>Ga0209208_10008965_pt1 | contig 13225 bp, 4 predicted proteins | sample S1TSphfallax_3_FD_187694 | JGI IMG/M metagenome (GOLD analysis project Ga0209208, IMG submission 187694) | Host-associated microbial communities from peat moss isolated from Minnesota, USA - S1T2_Fd - Sphagnum fallax MG (SPAdes) (version 2) | ecosystem: Host-associated > Plants > Peat moss >...
AGAGGGCACGCTGAAAAAACACAAGAAGGACAGGGACAGAGGGCTGAGCAGACGCAAGAAAGCGGAGGATGATGAAGAGGAAGAAGGAGAGAAGTTGGGAGTGGCAGAAATGCACCATGGCAAGGGTAGAGCCAAGTCTCTGACAGAAGAAGATGATGATGAAGTGGAGGCAGGAGAGTGGAGTCCAAGACATAAAAGCAAGAAGAAGCCGGTACCATCTCTATTGACCATGTCTGACAGCGATGATGCCAAGAGCCCTTCAGAGGAGTCCAATTCTGATGGCGAGATGGAAGCAGAGGAGAAAGGTGATGAAGACAATGACGATGTTGTTGAAATTGATGAAGAGGCCATCAAGTTCAAAGAGATGCTAGAGGCCCAGAAGAAGGCTGCTGGTGGCGGCCTTGACATTGAACCTATGGTAGGGCCAGCGCCAGCACCGAGAGCAGAGGGACACATTAGTTATGGTGGTGCGCTGCGACCTGGAGAAGGAGATGCCATGGCTCAGTATGTCCAGCAGGGTAAGCGAATTCCTCGACGAGGGGAGGTGGGATTGTCAGCTGATGAGATTTCCAAATTTGAGGACCTTGGGTATGTCATGAGTGGAAGTCGCCATCAAAGAATGAATGCCATCCGAATTCGAAAGGAGAACCAGGTTTACAGTGCTGAGGATAAGAGGGCACTTGCCATGTTCAACTATGAAGAGAAGGCCAAGCGTGAGCACAAGGTGATGTCGGATCTGCAGCGCTTGGTCCAGAGGCACATTGGACAAGATATTGGGCCTACACACGATCCTTTTGGTACTGCCAAGGCTGCAGAGATTGCTGAAGCATAAGAGTGAGTTTTCTTAAAAGTGTATTTTCTGGTTGATGAACCAAGAATGACCTTGTTTTTCTACTCATGCTCTTTCTCAAATCCCTTAGTTTTCCTTATGTAACTTTATTTCTTGTTCACCTTGCTTTTGGGACCAGTAGTTGCTGAAGAACCAGGATTAAGAGCTAAAGTAATAGAGGAGAAGCATGTGTTGCCTGCAGCATTCCAAAGGAATAGTAGTCCTTCATCCAAACAAGCATTTCCAATGGGTACAAAAATTTCTTTGATTGCCAAACAGCAGTAGTGCAATCCTGTGTATCTAGGGGGCAAAAGGGACTGAGAACTAACATTGCAAGTCAAAGTCATATTGCAGTTGAATATCTGAGGGACAAAACTACACTCTAGTTGAAGTTGATTTTTGTGGATTTGAAGCTGGGATTTACAGGTGGGGAATAAGCTCTTCAGGTTGACATGCCAAAAGAGAATACAGTGTGAATAATATTTCCCCAAATGGGCCTTAACACTTCTTGTCATGCAGTGTGAAGTGTAAGGAATGGAAAATTTCAAACTCTGCAACTATGAACTCTGAATCAATGCTAGATAGTTATTGGGAGCTTACCTGCTGTGGTTGAATGGTTTTTGTGTAGGGTAAAACACAGACTGTTCGGCATATGTCCTCCAAAGTGATTGCACCTTGCAAGGATTCAAGTTACTGGAAAGTAGCTGTCACCTCCAGGATCTAGGGTTCACTGATGGCATGGCTTCTTTGTTGCTAAAGCTCTCAATCTCATATTCCTGATTTACCAAGTTCCAGCTTGATCAGTTTGCTTTGGCATCCAGGAGAAAGTTTAAATAGAACAAGTCCAAGGCCTAGTGGGTTCCTCCCACCTTGCTCCACCAGTTCAGGGTATAAACTTGCAGCTTTCATGGCTTCCAAAAGGAGCCTAATGTACAATGTAGTTAGGGTCACTATCTCTAGGCATGGATATTTCACCTCAGCATGTGTTTTCTCTTCTCTTTCAACAGTGGGCTTTTGAAAAGCTTTCAACTTAGAATCAAGAAACTCTTGACAGAAAAATTGTGGGGATTCCAAAGACAATAATCAAACAGATAATCTCTTAGTCTTAATCAATTGTCTGGATAGTTTGTCCTTCAGTCCAAATGGTTGAACTTACAATTTAAGTTGCAAACAACTCATTGGAACTAAGGTTTATAACTCTAAATTAAGTTGTGTTTGAAATATAAGAGTGCATACCTCACATTACTACTCACCTACTGAAATGCTCATGTTCTTCCATCTCTTGCAGGCTGAATTCTGGATGTAGATCAGGTCCTGTTGTCATGAATCTGGTGTATAGCATTGTGTGCAACAACTGCCTGCATTAGAACTGTAAACCAGATGCAGGCATCAGTTGCAAATTCTTTATGTGGAGACAGTGAGACGGCATTACTAGTAACATGGCTAAAGACAAATTAAAAACAATCAACCAAATGTTTGAGAAGGGAGACTTTTAAAGAAGCTCATGAACTCACAAACAACAGAAAGCAAGAGCCTTGTTTGTGAGCCTTGCTTGTGAATCTGTTCGTCTCTGCTCTAACCACAACCACGGCAGAAGTATAGCAATGTCTCATTCACAGTAGAATGCTAGGTTTCAAACAACAAAGGATGCACATGTTTGGGGTCTTTCAGCTTCCAGAAAATGGTGACTCATTATTACAGAGCAGAAAAGCACGGGTCTGGCCTGTGGTGGATGAAGTATATGAGCAGTTTGGAAGAGTGTAATGAGCAGTTCATGGAAATTTTTAGCTATAATCTCTTGCACAGCTATTGCAAAATAGCCAGATAAAACACTCTTTAGGAATCCAACATGAGTGTCACTCTGTGGAGCACATTTGGTTTCAATGTATCCAAGCTGGGATGCTCTCTCACTAGTGCACACTATCAAAAGCCTCCCACTTAAATCCCCATATTCCATAAGGCAAATAGCTCTCTCTTTCCTTTTGAAGTTGTTTGGTCTTCTCCTCTCTTTTCAGGTTTGTTGGGGTAGCCCATTTTGTTTTCATTTTTTTTTGTGCATTTTCAACTTCATGGCTGAGTTTTCCTGTTTACTGACAAACCTTGTCACAGAAATTTGGTGCACATATTTGTCACTTAGGGTTAGGAAGTTGTTAGGAGGTGTGAAGGGACTATGTTTTTTTTTAACACTTGGAGAATGGAGGATGCCAGAGTTAGGATTTATCCTTAGGGGAGTGATGGGTTGAGGAGATAGCAGACGATCGGAATGAAATACCTCATGTATCTGATTCAAAAAGTGAAGGAAAATTTGAAGCTAGTGTATGTGGAGGAGTTGGAAATTTCATTCAAAAAGTAAGCAGATTTTGAAGCTAGTGTATGTGAAGGAGTTGGAAATTTCATTCAAAAAGTAAGGAGATTTTGAAGCTAGTGTATGTGAAGGAGTTGGGAATTTCAATTGGAGATTTTGAAGTTAGTGTATGTGAAGGAGTTGGGAATTTCAATTTTGAAATGTGGGTATTGTGATGTTTAGTAGAAAAGGTGTCGTAGCAAGTCCAAGTGTGGGTTGTTAGTGCTTGGTGTCCAATAAGTAAAGTAAAGGGAGAGGTGGAGCTTGAATTGGGAGTAAGGAAAAAGGTGTTGGTGTTTGTGATTGTTGTCCAAGGTTACGAATGGAGTGTTGGGAATAAAATTGTTGTTGTAAAAGGCGGGGGGACGGAGGAAGAATTATGTTGCTAGGTCAGAGTTGTTGTCCAGAGGTTGTGAGTTGTTTAGCCTAAGTGTTGATGTAACCGTGTTTGCTATTTGTTATCTAGAGAATCGCACTAAAGGTTCATTCACACTTGGTGTTAGGGACCTTAGTGTTAAGTCCCCTAACATCATGTTAGTCATTTAGGACTTAAACCTAGTTATCATGATAATTTTATATTAAGCTAACATTCACTTAACATTAAGTTATACCTATTTAACATTGCATGCCACTTAGGATGCCACCTAGTTTTGCATTTAACACTGACTTAACATCAAGTGTGAATGCACCATAAGAGGGTTAGTAGGTAGGAGGTGAGAGAGGTAAGAGAGGTAAGGAGAAACAAACCATGAACAATATCTTAAGACCCCCTTTTCCTAATGTGAGGAGTTAGGGAACACACTCTAGTTTGGAATTTTATTATTCCGAAATTGGAAATGACCCTACTTCACCATGATGAACTTCATGGGGTTGGCATCACTTCCATGATTTTGGCAATGACATGAGTATGAATAATTATTAGAAGGTCCCTCTCCTTGGTTGAAAACATAGTAAAATAATGTAAAAAAAGGTGGCATCTCAAAGTTCAATTTAAAATTGAAACAATTTTTTACTTAAGCATAAGAAACTAAATTCAGAATCTTTTAAAGTTTCATTATGAAACTTATTGGGCCTTTCATTGAGTTTATGGTAAGTTGAATACAACATTTGATAAACTCTAATATAATAATAGTAAAGAACAAATATGTTTGAAATTGATTAGTCAATACAATGTTCAAAATACTATTACATTAGAAAACTTAATGAAATAAATATGTACTAATTTCAGATATAAATATCATCGTATATTCAAGGGCATCATGAAAAAAAAAAAAAAAAATCTTTGTTAAAACATACTTGACACGCTTGAAACATTTAAGTTTGTAGGGTGAAAAATAAATTTCACAACTATTTGCATTTAGAAAAACCTAATGAAGCAAATGTGAAATTTAAAAATTAATGCACATTGGTGAAGAAGTATCATTCTTTAATGTGCAACAATTTTATGATAGAATTTGTTAGTGTTTTATGTCTACTCATCTTACTTTTCTTGAGGCTACCAAGGTAATCCAATTGTTTGTTTTATTCTTCTTATACCCCCTTAAATACATGAAACAATAATAATTTTAGAATGAAAAAAATTGTCAATAAATCTCACAACACATAGTAGCATTTGAAACATGCAACAATCATATGATGAAAACCATAGATAGTTTTAAAAATCAAACTAATGAGGTGAAGTTACAGACATAAATGTGTAATAATGTACATTCAAGGTCGAAATTGCCACATCATCATGAACTCATGAATTTTGAAACTATTGTTAAAATGTTTGTGTAAACAATTGAAATGTTTGTTAAATAAATAGTGTACATGAATGGTGTGCCACACACAACATTGGTTTACTTTACACACAAGTTGATTTAACATCAAAATGAGTTTAAAACTTTTCACAGCACAATTCTTATCTTTGGAGAGGGATAGTGTAATTGAATGACATATATGTATGCAAAATGTTAAAGCGAGCATGGGGACTTGGAAATTGGGTTTGAAAAAAATGGTTTTCATAAAATGTGATCTATTGGATTAACATGTGCAAATGTCCAAGCATACATCAAATAGTACAACATGGAGTTGTACAAAGTTTTTTTGCCATTAGAAAATATCACTTGATTTTGGGAACTTGGAAGTGAAGAAAGTTCAAGAATTGGCAACCGTCATGCTCTAGCCAAAAACACTAAATAACTAAAATACACCTTACACAAATCAATATTCTACACTACTTGTGAGGAGATATAATTCTTTGCAACAAAGTTTTTTCAAACAACAAAAATAACAAAGTTGATAAATTCATTAAGCTTTAGAGAATACCTAATTAGTTTCCTTTGCGAAGCAATTTTAATCCTTCATGTATCTATCACATTAACAAAATCTTTTCAACACCATAAACATGCACATTGTTGAAACCAACAAATATTACTTTATTATGTAGACCATAAACAACCACATTGTATTTTTCATTACTAGGCTTGCAAAAAAAAATCCATGTATACTACAACAAATTTCCATGTGAAGTGATTGATTAGGATCTTGATAAGATTTTCACTTTCGATGAACTCTTTTAAGCCCAATATGGTAACATATCAAAAACATTGGTTAGGAAAGGAGAATTAGAATGTACAAGGAAACAACAAGAGAATTCATGAAATGGTGTAGATCAAATTATAAATGAATTTACTATTATTAGAGAGGAGACCTTGCCCACAAGCTTTTGCTAATGGCTTTCAGTCACCCAATGTAAAAGTCAACATGTTATTTGATCAAAATATTTAGTTGCATTAAAATATGCATCAAAACCTAAACCTTGTAAACCCTATGTCCACTATGAAAACATCACAATAAGATCACACAGATTATAGATAATTAACCACAAATATGAACATTAATTGGATTTGAATTAGGTTCAAATGATGATACTAAAAGCAAGAGGCATTAACAACAAAGGGGAGGACAACAAGTAAGAAGCATCACGAGTTGAACATTCAAATGTACTTGCGGGTGTAGTTCAAATATGGTTTTGTGATGTACAATTTCATCTAAAGGCCCACATTCCTTTGCAAGACTTCCTATCAAAATTGCATCATTCCTCATGGATAATAGTGAGACATACAACATAAATAAGGTTGCAACATAAAACATCATGAATTCCCACAACTAATGTACCCTATGTGTTCCCCACTATTCAACATTACTTGTTTGAGTTATTGCAACAAATTATGATTTATTTTGCTTCCAAAGTGCTCAATAATTTTCACCAACATGTTTCACAAGCTATGGAATCTTGGCATGGCCCTTTATTATTTAGAATTTGAGATTTTTTTCCCTTTGGAATAAATGAGGATGGTGCCCACCTTAATGTTAAAAGGACGTGTTTTAGAAATGCAAGCCCCTTTAGTTGCATTAGTGTTAAGGGGAACATAGTGAGTTGGGGCTTTGAATAACTATAGATATTGCTTCTAAATTGCAACCCAAATTTTGAAAACCATTATTTCCTCTTTCACAACATTCATAACATGTAAAAATTGAAGCTTTTAATGATAACTCCATCTAATGAAAGCCATAATGAAGATTACAAAACAATCTTTAGAACTTGTTGGATTCTATGGACTATGTGGATTGTAACAAAAGACCATAATTCATTTCTTGTGACAAAATGACTCCAACTTCTTTGATGACAAAAAAAAGAAACAAACTTTCATCATAATACCAAAACATGCATGTAATGAAACGTCACAAACTATTAAACTTAATACTCTAGAAACCCATCCAAATGTTTATAGTTCTTATAAATATTTTCACAATAGTGGTGATTATTAACTTGGTAGGCTTCTTGGTTGAAACCTAAAAACAATTATCTCCACAAGATCAACATTGGTATGGGTCCAAGGGCCCAATGACAACATTTATGTTCACAAAATTTGCACTTGCAAGGATGTTGGCCCCTTGTGGAATGTTATAGTGGCAAAAACTTTTCTTAATACTTGTTTTAATATCATAATTAAACAAGACCTATGTCACCACATGTGTTGAATACAACAATGGTATATTATAACATAGTTCAATGTCCAAGTTTCCAAAAATTGAACACACAATAATGCAAGGTGTATGTATATTTAGGAGAGTGATCTAGCACAAGTTTTATCTTCAAAAGTGGTATTGAAAATTGAAGGATCACCCCATAGTAAGGTTACAAAAATCTAAGATTTGACAACACAATATTAAATAATCACCCAACATGAAAAACATGAACATTAGCCCTAAAGAGGAGTAAACAAGAGCATAAAATAAAATTGTAGAGCAACTTGAACAACATCACTTAGTCATGCCCATTCACAATAGTGACATTGTTATGGTATTGATTACATACCATAACATCCCCATTATCTTCACCAATTCCCTTCAATGGTTGGAGGAAGCCAATGTCCAATATTCATAAGAAGTGAAAACCAAGGTCCATGATGTTCAACTTTATCATACTAAAAGTGTCAAACTAGAGAAAAGAAAAAAATGAAAGACCAAAGGGAGATTTTGCAAGTATAAAAAAACCCCTTTGTTCCTCATTTCCCCCTTTTGTACTCCTCCACATCTCTCCTATTTCAAGGCCTTCTACTTTTAAAGCCCCTACTTGCCTTGCTTTCTCATTGCCTCCTCCTTACCTTGAGTGGTTTTCCTCATAAAAAAATCTTTGAATTCCCACCACCACCTCCATTTCCTCCCAATGAGGACTCATGTTGATCTTGCTTTAAATCATGTGGAGGGAATGAAAAATGAAGAAAAAACACAAATCGCAATGATTAGAGTTTGAGCCAAATCCTTATTGGGCACAAATTAATCTAACAAATGTTTTTTAAGCAATGAACCATTTTGTGGGATTATTAGGATTTTAAAGCGTTTAAACAAAATAAAGGTTAAATTGAAGATAATTGGAGTTTTGAAAATTTTGCAATTTAAGAAAGGCTAAAATAATGTTTTATCCACCCTAGGTTCCAAGCTAGGAAGGTGGTTTAAATAGGGATAGGAGAGGTAGATTGGCTAGCCTAGAACAAGGTATACATTATCATACCCTATGCCTAGATTGGTTAATGTGTCAAAAGATAAGGGCGACTTTGGGGAGGGGGAAGGACAACTTGAAGATTTTTTAAATGCAAAGTTATAGTAGGTCATGGTCTCTTGCTCAAGTTCTTTCTTGTTGACCTTTCATTAGAATTTGAAGATGTTAGGATGTTCATGAACATTAAGGTTGAAACATGATGTGAATATTTAAGTAATCTTAGAGGGGGACTAGATGCATCATTAACAAACAAGTAAAGGTGGTTACTCATTCATGAAGGATCACACTTTCTTCATTGTTCATTCCCTCCACATGATTTTTGTTTTTGTTTTTCACTTCCCATTCATTTTTATGATTTTTTATTTTTTATTTTTTGTTTCCCATTCTTTGCACGAGTTATCACAAAAATTCGTCCTTGTGAATTTGTTTTCACCCCCAATTCCCAGTCGTTCTCATTTTGTTTGTTTTTCATTTCACATGCATTATGAATTTCACCATGAAAATTAAAAACCAATTCATTTTTTCGAGGAAGTTGGAGGAAAATGAAAGATGTGTAACTTTTAAAAAAGAATTATGATTTTGAGAAAAAAATGTTACAAAAATGCTTGTATTAATAGTCTACAAAGCCCCACATTGAAATCAGAATCAACGAGCCTTATAAAACTTAGAATTGTCAACTTGAGGAATTGATAGTTTGAAAATTTTGAATTAACTCCAAAACCAACGAGTTTTAATTTTTTAGAATAGTCTTCAGAATTGTAATTGATGAATTGTTTATTTTATAGAAAAAATTAGACTTGGACCCAATAGTTTTTTTAATAACCCTTGACTGGACCAACATTGATTATAATTAAGACATGAAACAACCATGGACACACATTGGATTCATCATGATTTAAGCAACTTTGGGAATAATACTCTATTTAAAATATGTTGGACTTATATCAAAATGACAAATTTAAATAATTCTCACAAAGGGAAGTCCCAAAATCTTCAAGTTTAGATTCCCAAAACTTTAGGAGTTCATAACTTCCTCAACTCATATCTAGGGATGATTTTCGACTTTTATTGTAAACATGTAAAAAAACATTTCCAATGTAGTATCAAAATTTTCATTTGAGAATCATTTGGTCTTCTAAATTGGGCTTTGAGTGTGCAAGTGTGGAATTTTGCATTTCCATTACAATTATATAAAAGTCCATAATGTTTAGCCATCAAATTTGCTTTAGAAATGAAAAGCCCATCTCACCATATTGTAGTTTGCATTGAAAGGTTTCCAATGGTCCAAAGGTCACACCATTTGAGAAATGTTTCAATTTCCCAAATGACATTTTGAAACATTTGGGACTTTCAAAGAGTTTCAATTCCTCAAATGGCAATCCACCTTGGGAGTCTGGAAATTGCTTTCTTTTGATTCTCACACACTTTTCACCATATGTGAATGTGCATTTTATTTTATCAATTTCATGACATGTCTTGGATTAATTCCATGTAGTCATACTTGAAGGGAAGTTTTTAGCCGGCTTTCATCTTGAGAAGGACATTTCCTTGTCAATCCTAGGAATTTGTCTTGCACCCAAGTTAAAGTCATGATAGGAAGTGGTACCGATTTGTATTTATTATTAATGATTGTAACAACTTTTATAAGATACATGTTACTTGGGGTCAATTTGGCCCCTCTTTCTACTAATGGAGGGAGAAAAACCCCATTAAATGTGGGAAATTCTTTATCACTAAGGTACTTCTCTCCCATTGAGGACATAAAGTAGACGACTTTTGGCCATTTCTCTGGCATTAGCGTTGTTATCTTGCGTGAGTGCAAATTTAAGTAAAAATCTTTAGCATGTCATCATAGACAATTCATAGGAAAGCTCTTGCTACACTAAAATAGGCTCGGCCTTGTGAAAAATAGCATAGAGAGTTCCTCAGAGATTACATGCGGGGTGCCTAGTTTGTTATTGATCTTTGGCTAGGTAAATATACAGTCCTACTTTTCTCCAAAAAATCATGTCTATTTTATTCTAATGAATAGAAGTTGACCATTATTGAATTAAAGTCTTACAGTTTATTCAAGCCATAAATTAGGTTTTTTATAAGCCTCATGTTGAAGAACATTAATGTATGTTATTATATTTGATTTAATAACATATTCACAATTTGGGGTGTTTAGTATTTTGGATGCACTTGAAACCATGTTAAGTGCAATTTTTCCTTGATTTTATATCTAATGTAAATTTTAAATGCAATATGAGGTTGGTTTATTTTATTGTATTTAATTTTTTATGAATTACAATCTTGTTTTGATGTTATACTTGATGTGGTATTACCACATTTTAGATTCACCCCACATTAATCGATGGATTAAACATTATCCTTAAGTATATTCCTAAATATGTCTTTGTTTTGAACTCACATTTTTGTTTCATAAACATGAATATCTCCAAACATTATGAGGTGAAAGACCATTTTCAACCTTTTTTTATTTGAAAAATAATTATTTAAAAATTTCAACACTTATGAAAATAATACAATTGGTGTTCAAACTAGCAAGGTTGTAGGGTGTCTATCTTTAGTTTGTTTTTGCAACTATTTATGATAAAAAGATCATATTTTGGAGCACTAGGTACAAGCATGTCAATTTCTATTGCTCTTCTTGCAAGTCTATGCTCCATATTTTTTCATTCACATGCTTTTAATATATTAAGCTCTTCAATGCAAATTGTTTTTTATACAAATTTCTCCAAAAAAAAACATTTCAAGAAGATGTTCCTAATTGACATTATGATCTTTTCAATGCATTAGTCTTGCATTCTATACTCCATAAACCTTAAACAAATAAATGTGTAACAAAACAAAAGATACTAAGAAATGGTACAAAAATGTGATTATGGTTTTATTGTTCAAATTGCACAATAGAGTATGGGTGCCCAATGCATGTTGATGAAAAATGATTGAAGGTGGATGATCTTCATCATTGTGAAAATGTCTGAAAATATTTAGTGAAATATTAAAAAAAAATGTTGATTTTTTTTTTTGGAAATCAATTAAATATTTGATAATGGATTGTCAAATTGGCCAAGGTATTACAAAATTAGCTTGTTGCACCTTACCCTCTATTTTAAAGAAAATTTAATAATCTTTTTTGCAAAGCTAATGTATGTCATGGAAGAGGGATGCAATTATTAGGGTTAGTTCAAAACCTTTCACAAACTAGTTGAATACTAAAATGGGTGTTCATTCACCATCATGGTGGCAAAGTTGAAGGACTTGTTAGAATTTATTTCGATACATGCAATAGTTTTTAGTTGGGAAACTTATTTATTTTGGCCATCAAATGTCCAAAACGTTGAATTGGACATTATAAATACCATTTTAAAATAACATTGGTTTACATTTTAAAATTTATATGATGAATTATATATTTTTATATACTAATGCTTTACTTGGGTTGGAAAGGGTTTAGGGTTTATATTATTTTTTGAAAGAATATAACTCAAGATAGATTTGGAAACAATGATAAGATCAAACTGTCTAATAACTCAAAAAATTCATATTGCTTCTATTGAATGGGCTACATACCCACGTTGAAACATTGGCACATACCGTTTGGTCATAGTTTGGAAAATTTAATGAACTTAACAAGCAATAACTTGATTTGCCTATCAAACTTTTTGATGCTCTATCAATCCCATCTTTAGTGTGTACTTTTGAGTGTTTGGGTCAATGATCATGTTGAGAAATTGTGAGAGAATCCAACAAAAGCTTTTTGATTTGACATATGGTGATAAGAGCAACCACCACTTGTGACATGAGTTATATATTGCATTACCAAACTTTCAAGGACCTCCTCCTCAATGCCACACGTTATTCTAAGAGATTTGAAGAAGAAGAATTGCAATTTGAAAACCTATCTAACATTTTGAGCAATCGTAGGAACTTGTTGGGAATGGATGCAAGTCAACGATGCTCATTATCTAGAATTTGGTCACTAGATTGGATGCATGGACATTACATATATTGAAGGAATGATTATCGGTGTTAGGAATGGATGCAAGTCAAGGATCTTCTTCATTATCTAGAAATTGGATGCATGGCCATTTTACATATGGAAGGAACTATATTATTGGTGCATTTGGATTGAAATCCTTGAACAAAAGACATATAATTGGTTGAAAACAAGTTGGACTATTATCATAGGTTGGAAAGATTCTGAGTGTTACAAACTTGAAAACCACTTGCTTGATGTGAGGAATCTAATCTTTAGAAAGATAACCACTTGCTCACCATAGCCACTTGCTATCGCACTTTGACAAAACAAAACAAAACAAAACAAAACAAAACGAGTCATGAATTTGAACACCAATCTCTCTTTATGAAGGTGGTGGTGGTCCACGAGACTTGGAGGACACTACTATGCAAAGGAGGGGAGGGGGGAAATGAAACATGAGGGTAAATACTAAATATTATATACTAAACCATGAACGAGAGAATACTCCCTTAATTATTATTTTCCTTTGTTAAGATGTTTTTTTAATTTTTTTTAAAATTTAAATTTAAAAAAAATTATTATTATTATTTTTTTGGGCAGGCAACATGATGAGTGACTTGGTAGGTAGGTAGTAAAAACAGCCTTTACCTATGTATAAACCATATAGTTACCTACCTAGTAATTACCTATTTTCCTACCTATCTACCTTTTATTAGATACCTATATATATAAGACCTATTTCCTACAGAATTGGGTTACCAAAGTTAACCCAAATGTTAACTCAGTTGAGGTTCATCCATAACTGAGTAATAAACTATCATCCAGTGGATGATGCACTGGTTGGGGGGGGGGGGGCTGGTTCACTTTGGCTCTTCTACTATACCCTCCAATAGTCAACTTAGGTATCGGAGTTGAGGGAATCGTACAAAATTAGGGGAGGGAAGGGGTCCCGAATAGAATAGAAATACCGTAGTCTAGGGTCAGTTTCCACAATGACAAAATGAATAATTATTT
>Ga0209208_10008968_pt1 | contig 13223 bp, 12 predicted proteins | sample S1TSphfallax_3_FD_187694 | JGI IMG/M metagenome (GOLD analysis project Ga0209208, IMG submission 187694) | Host-associated microbial communities from peat moss isolated from Minnesota, USA - S1T2_Fd - Sphagnum fallax MG (SPAdes) (version 2) | ecosystem: Host-associated > Plants > Peat moss >...
AGGGGAAGACTCAGCCATGCTACTGGCTAGCAACAAACAAAACCACAAGGAGATAACCAAAAAAAAAACACAACAGGATAGACAAAACGCACAAGAACAAAGACCAAGTGGGCTTACAAGAAGCTCCCGACTTACAAGACTTTATACAAAATCATTCAGAATACTCCAAATGCTGAAATTCCAAAAGAAGAAATTTTCCTCATTGGGCAACCCTCTAGCCCTCTTTGACAGAATCTTTAGAGGGTAGCCTTTAGTTTTCAGAAGGACAATAGACATCTGAGAGACAAAGAACTCTTTACAACTATAAAGCCTCAAAAACCTGTAAAATTGACTATTGATAACTCCCAACTTAGCAGTAATTGAGATATTGGAATGAACATGAGGCATGCAAATCATTTCAATACCTGCAGACTCTGGTTGAGAATGTTTGTCAAAGATATCACAAGATCTACCTTGAGCACTTTCATTCACAGCTAGATCTAAGAAGTTACAAATGAAGCCTTTAGAAGTACAATTTAACTCACAAGATACATTTGGGTACATGCCACTGCCAAAAGAGTCTTGGTCTAGCTACATAAAATTCTCAAAGTCTGGAAAATCAGGAACAAAAAGATAATCCACAAACCTACCTACAAGGGACATGTGTTATTCTTCAAGAGATGCTTTAGGAAATCAAACTCATAGGAAAAGAGATAGAAATTAGCCAAATAGACCACACAATTAGTACCCATGGGGATACCAATAATTTGTCTATAAGGACAATGACTCAAAAAAGAAACAAATTATAAAGCAAGAAAACCAAAAAAGAGATCAAATCTGAAGCCTCCACAACTTTAAAGCTATGAAGATTTTCAAACAAATTCATCTCAATCGAAGGCTTCAATCCTTTGTAAGATCAATATTGTCCAGACACTCAATCTTAAAACTGTTTTCCATGTTAGTCAACATCTCATGGGGCTAGGCCACATGCAAAGACAAAAAGTCTTTTTTGTCAAATACAATTCCTGTGATATTTTGGAACCTCTAATACTTGGATTCTAAAATTGATATTCAATTGGTACACAGTCCTTCATCCAGCTAATTGTTATCCATTGCCCCAGAAGAAGCAAGGCAGAGGGACATGGGAAGATAACAGAGGTAGCTGATTGAAACAAATGTACCTGGCCAAATGCAAACAAGGCCAGAGCTTTGTCATGCGCCTCCTGAAAATCTTCCTTTGACATCAGACCCTGCTCCACTATCTGCAACAGAGGGACCCCAAAAATATTACATGACTAGGCCCTCTTGTTCTACTATGAGGTTTCAGATGCACCAAGCTGCCTGTAGTTTAGAGTCTTACTCTTTCACATGCAGAGTACCTCTTGGTGCACCTAATAAATACTGTTACATTCACTTTCAGTATAATGAATGCCTCACAAAGTGGAGAGCAATCTGCTAAAACAAATGATGCATGGCAAACATGCATGGCCAACAGACCTCATTGCCAGAGACTGGAAGGTCATGATCTGCAGATTTAGTTGTAGGTGTCAGAATGTTTTCCTCCAATTTCTCATTCTTCCGCATCCCTGCCACCTTTCCACAAATTGCACCCCTGTTGCTATTGGTACTCAACAATTGCGACTAAAATCTAAACCCAATAGGGCAGAACACAATTGATATCAATTTGCTTCATTTTTTCAGTTTACCACTGACTTTATAAAGTTCCAAATTTCCACCAAAAGCAAGGGGTCATTCATTGGTGCAGATGATTTTTTGGACAAAACCACCCAAAAATAACCTATTCCCAGTTCTAGTCAAGAAGGCATACTAGACAATGGTGGAATCCAAAGTAGTAAAACTCCCACCATCACGGAGTGGATTGCCACAGTAATTGCGCAAGCCTTGGTTGTAAACTGTCCAGAGTGATGTACTTGTGGTGCCCGTAACATAGCCCCTCACTGTTTTCCCATAGCACATTCACCACCTTTAGAAGAACATAGACCAGCGGATACTCCAGGACATCAAAACTGATTTTCTTGGATCTCTTATTGCAGCTATGACCAACAAGACATGAATTGTAAAACCCTGGAGAGTCTCCAGGTCGACCTCCCTTGAGAAATTCTGCATAGCTTTTTTCAATCTGTACATTATTGACCAAATAAATGCAAGTTGAAGATCACATACCCACAAATTCTACTGGGAAGACTGAGCACTTTCTGGCTATAGTAACATTAGGATCAGGTGCTACCACCAGTGAATTGCCTGTGATGTGCCTTGTCTTGTTGAACCACCAGACACTTGTCTCATTTAACACCTGCCCCACAGTTGCAAGTCTGGTTGACTGTCAAAATGCTTCCAAGTGCAATTTGCAGGAACATTGGTGCAACAAGACAAGCACCAATACTGGACCTGGCATTACCAAAAAGGCAGCAAAACATTCAACCACAGGAACAAACTGCTTGCTTGGAATGAAAAATGCAAAGAATTTTTTCATAGAGAGCATGAACAAAAATCCACACCTATGTAATTCAAGTCCCTATTCCAAGTGATGAAACTGACAAGACCTAACACAGAAGGCATCTCCCAGTTTCAGGTTTTCACCACCAAAATTGTGATTCCAAACTCTGTGCAGGTATCAGAATACACAAGGAGCACAGAAAACCCAATCTGTAATTCAAGTACGCTATCCAGGAAAGAAACAAACCAAAGAGCCAGCCAACTCCCACAACACAAATCTGAGTTGCAAGGGTCCACCAATGCACAAAAGTTCATGCAGCAGCAACACAAAACATACCTGACCCTTGAATGGCACAGAAGCAAGCACACGATCAAATGCACTCTGCCTGTCTGTTGTCACAAGCACAAGATAGTCCCCTGCCTCATACGTATCTCTCACCTGCCCAAAAAAAATCCCAACAGTTCACATCCCTCCAACAATGCTGAATTCTCAAACCTCCTCTGACTTCAGAAAACATTCCAGGTCCATCTGTAAGAAAGATGGGCGATGCTCTTTGGCAATGGTAGTAATAGTAGCATCAGCCAAGATCCCCAGGAAACCATCACTGAGGGTGGTGATCCTGCTGCACTCCTGCTTCTTCTTCTACACTGTATGCTTTATTTCTTTCTTCCTCTGGCCATGATGCCATCCTCCCAAAGGTAGAGCCAGAAATCAGAGGTCTAGACAGCTGTGTGGAGAGAGAGAGAGAAGACAGAAAGATTTGTCCAAGATGTACCTTGCCGCGAGTTTTAGGTCCCAGGAGTGGCACAGTCTCAGAGAGAGATGTTTCTGTGAGGCAACTCCCCAGAGCTTCACGTATGGCCACTGACACTGTTGGCCGTCGAGCTTCCAGGTCGACTACTCCTCTTGTACCAGATTGCAAGATGGTCCTCTCGTCCATACTTGCAACACAAAAACTGCTGCCCCCTCCTCTCAAACAAAACAATGAAGTTCATAAGAACAGCGACTTCTTCTTCTTCTTCTTCTTCTTCTTCTTGTTGAGCGATGAAACTCTCACCTGACTTCCCTAATACAATGCGCCGCACTCCGTTGTGTCCGCATCTCCACATCCCGTCGAGTTCCAAAGAAAGAACCCTGACAACAAGAACTTGTCAGACGACACCAATTCGCACGAGCCGCATTCTGTCGGCAGCAATGGATGCCCGTCCTCCTGTCTGCTAGTGCACTCCCTGGCGCCACCAGCAGTACGTGCGATCCGGTGGTGGAAACACCGGCACTCTCCACAGAGCAGCTCGGCACTGCTATACAACGCACAGACATGCCAAAGCACATCTCAGACGCCATCACAAACACACATACCCACACTTCTCCTGTCTCCTTCTCTTGTCTTATGTCTGTCTGTCGCTCGCGAGCGTCTCCTCCGTCTCGTTTCTTCACCACGCTGTGAAGACAACCACGGGAAGACGACCGGTATTAGGGTTAGGGTTAGGGCTTGGGGTGCTGGTTGGTTTCCATTATTGCTTTTCCGTTTGGATCCATTCCTTGTTTGGTGAGAAACCCTAATGCAGTTCCAGTAGAGGAAATCCTGTTGTTTGTTGTTGTTGCATTGTTGCACGGCCTGCTTTTGGTCGATTTGCTTTGCGCGATTTGCGGTGAGTCACAGATCCGTTGTTTGTTATTGTTGTTGTTGCCGGTCTTTCTTTATTTTCTTCGTTTATTTTCGGTTCTTCTTCGTGTGTTGCTATTGTTGTTTTCCTTTCATGGCAGCGAGCAAAATGTCAGTTACGATATAGAGAGACAGAGAGACAGAGATTAATGTCAGTCATGCCGTTCCGATGTGTTTTTGCCATGGCATTATTGTTTGAGAGTCTTGTGTAGAAAAGGATTTTCTACAGCGAGCGTGCGTCGGAAGGAAGGAAGTCTCTTCTCGCTGCTCTTCTTCATCAACAGGAAGAAGCGGGATTGGGGATGTTTCAGCAGGTTGAAGTGGTGAGGAGCTTTGTTGAGGAAGAGGAGGAGGAGGAGGAGAATGTGCGAGAGGAGTAGGAAGAAGAGGGAGTGAGTAATGTTGTTGTTGTTATTGGGTTAGGAGGAAGAGTTGCGGGATCTGGACCTGTTCTTTGTCATTCTTAGACGGGAAACAAAAAAAAGCTGGGAGGAGCTGGGGGGAAAAGAAACAAGATCTCGAGATGGAAAAGACGTGTTCCCTGTTGGTGTACTTTGACAAAGGGACACCAGCGCTGGCGAACGAGATCAAGGAGCAACTGGAAGGACATGATACAGAGCGCAAGATCGAGGCCATGAAGAAGGCGGTCATGCTGCTCTTGAATGGTGAGACGCTGCCTACTCTCTTCATTACAATTGTACGATATGTGCTGCCATCGGAAGATCACACAGTGCAGAAGCTGCTGCTGCTGTATTTGGAGATCATCGACAAGACAGATTCACGGGGGAAGATCTTGCCTGAGATGATCCTCATCTGCCAGAACTTGCGCAACAACCTGCAGCACCCTAATGAGTACATTCGGGGTGTAACCTTGCGCTTCTTGGCAAGGTTGAACGAGGCTGAGCTCATCGAGCCTCTCATCCCCTCTATCTTGTCCAACTTGGATCATCGGCATGCCTTTGTGCGACGGAATGCCATTCTGGCCATGATGGCCATTTACAAGCTGCCACAAGGAGAGCACATGTTGACTGATGCACCGGAGATGATCGAAAAGACATTGAGCACAGAGCAGGATCTCTCAGCTCGGAGAAACGCCTTCTTGATGCTCTTCACTTGTGCACAAGACAGAGCGGTCAACTATCTCCTGAACAATTTGGAAAGTGTCGCAGGATGGGGAGACATTCTCCAGATGGTTGTGTTGGAGCTGGTGAGGAAGGTTTGCAGGACGGATCCTGGAGAGAAGGGTAAGTACATCAAAATCATCGTGTCACTTCTGAACTCTCCATCTGCAGCGGTCATGTATGAGTGCGCTGGAACTCTCGTGTCTCTTTCGTCTGCTCCTACAGCTGTCAGAGCAGCCGCAAACTGCTATTGCCAGCTCCTGCTCTCTCAGAGTGATAACAATGTGAAGCTCATCATTCTGGACCGGCTGCAGGAGCTCAAAGTGTCCCACAGAGAGATCATGGTAGAGATGATAATGGATGTGTTGCGTGCACTGTCTAGTCCGAATCTTGACATCAGGCGCAAAACCCTTGACATTGTGCTGGATCTCATAACGCCTCGGAACATTGATGAGGTCGTCATGATGCTCAAGAAGGAGGTGGTCAAAACGCAGAGCAAGGAGCTGGAGAAGAGTGGGGAGTATCGGCAAATGCTGGTGCAAGCGATTCACTCATGTGCATTGAAGTTTCCTGAAGTTGCAAGCGCAGTTGTGCATCTTCTGATGGATTTCCTAGGGGATTCCAATGTGGCATCAGCAATAGATGTTGTCTTCTTTGTGAGGGAGATCATTGAGACAAACTCTCGCCTGCGAGAGTCTATCATGACAAGGCTGCTTGATACATTCTATCAGATCCGGTCATCAAGGGTGTGCACCTGTGCTTTGTGGATCATTGGAGAGTACTCTTGGTCTTTGCAGGAGGTAGAGGGTGGCATTGCTGTCATTAAGCAGTCACTTGGAGACCTCCCTTTTTTCACAACTGCTGAAGAGGGGGAAGTTGTGGACATATCTGCAACCAAAGCATTGTCTCCCAGCAACAAGTCCCCTGCTCCTCCCACTGTCTCAAAGCGGCCTGCCATCCTAGCAGATGGAACTTATGCAACGCAAGTTGCTGTTGCTGAGAGTGTCTCAACTGTGCCTTCCCTCATGGCCCTGGCAGCCAGTGCAACAGCCAATCTAAGGACCCTTCTGTTGACCGGAGATTTTTTCCTTGGAGCCGTAGTGGCAACTACACTGACCAAGCTTATTTTGCATTTGAAGGAAGTGCAGTCCTCAAATGTGGCTGTCAACAAGGCAACGGCTGATGTCCTTTTGATTATGGTATCAATGCTCCGACTGGGACAGTCAACTGCACTCCCTCACCCAATTGATGATGATTCATATGACCGGATAAGCCTGTGCATTAGAGTTTTATCGAGTGCTGACGAGGGGATGAAAACAGTGTGGCTTAAGCTTTGCCGTGAAAGTTTTGTCAAGATGATCACAGAGAAACAACACCGGGAGATGGAGGAGACAAAGGCTATTGCACAGGAGTCTTATGCACAACCTGATGATCTCATTGACTTCTATCATTTGAAGAGCCGAAAGGTAAGAAAGAAGGTTGCAATATGTGAGGGAAAGCCTTGGCAAATTGTTGAGGATTGTTGAGCTGTGTGGCGAGTGCTTCTTCAGGTTCTTCATTGTCCAGAAAGCACAAAGTTCTCACTTCAGTTGAGCTGATAGGCCCATCTGGCTGTGCTCCTTCCATCAACTGGAAATTAAGTGGGTGTCTGGTTTTTAGACTATGGACTAATGTTCGGATGTCTGACTGGGGACTTCCAGGGAATGAGTCAGCTGGAGCTGGAGGATGAAGTTCAAAATGATCTTAAGCGTGCTATGGGTGAAATCACAAAGGATGGTGATGGCAGCAAAAAGCTGAACAGAGTCTTGCAGCTGACAGGTCTCAGTGATCCAGTGTATGCTGAAGCATATGTGACTGTCCATCAGTATGACATAGTTCTGGATGTAACAATTGTCAATCGCACCACAGAAACATTACAGAATCTGTGCTTAGAGCTTGCAACAATGGGTGATCTGAAGCTGGTTGAACGCCCACAGAACTATGCACTTGCTCCAGATACCAGCAAACAGATTAGGGCAAACATCAAGGTTTCATCAACAGAGACAGGTGTTATCTTTGGGAACATTGTGTATGAGACAACCAGTGTCCTGGATCGCAATGTCGTGGTATTGAATGATATACACATCGACATCATGGACTACATCTCGCCTGCCTCTTGCGCAGATGTTGCTTTCCGAAACATGTGGGCTGAGTTTGAGTGGGAGAACAAGGTACTGTCATACAGTTTTTATTTGATTTGTCAGTTTGCTTATTTGAAATTGATAAGATAAGGTGGCCTGTTTCTTGGAGTATGAGTTCTCCAAACATGTGGAAGCTTAATCTAACTTCAAGAGCTTGAAATTACCTGCTGATCTGAGGTAGTTTACTTGGGGTGATCAGTACCTATTAGAGATTTTTAGATCTCTCACAGTCTACAATGCTTCTCGTTGGTTGCTGGGTTGACAGGTGGCTATTAACACTTCAATTCAAGATGTGTCAGAATTTCTGAACCACATTGTGGCATCCACAAACATGAAGTGTCTCACTCCTTCGTAAGAGTCATCATCTCTTGACCATTCTGCAGTTCCTTGTGTCTTCTTGCATAGCCAACTTTGACTTGAGAAATGACAATTGTACATTTTCCTGTCTTACCTATGACTGGAGTTAAATTTATGTCTTTCTGGTCTGTGCAGCTCTGCTCTGGAAGGAGACTGTGGGTTTTTGGCTGCAAACCTCTATGCCAAGAGTGTCTTTGGGGAGGATGCTTTGGTTAATCTGAGTGTAGAGAAGCAACCAGATGGTAAACTGAGTGGCTTCATTCGGATCAGGAGTAAGACACAGGGAATTGCCTTAAGTCTGGGAGACAAAATAACCCTCAAACAAAAAGGTAGTTCATAGCTGGTGCACAGCCAGTTATCTGTTTGATGATGGAGCACTAATGTAGGGTTTATTGTTTGTTCCCATCCCTTGATGTGGAAGATCTGCTGCGAGTGATATGTTTACAGAATTGAGCTTCAATCTTCTTCATGGAGAAGCCATTTATCTGTTTCATGTGGCATGGTTCTCATGGTGTGAAGCCTGCCATGCAAAAAAATAGAGTTCACTATCTCCGGCTCCTTCTTCTCCAGTGCATCAACAGTGTACCTCTTGGTAAGGCACACTGCATTGATAGATCTTTTCAAATATGTGCATCAAAGTACGTTTGGTTCCCTTAAGGGTGTTTGTGGGAGTTCTCCCTGCAATCACATTTATATTTCTAGTACTTGCAAAACTCAGTTTAGATCCCCCAAGAGTTTCTCCCTGACTTCCCAATATGCAGTAACAATTTGCATGCCCTTAAAGATGTACTGGATCTGTGCATAAGATGAACATAGTATGCCCCTAATTCTTTGTTCATTAGGAGTAGTACTGTGTGATGGATTCCACACACCACTTATCCTATCTAGGTTCTGTAGTCGGAATGTGAGTGTGAGATTCATTGTTTTGAAATATATATGCAAATGAATAGATAGTGACGGCTCTTTTTTTTTAATTCCAGTGACAATTCATTGTGTATCTATGCAGCTGTTTTGCCCATTTCAGACTGTAGATGAAGCTGAAAAAAGTCTTGCTGAGGTTTTCGGACTCACATTGCTGCTCATGACATCATGGTAAGTGGTATGGTTAGTAGTTGTGGTGAGCTGTCTAATCATTTTGTTATTTGTTTCCTTTTTTGGCTGCCAGTGTCTGCTTAATTATCAAAACAACTAAAAATCTAAGCTTCTTTTTCTCGTTGCTGGGTAGACAAAATATTCTTGTTTGTTTTGTGTTGTAATGAATGAAGGGCTGACAATGGGCAAATTTCTGAACGCATTATGAGACATGACACTCGTCCATTCACAACCTTCATTTGTTCCACTAACGTAAATGGCTGTAAATGTGCAACATGATTATGACCATAATGTGTTGTGTGTTGTGATCGGGGTATGCTGCATTTGATTTACAAAAATGGTTTTGGCCTGTGTGTGTGTGTGTGTAAGCTTGACAGTCATGAAGAAAATTTTACAGCTTGCTGCTGCTTTTTAGGGTTGCAGAAAGTGGTGAAAGTAAATTCTTTTTGGCTATTGTTATTGATGTTGTATATTTGGATGTCCCTTTTTGGTGGTTGTAAATTACATCACTTGGAATGCCCAATCATGTATCTAGTATGACCAAAATATATCTTCAGTTTGGTGGGCAGATCTGTTCAGTTAAACAATACTGAAATGCAAAATGAAGGAAGTGTCATAAACTAACGACAAAATAGGTGTTTGGAGTTACCATTATTGTGTTCTATATTCTTATATGACACATTTTTGGGAGTGAATACTTTCCAGCATGTTAGAAGTAACAAAGTTATTTTTTCAATTTGGAGATGTAGCTAAGCTGGTGCTGATCATCCACAAGAAGATTTAACCAAATTTGGCTATAGATAAGATATGAAAGTGGAAAACTTTAAACACCCTTTTGTATTTTGAACACTACCTGCTGCAACAGCAAATAGAAATTTGGTGATCAAATGTAGAAACAGCATGGACAAAATGGAAATCTCAACTAAACTCGAATGATCTAGCAGGTAGCTAGCTGCAGGCCAGAATGAACAGTCACATGGCAGGACTATGCAATCTATTCCTGTGACAAATTTCTCCACCACCGGGCTGATTTCCTTTGAGAATGAATTAAACTGTCTCCAAGTTTTGAAACAGTTGACAGAACATCTTCCAGAATTTCCAGAATTTCCTCATGCATGAATAAACATAATACATCTACCTCCTGAGGCTCCTGTATGTTGCTTTGACTAAACTCTTTTGTCTATTGTACAGTTGCACAGGGAGGCTCATCATCAGGAGCCAAAAATATGGTGTGTGAGCAAGTGCAGGACTAGTTGACTACATGAAAAAAAACCTCGATTGCACTCAATTTGTGCAACTCCTTTTGAAGTTCCCTCATAAGCAAATGACTACCTAAGCTAAGAGGTTGACAATGCCTCACAGAGAGAGATTTGATCCAACCTCTGAAAAATGAAGGTCGATTCTATGTTTAACCTTCTCGATCCCCCTCACGGTTCTTGTATCTCACATTCAATACTTTCTGAAGTTCATCCTGTCCTCCAACCTCTTCAAGTTCCTGCCCATCCAAATGGGGATAGAGAGGTTAGGGTACATATAAATTTGGTCAAATGATTTTGTATAGTATATGCAAGCTTCAAGCAAGTAGAGGAGATTTGCACCTTGGGGCCAAGGAAAAGACCATAAGGAACGCCACCAAATAAGTCAGCATGATGCAGCTGGGGTTCACAAACCAAAACTGAATGAGTCTTATGCTTCAGAAACAGCAATACACAAACACATGAAAATCAACCTTGCAAATCCCTGCTCAATTCCATCCATAATGATATAAGAGTTCTGTCAAAAGTGTGTGTCCCCTACCCCAACTAGCTACAAAGACTAGAAAAGGAGTGAAAAATCAAGTAGAACATTTATTACCTGATGTGCTGCAGCCACCTTCTGGAGGTAGGGGAAATCTGCAATAGGCCCAACAGGGAAGCGCCGATGTACTAGGCCATCATGTACAAACATATAAGCCATGCCAAACATGGTTATACCTAAACCCTGCGCACAGATATAAATTTCTACCCCTCAGCCAAAGTCATCACCACACATGCTATGCCCAAACAAAGCCATTGGCTGATGTAACATGTATAGCTATAGCCTCACACCAGGGACCTTAACCAGAAATTGTAGTAAAATGTTCCTGTGTTATGCAGTTGTGTGTGTGTGTGTGCTTACCCCTCCAAAGCAGAGACCAGGAACAAAGCCGTGGTTGAAAAACCCAATAGCCATGAGTGTAATGGCTGGTACAGCATTGATGATAGCAAATATGTCATTAAGCTCAAAGGGCCCCTGCCGTGGCTTGTGGTGTGACTGCAATTCAATACATAAGACTGCATCATTTCATTTGCCGTAATCATCATCCCAACTGAAATGCAACTTGAGCATACAAGCCTGCCTCCCACCATGGCTCACAATACAATGCAATGATGACTGCATCCCAGAAGAAAGAGCTACCAAGACAAGTTCTACTTACCTCATGCATGTTCCACAGTGATGCATGCCAGAGGGTCTGATGTGCCCAGCGTGCCCAAAACTCCATACCCACCTGTCCACGAAGAAGGAGCTACAGTAATAAGCAATCTAACGCACTGACAATAATGAATGTATGGATTTGCATATACAACAACAACAAGATCAGCACATTCACTGCCTTTGTCAAGTTTGCAAAATGAGGTAAAAGCTCAAATAAGCACAAATGTCAAGAGCAATTTTTTAGGTCACACTGCTCTTACCGCAGCTCCAATCGCTAGTGAGAAAGTTCCCAGCATCTCTCCGTATGGCACCTCACCATTGTCCTGCATATATGAAACAAAGAAAGAATGTTTTGATCAACTGGAAAACCAGTAGGAGGTTGTAATCATCCGATAGAAAACCATCCGATTCCGAAATTTCTCGTCTGCGGACAAGTAGAAGCGCAGAACCCTGAGCCAAAACAGCAGACTCCTCGACCACGAGAAACACAACTAAGACTGCAGCAGATTCCGCTAAGAACATGTGTACCTCCATTTGCCAAATGAATCGGTAATACACCGCGCCTGCTGCCAGAGTGACGAAACCGACGCTGGAGGCTACGGCGGCAAACAAGTACGCCATCCGCTCCCGCTTCCTCTCCTTCATCCTCTGCGTCATCGCCGTTGCTGCATCCGCACCGACCGCCGAAGCCACGGACGACGCAAATGCGATGGCACCGGTAGAAGACGGAAATTCTTCGCTCTCGTCCTCCGTCATTATCATAGACATTTCTTCCTCCTCCTGCGTCGTCAATTGCTCTTTCTCCTCGTCTACTGCCGGATTTAGCTCTCTTTGTTGTTGTTGCTGCAGCGGCGATTGCTGCTGTTGTTTCTGTTGCTGCCGTCGATCTGCATTTGTATCTGCTACCATACACACGAGTCGACTAATCCGTCGCCGTCCCTCCCTACTATTGTTGACTCGCGGTTCAAAAGGAGAAGCAACACTAATACTACAACAAGGCCTAAACAACGACGACATTACCACTACGTTTGCACGAGTACGACGGCCACGATAACTAATCCTCCTGCTGCTGCTGCTAATCCTCGCCGCAGCGACTTCTAGATCGCACGACGAAAATGGCAAGCAACAAACAGGTTGCAAGCCTTGCTGCTGCCCCTTACATCCCGCAATCACCACCATTTCCTTCCTCTCCTCTCCTCTCCTCTCCTCCACCTCAGAGGGAAAAAGAAGGAAAACAAAAACCAAAAAAACAGCCCCCCCCGCCGAAAAGGGAAAAAAATCTACAACTACCAGCACAGCGACAACGTTCCCGAAACAATCACCTGAGAAGAATCCACTCGGCGAAAGAAAAACCACAAGCAAGAAGCTCCTCGACGAGACCCGGATTGAAGCGTTGTGGAAGCGAAGAAGGCTAAGAAGGGGGGTCGAGAGGATGAGGCGAAGAGAAGAGAGAGAGCGCGAGAGCAGAAAGGCACCAAATTTGGCCAATTCTGGCCAAATTCAGGCAATTTGAACGTCAAATTTGGCCGGATTGCGCCTGATGTGGCCAAATTTAGCGGGAGGCATTTGGGAGAGAGAGCGAGAGAGGAGATACTGGAGAGACGTGGCCGATTCTGAGTCGTCCGAATGCATTCGGAATCGTCCAGTGGCCCAATAGTAGCCACGAAGCTGCATCGGGAGGATAGGCTGGAATTAAAAAAGAGATCGGTTCCCCCCCCCACCCCCCACCCCCACTTTTCCTTTTTCCCCCCCTTGGGCCTCTTTCTCTCTCTCTTCAATTTTTATTTTAAGGGGGGGGGGAGCACACACACACACAAGTTTCTAGTCCTTTGGGGAATTCTTGTTTCCGTTTGTGTTTTCTAAATTTCCTTTTATGCAGGTGTGTGTCATTGTTTATTTGCAAGTTTTTTTTTAAA
>Ga0209208_10008969_pt1 | contig 13221 bp, 10 predicted proteins | sample S1TSphfallax_3_FD_187694 | JGI IMG/M metagenome (GOLD analysis project Ga0209208, IMG submission 187694) | Host-associated microbial communities from peat moss isolated from Minnesota, USA - S1T2_Fd - Sphagnum fallax MG (SPAdes) (version 2) | ecosystem: Host-associated > Plants > Peat moss >...
TTTTTTTTCTTTTTTTTTTTGATGTTGCTAAAGTGGCAATCATCCAGAATTATATTTAGCCAAATTTGGCAATATTCAAAATATGAAAGTAGGAAATCTTAAGCACCCTTTCATATTGTAGGCAATTGTGGGGATTTTGTGCAATGTTTTTTAGAAAAAGAGAATTTGTGACATAATATTTTATTTCTCCCAAGATTTTTTTCACAAAATAGCAAAAACATGACAACAAAAAACATCATCAATTAGGAAAGGCATTTTGTTCCTTTTTCATTAATAATACACATAACAAATTCTTAACACTTATAACCCCTTTTTTTTCATAAGAAACTTCAATTCAAAAACTAAATTGGAACACAATTTTATTTTACAAGTTACACGATACACATTTTCATCAAATGGAAAAATAAATATAGCAACATCTAACTGCAACCAAACATAGCGATATATTTTCCTTTATAATGAAGTTTTGAAACTCGCCCAATGGTTTTACAATTAATGAAGATAGGTGACAAACATAGATGAGTATATTGATGTTTTTTTTTTTCTAAAAACCTTTAGAGAGTATTCCTCACTCTGTTGTTTGTTCCCTTCAGTAATTTGCAAATTTGCTACAATAAAAGCCATTTCTTCTTGTAATATATGTGGAGGGTTGAGGATCCCAAAGCATTTGCAAAAAGAAGGGGCGTAGAACAAGGCAATAGGTACACCGAACTATTTTGTGGCCATTTTTAGGATGAGAGGAGACTCATGATTAATCATGCTGATTAACCCATTCTTTAATCCTTTGATCTGGCAATCCAAATGTCATTCTTGGACACATTTGGAACATTGCTGCTGATCTCTGAAATAAAAACCCGCAAGTAATCAAAACCTAACCCTTTTGATCTAAACAACCTTTTGATACTTAATACTAATTTTGCGCAACTATTTGACCAAGTATGTGTTGAGATGTGAGGTCCCACAACTGAATGGTGGGTGTGTGTGTGCCAACCCTTTTGTCACTTTCTCCAATTGAAGGATTTCGGGTTTGGATGTATATATGCTTGCCCTCCTTGCATAAAAGGCAACATAATTTTAGCTTGGTAATTTAATATGTAGTGTATGGAGCTTCTCTCTGCAAAAAAAATAAAATACAACCACAACTTCAAGTAAGAAGAAAGGAGTAACTATCTGGTATTCAAAACCCATCTGAAGAAAACATCTGGAATACCAATAGAGATTGTTGTTTAGTTGTCTTCTAAGCCAAAAATAACTCACTCCATTACCATCAGCCAGTAATCTACTGTCTCTCCGAAACCCATTCACTGCATTCCCATGATAATGATCATTGGGACTTTCATTCTATGAAAGATGGTTTGCTGCAAATATCGTAGATTGAATAGCTTGAAATTCTTGAAATATCTGGGGAATTAGTGGTGCAGGCTTTTCTTACACTGAATCAGAAGGCTGATGATGGCCGTGGCACATATGAAGCTGTTGAGCATATGGGGGATGAGAGATTGCACCAATTTCTCAGCTGCTGAGCTTGATGGAGGGGATAAGATACCAGTTCCAGGTGGGGGTGGAGACTGAGAACCACCTCCACCTCCACCTCCAGAACTTGATGGGGATCCTGGGTTTGCAAACAAACAAATAGTTCATTAGTGTTGATCTTCTAAATGCATAAAATGGCAATTAACCATCATGAAAACATTGTGCTCAAAATGGCTGGTTCCAGACTGTTGATCCACATCAGGTTTAGTTTGGGTCTAGTGTGTAATTTTTAGTGCATGCTTGACTCCAGAGCTTGGCAGCAATCTCACTACCAGTGACAACTCTCAGGTGGTTGCAAAGAGAAAAAAATTAACTCATTGTTCCTTTAAAATCTCGTGAATTGATCCAAACAACAATGACCTTGGTGAACATTTGTGCTAAATGGGCAGTTCCAAACTGTCTGTTTCTATCAAATCTTACTATTGGATGAACTATTCTCAAATACATGAACGGTTTTAGAGAATTCTCAAATGCAAAATTGTTGCCTAACTTGTCTGCTTCACCAAGTCCTTTGATGGTAAGGACAAAGCACATGTGCTTTACAGACAGAAATCACACTCAGAACTAAGTATTGTCAGCAAAACAAAAACGGATGGAGTCTATGGAGGAATTGAAAAGGTTACCACTTGTGCAGAAGCTAATTTTGTACTCAGCTCCTGTGCATGTGAAGGTGCTACTGGCATCATCATATGCATAACTGTATGCAGTCGGGCATGCGGATTTGAAAGCTTTCGAGTATGTTGTTGGAGGACAAGTGGTGGGCGAGCCATATGCATCTGTGCAACAGTATTGTGGACTTCCAAAAGCTGCACAGGCACTCTTGCATGCTACCACTGTGCCTCCACTCAACACCTGGGATGGGCCATAGAACAGAACAAACACCCAGACTTAGATCTATAAAAAGATCTCAGGATTTCTGAGACAATGAAGAAAGAGAAAACAAAGATCAATCCCTCCCAGGATTATTTCTTTTACACCAAGGAAGACATACCGTCCATAGAGCAAATCCCAGAATTCCTGTGTCAATCCATTTGGTAAAGAAGATCACTAGAGCCCAAGTGTATTCAGTCAACACCACTTCTTCTTCTGACATGAAATCTGGTTCTGGCATGTTCTTTGGGACTACCCATGATGCAAAAAACTTCAATAAGATCTTTTAGGGTTTAAGGCTTTTTGCAGGACCTGGTTGGGTTTTGCCCAAAACTGGATTCAAAAAACTGCCTCTGAGGTACTATATAAGTGTCACACCATTTTTTTCTCTCCCAGAAAGATACCCAACTCCTCAGAACCAGAGAATGAAAGCAAGGAGAGAAAAAATCCTCAATCTGCTAACTACCCAGACTGCATTTGGCAAAAGAAGTGAAGAAGAACAAGAACAAGGAGAATCAGAAGAACAAGAACAAGAACAAGGAGAACAAGAACTACTACAAACCTGGAGGGCTTCCGGGCACTGGGGATTGAGGTTACTAGTGCATCCAGGGCTGCCGCAAGTGCCATTGCCGCCACTGGGAATGATTCTGATCTCCATGTTGTAGCCATCCACCAAGCTCACGTCATAGAAGTCGTCTCCATTGGCGCCGTTGAGGGTGAACTCCGCCAAAGAGGCAGGAGGATCGCCTCCTGCACCCGCACACCTGAGAAGACCGCCACAATCGCCAGTCTCGCAGCTGCCGATTCCATCGGCATCGAAAGTGCAGCCAGTGCGACCCCAGAAGCGGCCTCCCCATCCTTCTTCCGCCACCAACGACATCGTCTCTCCTGCTGCCAATGCAAATCCTCCTTCCGCCAAGATCGGAATTCCGCCATTCGGTTGCGTCCCCACCCACACATCGCTGCTACAACCATTCGAAAACGTGAAAGTTCTCGCTGCTCCAATTCCTGCAGGAAAGAAAGAAATCCCACCACAGTCGATAATGCAAACCTACCTGCAAAGCTGAATGCATCAGCAGCAGCAGCTGAAAGCATTTCTGATGAAGCTCATCAAGCTCATCTCTGTCTGTCTGTCTGTCTGTCTCTTTGTGTATGCGTCTCTCTGTGCTGCAAGTCCAGTAGCAAATCTTTCAGAGACAAAGGACAGGAGGAGAATTGTCTTTACCTGGAATGAAGCTCTGGAGAGTGCGAATCACCAGCACAAGGCACACTGTAACAGTTGTTGGGATTGAGGGGATAGAACCAAGCTGCCTTCTGTCCATGGGTGAGCTCAAATTTGTTATAAGAAAGCAACAACAGCTGCAGCTGGGCAATGAGCCAAGTGATGAGCTTCTTCTTCTTCACTAGTGTTTTCTTTTTGGTCCGGAGAGAAGAAACCACTACTACAAAACCAAGTTCACTGATGAGTTGCATCACAATTCACTGACACAAGCAATCACAGCTTCTTGTTGGTTTTACTGGCTAGCAAGCCCCAGAACACACACACACACACACACACACACACAGACAAACCACAGATACTAAAGCTACTCAGAAATCACTGCTTGTTTAAGAAAGGAGTGTGCAATAGGACCAGGAGGAGGACGATGTTTTCTGGCGCTTGCTTCAGCTGCAAGTTGTTTCGTGCTTCCGGTTAGACAGACACTTGCGCTGGTGTTTGTCTCTGTTTGTGTGTGCGTGTGGTTTTTTTTTTGGTGGGTTTTCTGTTGCAACTGTGTTTGTTTGTGCTTGCAGGTTTTACTGCGCATCGGGAAAGCATGATTGAGAGAGAGAAAGAGAGGGGGGAAAAAAACAAGAGTGGGGTCCCCAAAAGATTTGTCACAACTCGCAAGCAATGGGTTGTTTTTCTTCTTCTTTTTTGGGTTCTCCTGAAGAATGGGCATTCATGGTTGGCCTCCTGGCGGCTACAGTGCGTGTGTGAATCTGATCCAGCGTCATTCCTGGTGAATTCTACTAAGTTTAGTCTGGAGCTGCTTTCAACTCAATCTGCCATGTTTTTTGTTGCGGCTGGTTCCCTGCTTTTCCCATCACGTTGGTTGCAGCTCCAGATCTTCGTGGCGGTGGGGCCTCAAGCAACCAATCTCCCATTCTTTTTCTTCCCAGTTTCGGCTGCTTCTTCTTCTTCTTCTTCTCCTTAATCGTTGCCATCTTTTTCTTTTTCACCATCATCTACTTCTTCTTCATCACCATCATCATCTTGTTCTTCATCACCACCATTATCATGATCACCTCCTTCCTCTTCCTCATCACCATCAGCATCTTGTTCTTCATCACCACCATCATCTATGTCTTCTCCATCATCACCATCATCATCATGGATCTTCTTCTTCTTCTTCATCACCACCCATCATCCTTGTCTTCTCCATCATCATCATTTCATCATCTTCTTCATCACCACCTTTCCTTCATCATCATTGTCATGTTGTAGACCTAAGTAACCTATTTGAGTCAAGCTTTGATTTTGTTTTCTATATAAGAAAAACCATGTATGTATATATATATATATAAGAAAAAAAGAAAAAAAAGAAAAAAGTCAAAGAATCGCCATCAACACTAGTTGAGACCATTACTATTAATTACACTATTCATTTTTGTGGTACTCAAAAAAAAACTCAGAGATTATAAATTTCTAGGTGAACCCTAAACCCTAAACCCTAATAATAATAATAATGATGATGATGATGATGATGAAAAACTCATTCATAGACAAAAGAATGGAGAGTTGGAAGGAGTTCTATGTGAATTGAAAAACACCCATCTAGTAAATCTTTTGTTCGGTTGGGGATTGACACTACCAAACAAACAAGGTTTCCAGCAAGTGCGGTTACAAGGTCCCACCCTAAAGTTGAAAGTGGGCGGTGTTTGGCCACGGAAATCTAGGAACCAAGTTGAGCCTTCCATGAGGGGAAAAAAAACAAAAGGGGATTTCCAAACATGAAAGTATCATGATGATGGCTTCTTTGGATTTTATCAACAATTTGTTGTTTCCCCCCAAAAAATTTCTCCATTTTGGATATGTCAAAGTATAATTGTTGTTGATGGGTTCTTGGATTTGAAGCCGAATGAATGTGAAAGTATCATGTTGTTGATGGGTTCTTGGATTTGAAGCCAAATGAATGTGAAAGTATCATGTTGTTGATGGGTTCTTGGATTTGAAGCCGAATGAATGTGAAAGTATCATGTTGATGGGTTCTTTGGATTTGAAGCTGAATGAATGTGAAAGTATCATGTTGTTGATGGGTTCTTGGATTTGAAGCTGAATGAATGTGAAAGTATCATGTTGATGGGTTCTTGGATTGGAAGCCGAATGAATGTGAAAGTATCATGTTGTTGATAGGTTCTTGGATTTGAAGCCAAATGAATGTGAAATTATCATGTTGATGGGTTCTTGGATTGGAAGCCGAATGAATGTGAAAGGTTATTTGAAGCCGAATGAATGTGAAAGGTTATTTGAAGCCAAATGAATGTGAAAGTGTCATGTTGATGGGTTCTTGGATTGGAAGCCGAATGAATGTGAAAGTATCATGTTGTTGATGGGTTCTTGGATTTGAAGCCGAATGAATGTGAAAGTATCATGTTGATGGGTTCTTGGATTGGAAGCCGAATGAAGGTGAAAGTATCATGTTATTTGAAGCCGAATGAATGTGAAAGTGTCATGTTGATGGGTTCTTGGATTGGAAGCCGAATGAATGTGAAAGTATGATGTTGTTGATGGGTTCTTGGATTTGAAGCTGAATGAATGTGAAAGTATCATGTTGATAGGTTCTTGGAATTGAATCCGAATGAGCAAATGACGTAATGTAATCTTTGGGGATTAGGAAAAAAGGTTATTAGTTTCATGATCCGAAAGGAAAGGAAAGGACTTTTTGAGGTTCTTTGGCCCCGCCTTCGTGTCCAAGAATGCGTTTGTTTTTCATTGTGCAAAAACAAATTACAAGTGAGTAAGAAGTCCATAATTAAGAATAATTTTAGAACTTTGAGAATTTAAGTTGTTCTAAATTATTCTCAAAGTGTTATATATATTTATTTATTATTTACCAAAGTTGTTCTTGAGAATTCCAAAGCAGCAAAGGTGGAAAGGTCGTCCTTGCGAGAGTCTATGGTCTTGTAGAAGAGTTATGTTAGAGCCAGAGTTCAAGTGTATGTATTTTCTACACTATTTTTACTTTTGTTTTGGAGAAGTACTATACAAAAATGAATGCATGCATAACAATTCAAATAAGATGAAATTCAGATTTTTTAAATCCACTTTTTGCAGCAGCATTTTTATTTGTGGGGAATTTTTTTTTTCATTTGACTAAGATCTTTTTTTAAAAAAAACCAGAAACATCAACAAAGGATTTTTTTATTTTTTGGGGTGGAAAAATATGACCTAGGTTTTACAAACTTAGAAAAAATAAATAAAAATTGCTAAGTCAAACATGGGCATTGGGCATATTTTAGTAGCCCAAATTAGGTTTACACTACTTGACTACAATCTTTCATCCAAATATCATCCAAAATATCATCCAATCTTGACAGATTCAGCACACACATGTCAAATAGTTAATTTAACTTTAAATTTAATTTAGTTTCCTGGTTCGATGCTTGAGTTTTTAATCCTGAAAAAAATTTGACAATAAAAAATAAATCTATTTTGTTTCAAAAAAATTGAATTGTTTTAGTGATCAAGTTAACCTCTATTCATTATAGAGTATATAGTAGCTTAAGGGATTTTGGCCCCCAGGTAATAATAATAATAATAATAATAATAATAATAGGTCTATTTATTTTTATATGAGGATTTTTGAAATATGATATATTTTGGCTTGTGTTGAAACTTGAGATTAGTTATATAGAGTTCTATGATATATCTTGAAGGATTTTGGTTCCTTGTAGAGGGTTTTTAGATCAATTTCGATGATGTTTTAATTATCTTTGCTTACAACATCTTGATTCTCCATATGTAGCAATATAGTGAAACTATACATAGCACTTCATATGAATGCATATAGCCTTTTTTAAATCATAAAATTGAGTTTGGACAAGAACCATGAAAAAAACATTTTTGAACATAGGTCAGTTGTTTAGGTTAGACAAGTTGATTTTTTTTTTAAAAAGTTGACAAGTAGGCTGAATTTTATAATTAGATTTTAATTTTAATTAGTTGTTGAACTCCACACCTATACAAACCTTAGTTTTTAATCATTTAAAAACTTTTTGTTGTAAAACTTTGTACCTATACAATCTTTTAGCTTTGGGACTGTGCAGTGTGTACATGGATTGGTGCCAATTTTTGAACCAAGCCCAAAGGTTCTTCAATTTGAAAAAAAAATTGTGTCAAAATCAAAACCAAGTAAGGGGTGTGAGTGTAGGTACCATCATTTTTTTTTCCCCCCTTTGTATCTATGTCTTTTGACTTGTCATTTTGAAATTTCTACCTTTCAAAAGAAATGGTCAAAATTTTTTAAAAAAATCCCAAACATGACAAAAATAAATTTTAAAACTAAACGCTAAACCCTAAAACATGAGCTCATCACACACACACAACTTGTCAGAGTTCTTGTCAAAAATCAACACTGCAAAATGGACTCTTTAGGTTTGTATTTGAAGAAGGCTAGGTAGTAGTAGTAGTAAGAGTGGAGGAAAGCAAAAAACACACAAAAAAAAAAGGAGCAAACCCACTTGGGTCCACCAGTTCTCAAGGTTTCTCTTTTTTGTCTGCTTCACAAGGCTAATAAAGTTACAAGTTACAACTTGGACAAGTTCTTACTTCTTGTACTATAATAAAAGAAAAGATGCTTCACACAACACACATCTGGAGACAAGCTTATTAGACTTTGAATCATTCAAAAGATCCCCTCCCCAAAGCCAAAAAAAAAAAAAAAAAAAAAAGAAACACATGAGAGTAAATAATAATTTATGCCAAAAAAATTTGTAGTTTATACAACATCTTTGTTTGACAAGTTCAGAGCTTGTTGTATAGAGATCTTCTCAGGGCAAACATGCACTAAATAGGAACAATCAATCAATCAATCAATTAATTAAGGCAATCCTTAATTAAATCATTAGGCTTGGCTATTTTTTAAATATCTTTTTTTTTCTAAATAAAGATGCATGATGTATTAGTAGTTAAGATTAGGTTTATGGGTTTTAAGATGACTTTGGGTTCAATTTTTTTTCCTAACAAATTTTTTCTTACTTGAATAGTTTCTTTTGGATGAAAGCTCCAAAGAAGCTATCCATGGTTGGACATGCAACTTGGCCCCACTTCTTGAACCACCCTAAGGAACTTGGAAAAAATGAGAATGAAGCCTATGTTTTTTTTTCCCCTTTGAACTTGGGGAAAATGGGAATTGAGCCTATGCTTTTCCCTAAAGAACTGGACTACACTTTTTGTGGGGTAAAGTTCCTAAGAGGAAAGTGTTTATACTTAAGTGCAAATTGGCCCCACTTCCTTGGCCAAGTTGCCCAAAGAAGAAAAATAAGTTGTGGAAAGTTCTCCAAGGAAAAGAAAAGGAATTTGGATTTTTGATGTTTTCCCTTGGGAACTTGCAAATGGGCCCAAAGTTCCTCGAGGAACATGGTTCACTTTGGGGAACCATGTTTTCTCAAGGAACTTGGGCCCATTTGCCCTAGGAAATACAAGCTTCCATAGGAATTCAAGCCTTTTTTGCTCTTAGAAAATGGATGTTTCTTTTGGAATTTGGCCAACCTTTCTCAATTGGCAAACTATATTGGATGAAAGCCATTCGAGAAGAAGTTGTTCATAAAATGATTTAAACCCAAAAGATCACACTAATTGAGAAAGTTTTCACTCATTTCATCACAATTTTTCATTCCAAAAAATTAGCAAATAATATTTATCTAGACTAAACAAACTAGATGTCATAACTCGGGCTGAATCACAAAATTTGAGGAAAAATGACTTCATGTTGTTGGGCATGGGTAGTTTTGTGTGGAAGACTACTAATAAGTTACATTTAATTCATTACTACTATTTAATTGCTTGTCACTTGGGGAGCTTGTAATGTACATACTTGGGTCAAGTGTTCTCTCAACCCATTTGTTCAAATACTATGTATGTGCACGGAGGTGGGTGGGTTTCATTTCATATAAATAAGTTATATACTTTGCAAAAGGTGAAGTCTATTGTACCAAGAACAAAAGCTCCACTTGGTGATGAACTCTTTCTCCGACCGTTGTACAATACTTTTATGTACATGGAGGAGGTCGGTTTCATTATTTATATATAAGTATATTATACTAAAGGTATACAAAAAGGTGAGTCTATTGTACTTAAAGAACAGCTCCACCAGCAAAAATATGATGGTGTTGTGTAAATTATAATTTGGATAAAGTTCAGATTTTAAATACTTTGAAACTAAGTTTAATCAAAAAACATTTATTTAGCCAATTTTTTTTAAAATTTTAAATGGCTAAAAATATGCATGTGTGTGTGTGTGTGTGTGTGTGTGTGTGTGTTTTTTGGTTTGCGTGTTGTAAGATTTTTATTTTTAGAATCGAAATTGCCAGAATTCTCTATTGGGTTCTAGCATGTAGCCAAATTTTGAAATACCTGGTCCAAATATGGCTAAATCTTCTTGTGGAAGATTCTCAGTTCGGCTATAAATCACAAAATTGAATAAAATAAATAATAATAATAATAATAATAATAATAATAATAAGTTTGTTGAGTTTGGACTCATAAGTTGCATGTTACACAATATAGTATCCTCCAAATGGGTCACTAAAAGAAATATGATTGACTTTGATTGGCCCATGCGGTGGCATTTAAGTGATGGTTCTTGTGCATACATTGTTCAGTATTTCATGGTCTTGATTGTACATTGTCCAATTTTTCATGATAATTATGGATGGAGAAGTCGAAAATAACTTGCACACAATTTTGAATGTGGTGGACAATGGTAAAATTTGGACAGGGCTGTTAGCTTGGTGTGTTATGAACAACAGCTCCAAATTAAATTCTCAAAATATTTTCATGGCATGTAGGACACAAAAAACATCCAAAAAGCTACAGAAAGTAGAACTCACACCAGAGTACGTAGAGCTGCATCTCCATGGAAGCTTTGATAACTCCAAGGCAAGGATATTGTGTTTAGATTCATTGTAGAGTATAGTGGCTTAATGGATTTTGCCCACTAGGTACCAAGTAGGTCTATTTTTTTACATGAGGATTCTTGAAAGACCCATATTTTGGCTTGTGTTGAAACTTGAGATTAGTTATAGAGTTATGATATCTTGAAGGATTTTGGTTTCTTTTAGAGCAATTTTTTTGAAGATTACATTTTTGCATCGTGAAATCTTTGAATTTTCATAATTCTTCTTTTGCCTTAAGATACTTCTTAATGTAAAAGGCAAGGCCACAGTGTGACACACCCCTTGTTAAGATGAAGAGTTGGGATGAAGAGTTTAGGATAATTGGCTTTGCCTTTCTTCAGGGAGAGACTATGGAACAAACAAATATAGTTTCAAAGAGAAAAGACCCAAAACTCAAAAATTTGAGCAAGAAAATTGAAAAGAAAGTTGCAGTTGAAATCTTAGATTTTTGACTTTTGTTTTCAACAATACTGCAATAGATCACAAGCATCAAAGACACAGATGCTTTGCTGCAAAACATTTTATGCATATGTTTTCAGTTACCCACAATATTGCAAGCCCAGTGAATGTAGGAAGCATGAATGTGTGAGTGTTTTGTTGTTGTTGGAAATGCACAAATGGGTCACAAGCTAAAGTCACAACCAAAGTAATGCATCATTGCTACACTTCACTGGACATGGTGCATATATAACTGCAGGACATGAAATTTCAGTATGCAATACAAGCATAGGATGTCACGAATCAGACTCTCCAACCTTTAAACAATATTCTTAATGTCAAGAGAGACCAAAGGTGAATTTTCATGTGACATTTCACCAGCTGCTTAAGTACCTGAAGACATGAAGTCATGGACAATGAGACTTGAGATTTTGATTCTACCGATTTTGCTATACCAAGTTTCAAGGCACTCTGTTTTCCAAACATCCACAACATGCAAGACCCATTAGACTTAAGTGTCACAAAACTGACCTCGGGAAACAGTAGACTCACTCAACAGAGCTCTGCAAGGTGATAAGTTTCACAAAACCACTCAAAGAAATCTTTGACCTTCAAAAGACTGGACTGGATGCTTGAGTCTGCCTCCATCTATCCTTCCTTTCTGCAGAAATCTCCTCTCAAGAGCTTTCCTGGTGCACTCATCTGCCACCCTTGGCTTTCACTCAGTCGTGTTGTGTTAGCTCTCATTACACAAGCTAAGGAAGTCTGAGCAGATGCTGTGTAATACAAAACGGACAGATAAACCCCTATCTCACAATAAGAGAAGCATAGAGCCATTTCAAGAACACTCATAGTTCCTGATAAAAACTGTGTTCAGCAAATCAATCCATCCATCCATCTTTTACATAGGGTTTGTAGAAATAATCCCAAATTAAGGTAGTTAAGAAGATGGGAGTGGATCTCAAATTCGAAATTTTCAAAAATGGTTGAGCTTGAGTCATTTACACTAATGTTGCTTAGAAAAAAGGAGTGACAAAACTGCATAAGTTTGATTTCCAAAGTTGATTCTAGCATAACAGATTTTAGTGCATTCCAAAGCCAAACAATCCGATATAATTTCATGCAAGCTTTGGCAGTCAGGATGATCAGAGAATTGGGGAGAATATATGGAACACTTGGAACCCCACCCATAACAGACAGTCCATGCAAACAATTCCATGAAATTGCACAGAAATCTCCATCGGAAATGCTCAATTTTGTGGGCATTTGTTGGCATCTGTGGACATCTGTGGACACTGGAGATGCCCATAGATGCCCACCTTGCCTTTGTGCTTCTTCCATCCAATCCATACCAAGCAATCACTCTCCTGGCCCAATGAAATAAAAGAATTCTCCTTCATCACTGGGATTGTGAAACACTTGCATATATAGTAGAGGAGTGAAGTAAATTTGCAGTTTCTTACAGACCCCCACAAAATGCATTTCCACATTTGGATTTGCAGATGTACTCACACAGCATCTGAAAAAAGCTTGTTGCAGCAAAAAGAGTGAAGAGAAACACATGATTACACATGATTTCTGCAAACAAGCATTCATAAAATTTTGGTCTCCATATGCTCCACAACTCCACCCATTGCCTCCATCAAAACTCCCCCAATACCTCCTCTGCTCCTGCTGTGTCTCTTGCTAAACAAAAAGGTCACTTTCTTTTGCAATTACAAGAATAGAATTCCAGCATCCATTTCAACCCGGTCATGAGATTCTTCAATCGCCCACTTGACCATAGAATCCCTAAACCCTAAACGCATTTCAGTTGCGTGTATCATCAAGTTCCATTGCAATCTGATGATCCAGATTCTGGTCCCCAAATTTCTGAGCTGCAGAGGTTGTGATTGATTGATGGGTTTTTTCTTGATCAAACTGCATGGGAAAATCAAAGTCCAAATTTTTGGTGACCATTTTGAACTTGTATTATGGGGTTTTTGATGTGGATTTGAATACCTATCATGTGGATGGGGCTAGGGATTAGGGTTTTAGTTTTATAGTTGATTAGTATTGCTAAAACCCTAAACCCTAAATACTCCCACATATTAATACTAATCTTGAAAGCTAATGTTGCTTAGAAAAACTTTTCAAGCTTTAGTATTGGTATGTGGGAGTAAGTAGGGTTTAGGGTTTTAGTTCTAATATGTGATGTAAAGGATGGATGATATTGGGTGG
>Ga0209208_10008970_pt1 | contig 13219 bp, 12 predicted proteins | sample S1TSphfallax_3_FD_187694 | JGI IMG/M metagenome (GOLD analysis project Ga0209208, IMG submission 187694) | Host-associated microbial communities from peat moss isolated from Minnesota, USA - S1T2_Fd - Sphagnum fallax MG (SPAdes) (version 2) | ecosystem: Host-associated > Plants > Peat moss >...
CTTTCGTTCGGGATTGGTGTACCTAAGGATCATGACGCCGAGGGCCACCGCAAAGAAGGCGGCGAGCGTGCCGCCGTTCGACAGATCAGCGAGCTTGCCCACCGGAAAAAACGCGGCCGCCAGCGTGACCGCCACACCGGTGATGAGGGTCACCACATGCGGGGTGTTGAAGCGCGGGTGAATCTTGGTCAATACGTCGGGCAGCAGGCGATCGCGCGCCATGCTGAAAAACACCCGTGTCTGGCCGAAGATCATCATCAAGATCACCGAGGGCAGCGCAAGGAATGCGGCCAACCCGATGAGCCGCGATACCTTTTCCCAGCCCAGCACGCGCAGCACATGCGCCAGCGGCTCTTCGCTGCAAACCAGCAGCGCCGCCCGCGCCGGGTCGCGGCACGCATCGAACAACGCCACCGTGCCGGGCTCGATTCCCTGACCCGCCGCATCCAATACCGGTTGCGCACCGATCGAACCGATCGCACCCGCCGCCACCAGCAGATAAAAGACCGTACAAATCCCCAGGCTGCCGATGAGTCCGATCGGCATGTTTCGCTGCGGATTGATGGTTTCCTCGGCCGCGGTGGAGACCGCGTCGAATCCCACGTAGGCGAAGAAGATGGACGCGGCGGCGCCACCGACGGCGAGGCTGCCCAACGGTGCAAAGGGATGAAAATTTTCCATCTTGATGACGGGCAGCGCGAGCGCTATGAACAGCACCAGCGCCGCAACCTTGATGCATACCAGGGTGGCGTTCACCGCCGCGCTCTCGCGCGTGCCGAGCACCAGCAACGTGGTGACCAAAAGGCCGATGCCCACCGCCGGCAGATTGATGAAGCCGCCGGCGAAATAGCCCTTCGCCAGATACAAGGGAATGTGCAGCCCGAAACTATGCTCGATCAGCGGCACGAAATAATTCGACCAGCCCACCGCGACCGCGCTGGCCGCCACGGTATATTCGAGGATCAGCGCCCACCCGACGACCCACGCGATCAGTTCGCCGAGCACCGCGTACGAATAGGTATAGGCCGAACCCGACACCGGCACCATGGCAGCGAGTTCCGCGTAGCAGAGCGCGGTGACCGCGCAAACCGCGCCGGCGATGACGAACGCCAGCATCATGCCCGGGCCGGCCTTTTGCGCCGCCTCGGCGGTCAACACGAAGATGCCGGTGCCGATCACCGCGCCGACGCCCAGCATGGTCAACTGGAACGGCCCGAGGGTGCGTTTCAGCGACTTCTTTTCGGCACTCGCGAGGATTGCGTCGAGCGGTTTGATGCGCCAGTTCATGTCATCTCCGTGGAGGTCCCAGACAGCCTGCGTGCTGTTGCTTGGACTGTAGCGGCTTTCAGCGGCAGCATCCAAGTATTTCTATGTTCGCGCCCGCAATCTTATGTTGACCCATTCGACGACCGCGGAGAACGCCATCGCAAAATACAGGTAGCCCTTCGGGATCTCGATTTCCAGCGACTCACCGATCAATGCCACACCGACCACGACCAGGAATGCCAGCGCCAGCACCTTGATGGTCGGATGGCGGTCGATGAAATTACTGACCGCCGCCGAGACCACCATCATGACCACCACCGAGGCGACGATGGCGGCGATCATCACCTCGATGTGCCGGGCGAGTCCCACCGCCGTGAACACGGAGTCGAGCGAGAACACGATGTCGAGCAGGCCGATTTGCACGATGATGAACCAGAATCCGTGCAGCAATCCGGGTTCCCGTTCGCCTTCGGCACCCGCGAGCATTGCGCGGATTTCCATGCTGCTCTTCACCACCAGGAACGCGCCGCCCGCGAACAGGATGAGATCGCGGCCGGTGACCCGCTCACCGAATGCGATGAACAAAGGGCTCCGCAGAGTCGCCAGCCAGGTGATTGAAAACAACAGCGCGATGCGCGTGAGCATCGCGAAGCCCAACCCGAGAAACCGCGCCCGCCGGCGCTGCGATTCGGGCAGCCGGTTCACCAGAACCACCAGAAAGATGATGTTGTCGATGCCAAGGACGATCTCGAGCACCGCAAGCGTCAGGAAGGACAGCCACGCCTGCGGGTCTTCGACCAGTTCCAGCATCAGGGCAGGCCGTCGACCTCTTCCGGCTTGGTGAGCTTGCGCTCCATCAGATCGTCGTTCACCAGTCCGAAGTCGAGCGCCAGAGCCGCCGAGATGTAGATCGACGAGTAGGTGCCGGCGATGATGCCGATGACCAATGCCGCCGAGAAGCCATGCAGCGTCTCACCGCCGAAGATCAACAGCGCCAACACCACCAACAGCGTGACCAGCTTGGTCATCAGGGTTCGCGACAGGGTCTGATTGATCGATTCGTCGATCACCTGGGCTATGCTCAACTTGCGCGCGACCCGGGCACGCTCGCGCACGCGGTCGAAGACGATCACCGTGTCGTTCAATGAATAACCGATCACCGCGAGAATCGCGGAAATCGCCGTAAGATCGAAGGTCATCTGCGTCAGCGCGAAGAAACCCAAGACGCAGATCGGATCGTGCAGCACCGCGAAGATGGCGCCCATCGCCAGCTTGAAGGTGAACCGCAGCAGCACGTAGATCGCGATCAGCACCAGCGTCGCCACCAGCGCCCAGGCGCCCTTGACGAACAATTCCTGCCCGACTTGCGGACCCACCACCTCGGTGCTCTGCAGTTTCACGCCCGGATCGACGGTGGCGAAAACGTCCATGATGCGCGTGCCGATCTGGTCGCCCTTGGCGTTCGGATCGGGCGGCAGACGCACCCGGATGTCGCGAGAGCTGCCGAACGCCTGCACCTGGGCGGATTCGACACCGGCCTTGGCGAGCGCCGCGCGCAGCTTGTCGATGTCCGGTCCCTGCGGAAAGTTGGTCTCCACGGTCACGCCGCCGGTGAAGTCCACCCCTAGATTCAAGCCGCGGAACCCCACCAGCGCGAGCGATGCGACGATCAGGAACGCCGACAGTCCGTACCACACCTTGCGGGTGTTCATGAACGGGAAGCGCGTCACCTTGTGAAAAAATTCCATGTTTTTTTGTAAACCTCGGGGCGTCAGATCGACAGGCGTGCGACCTTGCGCTTGCCACCGTAGACGAGTTGTACCAATGCGCGGCTGCCCATCAGCGATGTAAACATGGAGGTGGCGATCCCGATCACCAACACCACCGCGAATCCGCGCACCGCCCCCGCGCCGAACAGCCACAACACCAGACCGGCGATGAGTGCCGTGACGTTGGAGTCGGCGATGGCCGAGAATGCGCGGTCGAAGCCCGCCGTGATGGCCGCACGCGGCGATACGCCGTTGCGCAACTCTTCGCGGATGCGCTCATAGATCAGGATGTTGGCGTCCACCGCCATGCCGACGGTGAGCACCACGGCTGCGATGCCGGGCAGGGTGAGCGCCGCCCCCACCAACGAGAGGAACGCCACCAACAACACCACGTTGGCAATCAGCACCGCATCGGCGATCAAGCCGAACACCTTGTAGTAGACCGCCATGAACAGGAATGCCGCGAGCATGCCGAAGACCATGGCGTTCCTGCCCTTGTCGATGTTGTCCTGACCGAGGCTGGGTCCGATGGCGCGCTCTTCGACCGGCGTCAGCGGCGCGGCGAGCCCGCCGGCCCGCAGCAACAGCGCGAGTTCGCGCCCTTCGATGGGATTCACGCCGGTGATCTGAAAGTTGTTGCTGAACACGCCGCGGATGGTCGCACGGTTGATGACCTCTTCCGTGGTCTTGTCCACCTCGACGCCTTGGGCATTTTTCTCGCGCGAGCGGTCGATGAACACCACCGCCATCAAGTGGCCGATGTTTTCCTGGGTGTTCTTCAACATCTTCGCCGCGCCGCGGCTGTCGAGGCTCACCGATACGGCCGCGCCCTCCTGCGTGTTCGGCTGAAATGATGCGTCGGTCAGCTCGTCGCCGGTGACCACCACTTCACGCTTCAGCAACACCGGCTGTTTGTCCCGGGTGTAATACAGCTTGGATCCGAGCGGCACCCGTCCGCTCGTCATGGCCTCCAGCGGATTGCTGCTCTCGTCGACCATGCGAAACTCGAGGGTGGCGGTCTTGCCGAGAATTTTCTTCACCTCGGCCGAGTTCTGCAGTCCGGGCAGTTGAATGGCGATCTCATCGACACCCTGCCGCGCCACCTGCGGTTCCGACACGGCGAGTTCGGGGCTGTTGAGGCGGTTGCGCAGAATGATGATGTTCTGCTGAATCGCATAATCCTCACGCTGTTTGATGTCCTCCGGCGTCAGCTTGAGTTCGAGTGCCGGCATGCCGTCCACGGTGACGTCGTTCAAAATCATCGTGCGGTTGTCCGCCAGAATCGCCGCCTTGCCCCGGTTGAAGCTGTCGGCGTCGCGGAACAGCACCCGCACGCGGTTGGTGGGATAATCCACCTGCACGTCCTGGTACGGCACGTGTGCGTTGCGCAGCGACGCGCGAAAATCCTGCTCGTGGTGATCGAGCAGCTGTCGCACGGCGCCTTGGACGTCGACCTGATAGACGAGGTACACGCCACCGCGCAGATCCAGCCCGAGCTTCAACGGACTCAAGCCGAGATTGCGCATCCACTCGGGCACGCGCGAAGCCTGGGACAGCGCGATGGTGAATTGATCCGGCCGGGCTTCGCTGATGATGTCGCGCGCCTTCAGTTGGTCCTGTTTGCTGCTGAAACGCAGCGTCAGCCGTCCCTGATCGAGAAACGCACCGCTCGGCACGACGCCCTTGTCCTTCAAGAGCTGCACCAGGCTGGTCCGGTCGGCGGGCTCGACCGAGGCGCGATCCCGCGCGAGCTGCAAGGCACTCTCTTCACCAAACAGATTCGGCAGCGCCAGCAGGATCCCGATCAGCAGCACGACCGCCACCAGGGCGATCTTCCAGCGCGGATACGCAATCATGCGCTCTTGACCGTGCCCTTGGGCAGCACCAGCGCAACGGCAATTTTCTGCAGTTTGATGTTGACGCCGCTCGCGATCTCGACGGTCAGGAACTGCTCGCCGACCTCGACCACCTTGCCCAAAATACCGCCCGTGGTGGCCACTTCGTCGCCGGCCGCCACCTTCGCGAGCATGTCCTTTTGCTCCTTGGCGCGCTTGTTCTGCGGCCTGATGAGCAGAAAATAGAACACCACCAAGAGCAGCACCGGCAGCATCAATGCGCTCAAGATACCTTGTCCACCGGCGGCGCCGGCAGCCTGCGCATGAGCCGAATTGATGAAGAAATCCATAGTGTTACACCCAGTTCTTACGGCGGACGCCGGAGCACAAAGCCGGGCAGTATACATTAGGGCGCCGCAAACTTAAGCGGCGCCTCCCCGCGGCGCAACTCCTCGTGGAATAGCGCGGCATAGGATTCGAAGCGTCCCGCCTCGATCGCCGCCCGGATCTCGGTCATCAAGCGCTGGTAGAAATACAGGTTGTGCAGCGTGTTGAGATGCGATCCCAAGATCTCGCCGCACTTGTCGAGATGGCGCAGATAGCTGCGCGAGTAATGCCTGCAGGTATAGCAGTCGCAGCCCTCCTCGATCGGGCCGGTGGCTTTCTGATGCACCGCATTGCGAATGTTGATCGCGCCCGCGCGTGTGAACAGATGGCCATTCCGGGCGTGCCGCGTGGGCATGACGCAATCGAACATGTCGATCCCACGCCGCACCGCTTCGACGATGTCCTCCGGCCGGCCGACCCCCATCAAGTATCGCGGCTTGTGCAGGGGCATGTGCGGCACGAGACTGCCGAGCACGCGCTCACGCTCGGCGGCGCTTTCGCCCACCGCGAGGCCGCCGACGGCGAGGCCGGCGAAGCCGATCCTCTCGAGCGCATCCAGGGATTCGCGGCGCAGATCGTCGTGCACACCGCCCTGCACGATGCCGAACAGTGTGCCGGGCGGCTCGGTTTCGTGATATCGCCGAAAGCCGCGCAGCGCCCAGCGCATCGACAACTCCATCGAGGTGCGGGCCGTGTCCTCGGTCGCGGGATACGGCGTGCATTCATCGAAGCTCATCGCAATGTCCGAGGCGAGCGTGCGCTGAATCCGCATCGATTCCTCCGGCGAAAGGAACACCGGCGCCCCGTCCACCGGCGAGCGAAAGCTCACACCCTCCTCGGTGAGTTTGCGCATCTCAGCCAGACTCCACACCTGAAATCCGCCGGAATCCGTCAAGATCGGGCGCTCCCAGTGCATGAAACGATGCAGCCCGCGGTGCGCCTCGATGACCTCGAGACCGGGCCGGAGGTACAAATGAAAGGTGTTGCCGAGCACGATCTCCGCGCCCAGGGCCTCGAGATCTTCCGGCGTGACCGCCTTGACCGTGCCATAGGTCCCGACCGGCATGAACGCCGGCGTCTCAACCGTGCCGCGTGGAAACACCAGCCGGCCGCGCCGCGCCGCGCCGTCCTTCGCCAACAGATCGAAGCGCATTCCCACTACGAATCTCCCACTGTCAATTCGCCCGCCGCCGGTGTCAGGAACATCGCGTCACCGTAGCTGAAGAATCGATACCGTGCCGCAATCGCATGCGCGTACGCCGCGAACAACGCCTCGCGGCCGACGAACGCGGCACACAGCATCAACAGCGTCGACTCCGGCAGATGAAAATTGGTGATCATGGCATCCACGCTGCGAAACCGATGGCCGGGCGTGATGAACATCCGTGTGGGTCCCTTGAATGGCGCGAGCAATCGAGCGGGCCCAGCGCCGGCTCCGGCCGCCGCCGTCTCCAGGCAGCGCACCACCGTCGTGCCCACCGCGATGACGCGGCCACCGGCAGCGCGCGTGGCATTGACTCGAGCCGCGGTGTCCTCGCCCACGTCGAGATACTCCTCGTGCATCACGTGCTGCGACAGGTCATCCACACGCACCGGCTGGAACGTGCCCGCGCCGACGTGCAAGGTCACGAACGCACACCCGATCTGGCGCGCCTCGAGTGCGGCGAAGATGCCGGCATCGAAATGCAGCCCCGCGGTCGGCGCGGCCACCGCGCCGGGCGCGCGGGCATAAACGGTTTGATAGCGTTCGCGATCGGCCGCGTCCACGCCGCGCTCGACGTAGGGCGGCAGCGGCATGTCGCCATGCGCATCGAAGTAGGCGAGCACATCGCAGGAGAATTTCAGCCGGAAAAGGTCCCCCTCGCGGCCCAGCATGAGCGCGCTGGCGCCGCCCGGCAGCGCGACTCGCGCGCCGGGCTTCAATCCCTTGCTGGCGCGGGCCTGCACCAGCGCCGTCCGCGCGCTCAATGCCCGCTCGAGCATGATCTCGATCTTGCCGCCGCTCTCCTTGACGCCGTGCACCCGCGCCGGCACCACCTTGGTATCGTTGAACACCAGCAGATCTCGCGGCCGGAGCAAGGACGGCAGGTCGCGGAACGACAGATCTTGCCGGGTCCCGGTCGCCCCATCGAGCGCCAGCAGGCGGCTGGCCGAGCGTTCCGCCGTGGGCCGCTGCGCGATCAGTTCCCGGGGGAGTTCGAAGTGAAAGTCGGCGCGTCGCATGATTCGAAGCAATACTACCAAGTCCGCCAATCGCATATACTGCGCGGCCTGGCACGCCCGGATGGCGGAACTGGTAGACGCGCCGGACTCAAAATCCGGTCTCTTAATCGAGGTGTGGGTTCGATTCCCTCTCCGGGCACCAGTTTTTTTTAAGAGTGGACACGTATTGAATTTCTGCAGTAATTGCGGCTCACCCGTCGTTTCGAAAATCCCCGACGGGGATCAACGGCCACGTTTCGTGTGCACCAGCTGCGGCATGATTCATTACAAGAATCCACTGCTGGTCTTAGGCTGCGTACCGGAGTGGCGGGATCAAATCCTGTTGTGCCGGCGGGCCATCGAGCCGCGGCTGGGATTCTGGACGGTGCCGGCTGGTTTTATGGAAAACGGCGAGACGCTGCAGCATGCCGCGGCGCGGGAGTGCTACGAAGAGGCGCTGGCCACGGTCGAGATCGGCTCGCTGCTCGCGGTGGTGAGCGTGACTCACGCTGCCCAAGTGCACATGATGTTTCGCGCCCGGCTGCTCAAGCCCGAGTTCGGGGCGGGTGCCGAGAGCCTGGAGGTCGGTTTGTTCTCCGAGGCGGAAATCCCCTGGGCGGATTTGGCGTTTCCGAGCGGCGAGTTCACGCTGCGCAAGTACTACGAGGACCGGGCGGCCGGTCGCGAAGATCACCATTTCACGGAGCTGACTCGCCCGTTGAAGTATTAGGCTGTGGCAGAATACCGGCCACGTTCAACCGTTCAAGTAGAAGGACAAGCCATGGCGTTCGTGGTCACAGAAAGCTGCATCAAATGCAAATACATGGACTGCGTGGAAGTCTGCCCGGTGGACTGTTTCCACGAAGGGCCGAATTTTCTCGTGATCGATCCCGATGAATGCATCGACTGCACGCTGTGCGAACCGGAATGCCCGGTGGAGGCGATCTACTCCGAGGAAGAAATTCCGACCGGACAGGAGAATTTCAAGCAGTTGAATGCCGACCTCGCCAAGAAGTGGCCGGTGATCAGCGAAAAGAAAGATGCGCCAGCGGATGCCAAGCAATGGGAAGGCGTCAAGGACAAGGTCAAATTGCTCGAGCAGTAAGCGGCAGCGTGCCGCCCGGCCGGGCAGCCCGCCGCTTCAGCTCGCTTGTTTGCCGGCCTGAACCGCCTTGATTTCCTCGACCAGATCGTGCGGCGGCATATAGCCACTGATCATGCCGCCGTTCTCTGTGACGATCGCCGGGGTGCCACGCACACCGATGCTCTGCCCCAGCGCGTATTCCTGCGCCACCGGCGTGGGACCGCAGCTCTTGGTGATATCCACTTCCCCGCCGGCCTTGGCACGGGTCAGCGCGTCGTTGCGATCACTGGAACACCACACCGCTTCGGCCTTGTGCCAGCTCAAGGTGTTCGGGCCGGTCCGCGGAAAGAACATGTAGCGCACCCGCACGCCCAGCTTGTTGAGCTCGCCGATCTCGCTGTGCAGTTTGCGGCAGTACTGGCAATCGACGTCGGTGAACACCGTGATCGTGTATTGCGGGTTCTTCGGTGAGAAGATCAGCATCTGCGACTCGGGCACCGCGTTGATGAGGGCAACCCGCGCCTTGGTGCGCCGCTCCTCGGTCAGGTTTTGGCGCGTGCTCATGTCGTAGACGTTGCCGTCGAGGAAATACTTGCCGTCGGCGGTCAAGTAGCTGACCTCGGCGCCCTGCGCCAATTCATAGATCCCGGGTATCGGCGATGGGCGCAAATCCTCGATCTTCGAGCCGGCCGGCAGCAGCTTTAGGAGCGCAACGCGCGGATCGGGCGTGGCCGCCGGCGCCGCTGCGGCGGGCGCGGACGCCGGTGGCTGCCCGGCGTGAACGCGAAACCCGATCGCCAGACAGGTGCAGCCAAGCACCAAGACAGCAGGATATTTCGACATGCCAATGCTCCGACGGTTTGGATAGGTTTCGACCCCGCCGTTGCCGGTAGGTTCAAGGGATTCTAACAGAGGTTTCCGGTCTGGCGCCGTGGCGCGGTGCGCTGTCATTGCGCAATACCGGAGGCGGACTTTCAGCCGCGCGGATGATGCTGCTGATGCAGCTCTTTCAAACGTTCGCGTGCCACATGCGTGTAGATCTGGGTCGTCGACAGATCGCTGTGACCCAGGAGCATCTGCACGACCCGCAGGTCGGCACCGTGGTTCAACAGGTGCGTGGCAAACGCGTGACGCAGCGTGTGCGGTGACAGCTCCTTGTCCACGCCGGCTTTCTTCGAATACCGTTTGATGATGTGCCAGAACGCCTGGCGCGTCATGCGATCGCCGCGGCGGGTCGGAAACAAATAATCGGTCTGGCGCTCCAGCAGGATTTCGGTGCGCGGGCCGTTCATGAACTGCTGCACCCAGCGGACGGCCTCGTCGCCGAGCGGAATCAGACGTTCGCGGTTGCCCTTGCCGACCACGCGGATGACGCCCTGATTGAGATTCACCTGATTGTGCTTCAGGCTCACGAGTTCCGAGACACGCAGCCCGGTGGCGTACAGCACCTCGAGCATGGTGCGGTCGCGATGGCCCAACGGATCCGATACCGTGGGCGCTTCGAGCAGCGAGTCCACTTCGGCCTCGGTCAGCGATTTCGGCAGCGAGCGGCCGATCTTCGGCATCGCGATTTGCGCCGTCGGATCGGTGTCGATCAAACCCTCGCGCACCATGAAACGGAAGAAGCGGCGGAAGCTCGACAGCTGGCGAGCCGTCGAGCGCGGCCGCGAACCCCCTTCGACACGCGCCGCGATGAAACCCAGCAATTCGACACGGGTGGCCTTGAGCAATGCGCCGTCGCGCTCTTCGAGCCAGCGCGCCAACGCCGTGAGATCCGCGCGATACGCAGCGAGGGTGTTGGCCGACAGGCCACGCTCCATCCACACCGCATCGAGAAAGCGTTGCAAGGCAGGATCTGCAACTTCGCGCATCGGTGTTTCCTCCGAGCCCGAGGTGCGTGTATAAACCGTCCGTTTAAGAGCCGTACCCATATGTTCCCGCGTGGTAATCGCACGACGTAGTGCCAGACGCGTTTGTGCCGTGAGTATGCGAGGCGTGCTTGCGGGTCGGCGTGACCAGTCTCACAGTAACTATAAGTATTAACATAAGGAGAACCAGATCACAGATCTTGGATCGCGGCCGACAGTGCTGCAGCGCTTCTACGCCGTTTACTGCATTACGTTGTTTACGGTGCTCGCCCTCATCACCTTGGGTCTCAACCTGTTCACGCCCGGTCTGCGCGCCCGGCGCCGTGTGGCCGGCGCATTTTCGCGCGCCTGGCTGCGCGCCGCGCGCATCCCGTTCACGGTCCAAAACTTTGATCGGCTGCCGCGTGAGCCCTGCGTCGTCGTGGCCAACCACGCGAGCTACTTGGACGGCATCATTGCGGTCGCCGCGCTGCCGCCGGAGTTTGCCTTCGTCATCAAGAAGGAGATGGTCGGCGTGCCGCTGGCAGGATTGTTGCTGCGGCGTCTCGGTTCCGAATTCGTCGAACGGTTCAACCGCCACCAGAGCGCGTCCGATGCTCGCCGGGTGCTTCGCCTCGCGGCCGGCGGCCAATCTCTGGTGTTCTTCCCCGAAGGCACCTTCGATGAAACGCGCCAGATCCGCAGGTTCATGTCCGGCGCCTTTGCCATCGCGGCGCGCTCGGGCCTACCGGTGGTCGCGGTCGCCGTCCACGGCACGCGCGACGCCATGCCGCCGGGTGGCATGATGATCTACCGCCGCCCGATTTGCGTCGACATCCTCGCGGTGCTGGAGGCCGATGGCGCCCGGCAGCGCAGCCGCGAATTGATCGCCGCCGCGGTGGGCGAACCGCTGGCGCCATGAGCCCTGTCCTTACGCTACACTAGCTCCCCATGATTCAGGACCCTATCGTCATCCTCTCGGCCCGCCGCACCCCGGTCGGCGCCTTCCAGGGGGCGTTGGCCCCGCTCACCGGACCGCAGCTCGGCGCCGCGGCGATCAAGGCGGCGATCGCCGATGGAGGATTCGCGCCGGGCGATATCGACGAAGTCATCATGGGCTGTGTGCTGTCCGCGGGCTTGGGTCAGGCACCGGCGCGCCAAGCCGCGCTCGGCGCGGGTCTGCCGCCGGGCACCCCCGCCACCACCGTCAATAAGATGTGCGGTTCGGCGATGCGTGCAGTGATGCTCGCCGCCGACCAGATTCTCGCCGGCTCCGCGCGGGTGATCGTGGCCGGCGGCTTCGAATCCATGACCAATGCGCCCTACCTGCTGCCGAAGTCGCGGGGCGGCTACCGCATGGGACATCAGGAAGTGCTCGACCACATGTTCTATGACGGGCTGCAGAGCCCGTGGGACGGTCAATTGATGGGCTGGTTTGCGGAGTCCACCGCGGCGCGCTTCGGCTTGACGCGGCACGCACAGGACGACTTCGCCCGTGAATCGGTGCGCCGCGCCCTGGCGGCCGTACACGGCGGCGGTTTCAGCGCCGAAATCACCCCGGTGACCGTCGCCACCCGCAAGGGCGAGGTGCTGGTTGACCAGGACGAGACGCCGGCAACTCTGGACATATCGAAGATTGCCGGACTGAAACCGGCCTTCAAGAAGGACGGCACGGTCACGGCCGCGAGCTCCGCCAGCATCTCGGACGGCGCCGCGGGGCTCGTCCTCACGCGCGAGTCCACGGCGAGCGCGGCCGGTCTCACGCCCCTGGCCCGCATCGTGGGCTATTCGAGCTTCGCGCGCGAGCCGGAATGGTTCACGTTGGCGCCGATCGGCGCGATTCAAAAGCTGCTGCGGCAAGTGCAGTGGACACCGTCCGACGTCGATCTGTACGAAGTCAACGAGGCATTCGCCGTGGTGACCATGATGGCGATCCGCGACCTGGAACTCGATCCAGAGCGGGTCAACGTCAATGGCGGTGCCTGTGCGCTGGGCCATCCCATCGGCGCGACCGGCGCGCGGATTCTGACCACCTTGATCCACGCGCTGCGCCATCGGGGCAAGCAGCGCGGCATTGCCAGCCTGTGCATCGGCGGCGGAGAAGCCACGGCAATCGCCGTTGAATTGCCGTAAAGGGATGGGCGTCCCTGCCCTATGCCATGCCCAAATCCATCGGCGATTTCGGTTGTCGGCGTCCATGGCCTGTCAACATGGCGATCCCAATCGGATAAAACGATAAATGCGGCCGAACCGGCTCAGCGTCTGTCCGCCTGTCGGATCACTGCACCGCCGCGCCACTTTATGGTCTACTACGCCGCCATTTTATGCGCGTGCTTGCGGGTGAAAGTCGATGAGCGAAGTTGAGCGTGACGTCATGGAGTACGAGGTCGCCATTGTGGGTGGCGGCCCCGCCGGCCTCGCCTGTGCGATCCGGATCAAGCAGTTGAACCCGGAGCGCACCGTATGCGTGCTGGAAAAGGCGGCCGCGATTGGCGCGCATTCGCTCTCCGGTGCGGTGCTCGAACCCGGCCCCCTCGAGGAGTTGCTGCCCGAATGGAAAACCGACTACCCGGGCATGAAGGTGCCGGCGGGCGAAGATGATTTTCGGGTTTATTCGGCCAACGGCTCCTTCAAACCGCTCCCCGATTTCCTGGTGAAGATCCTGCCAAAATCCATGACCGCGGGCACCCCGCTCAACAATCATGGCAATTACATCATCTCGTTGGGCCAACTCACCCCATGGCTCGCCGCCAAGGCAGAAGCGCTCGGCGTCGACGTGTTTCCGGGCTTTGCCGCCTCGGCCGCGGTGTTCGACGAGGCGGGCAAGGT
>Ga0209208_10008971_pt1 | contig 13219 bp, 2 predicted proteins | sample S1TSphfallax_3_FD_187694 | JGI IMG/M metagenome (GOLD analysis project Ga0209208, IMG submission 187694) | Host-associated microbial communities from peat moss isolated from Minnesota, USA - S1T2_Fd - Sphagnum fallax MG (SPAdes) (version 2) | ecosystem: Host-associated > Plants > Peat moss >...
AAATGCATTGGAAATTGCATCAACAGAAATTCAGCCTGAATGCACCCAAGGCCCCACATAAAAAAAAAAACCTCCCAAATGCATTGGAAATTGCATCAACAGAAATTCAGCCTGAATGCACCCAAGGCCCCACATAAAAAGGCCTTCAAAACCCATCTTAAACAAAAGAATAATAATAATAACGACAAAAGGCCCACAACCTACCAACTTGGATTTTCAAAATTCCAACCATTCACGTGACATCTAGGGCGCAATTACCGGCAATTAGTTACATGGATTTGCTCAAAAAGTTGATTCAAATTCTAGAGAAATAAACCAGCAGTTATGGAAAAAAATTCAAGGAACCACCCAATATTGAAATGTTCACCAAGTGTTAATGTGGAAAGTGGGTTCATTCTTTTTTGGGGACAAATTTGTCAAACATTTCTCATTAGAGTTTCAACAACTCAACCGATTTTGTCAGGTCTTTAATGCAGAACATTAAATTTTGTGTAAGATTTAAATTTGTTACTGGAATGGTACACCCTGTTCAGTCTCAAAAAGATTTCCCCTATTTCTTGTTTGATGGGTCATTATCCCTAGGGAGTGACTTACAAATGGGCAATTAGGGGAAAAAAAAACAAACAGTTCTTTTGTACTACCTGTAATGAAGACCCTTTGCTTATTTAAGGTCTTCCCTATTGGATTGCAGTCTGGAAAAGCCTGTTGTTTGAGAGTACATATGAACCGAAAAAGTCGCAAACCTTGAAGTTGTGTTTGAATGTGCAGGCTTGAGGTGGGGTAGTACTCGCCAAAAACTACAATAGCACAGGTGTCAGGAAACTGTCACACCTGCCTCCACTAATATATGCTAGAGGGAAGTCCCCAACAGTGTTTTTTCTGGGGCGAATTTCAAAATACTAAGCCTTTTACATTACTAAGTTCAAAGCTAAATCCTGATGCAATGGGTAAAAAATGGAGTTAAGGGACTACAAGGGACTGTCCTTTCTGGCGGCCATGTTGAACCAGCACCCACTTGGGTACCTTCACCTTTTTGAGTGAGACCTATTAGTGACCATATTAAGCTCAAAAAAGTTAGATTTGAACTCAGAGACCCTGATTTAGTCTGAGCATGGGAAATTTGTAATATTTAGAAATAATTTAAATGGATTTTGAAATTTTTACCATGGTACCAACTTGGGTGCTGGTTCATTCAAGGCCCTTTCTAGCAACCTTGGTCTAAACATTGTTCACTCAATCTTGAATAACTAGCCCAAGAATGTAATAAATAAATAATCTACCTCAAGAGGTGTTCTCAACTTCTTTTATCTTGTTTACACCCTAATCCAAAAGGAGGAATCAAACATGTAAATGGAAAGTTACTTATTGATGGTGTTACGTATAGGCAAGTTAAAACCTTCTGAGATTTCTGAAACTTCATGTGAATCAAGGATATTTTGCATACATTCCTATCAACAAATGAACTAAATGATGTTTTTATATGAAATGCGGGATTTGATTAGAGTACCTATGTGACTCCACATTAGCACTATGACAAAATGAACCTTGACTTTGGAATGGAACAATGGAATGTGATGATTTGGACAACATTGTGATATTAAGTCCCACATCTAACCCTAAATCCTCAAACATGTAATGTGGAATTAAAATCCACAAGCTACTTTACAATATTAGAAGTTGAGATTTCAACATCGATTCACAACAACATGCCCTTTGTTAAAGACTGTGAACTACAACTTTGCAAAAGGTTTCATTTATTCTAGTTTTGATAATACATTTGTTTGCAGTTTACAACAATGACAATTCAAAAATAACATTCAAGTGGATTCATAATTTTTGGGTGCAACAACAATTTCAAAAACCAAATTCAAAACTTGGTTATGCATTTTCATTTGTTGGCCTTGGGCCATGCAACATGTTTGACTCAATTCATATTTGTTCGTGCTAATAGTTCCATATTCACAAAAAAACTTTTGATGACACAATATGTTGCAGCTTATATACACTAATTCACAATCACTCTGGCAACTGTTTAAAAGCAATCCCATTCAAAGATGAAATTCTCAACTCTATTGTGTCTCCTTGCCAAAAAACATAGACAAAACCAAATCCAGAGGTGCATGTAATTGGAAGAAAACTTGGAATGGTGTAGAACTCTCCATTTGATCTTACAGGGATGAAGCCATTGACATAATCCAAGAATTCTAGGTGTGTAAAAAACAAGGAATTGAAGTGGGTAAGGATATGAAAAAAACAAGATCTAACATTGTTTAATATTATCAATTATTTCAAGTTGCATCTCAAGTCCATCTTCTACTATTAATGAACCTATTATAGTGATGGTGGAACTCATTCACCTAGTTTCCTTTTCAGCTATTAGGATGCATATCTTGTAAACCTTTGATGATGTTAGATTCCAGCTCAAACACATTATTCACAAGAACTCCGGCAACCCTCCATAACTACTCCCCATGATACAGCAAGATTTTTGGTTGCTTTTGATCTCCTAGCAAATGCCTAGGCAAATCAAAGGGCACAATTAGAGGAAAGTCGAAAATTGTGCATGGCTTTCCATCCAATTGTGGAGGACTTTGGCCTAGGGCATTCAATTTTGGGAATCCAAATAACAATGAAACAAAGTGTGTCAAGGATGGAGAAAAACAATATCTCGGCACCTTGAATTCATGAACTATATCTTGCATTCCAAGTGCGTCTATCCTACATTCCAAGTGCATATTGAGCACTACTAGATATCCTCTTAGAATGCCTACCATTTGATGTGTGTAACAAATTTGCTTTCTAAAGTGTATGGAACCATGCTCTTGGAATTGAACCTTAATTGCATCATAATTGAAAAAAAATGTAGTTAATGCAAAGAAGTATTTATCATTGGGCAAATGGAAAGGCTAGCAAACCCTTGAACTTTAATCGTACAATGTCATCTTGGACTATTGCTTGGTGGAAAATGGTGAATTGCATTCAATTAGTGCCTCACTTGGCCTTACAAAAACCATCACCCCATTACATCATGACTTTCATCATAATTGTTTGATTAAAGTAAGTTTTTTAAGTGCACCTAAAATGTCCTTAATTTTATAGTTGTTAAAATAAGTTTAATTGTAACTAAAAGGATAGTCCAATTGAACTCAATTTCAATTCCAATCAAAATTGATTGAATTGAATTATGTTGAATGGAAAATAAATCATCATCATTGGTACTGCAAAGGTTAGCATGAAAATTGAGAAGATATGAATTTATAAATAAAAGAATATGGAGCTTCTTAAAGCAACTAACAACATGAAAAAAAATTATTTAAAAAAGGAAGACCATACCCCAAATTTGTTTTGCTAACTAATGAATGGCAATGTTATTGCCAATAACATTTTTTTAATATATCTTTCAAATATATATGTATATGGCCATCCTACCTCTTGATACATGTTCCACCTATAACCATTGCATTTTTTTCTTTTTTAATCAAAATATTACCTCTTGTTTGAACCACTTTGACAACAAGATTGTAGATTTTCAGGCCAAAAATTTTTTTGCCATTTTGTTGTTCTCCTAAGGCCTTTTCATATCAATAACAACACCAAATTCTTTTAACAAAATAAATAAATGATTTTGATTACATGTACACTTTACCTACCTTTCATCATGGTCCACTTACTTGGCATTGTAATGGCAATTTTAATAAAAGAATTGTGTCATGCCTAAATCACTATGACCATAATGGTAGGAGCATGGGGAGTTCACTTCCATTTTATTCCAAATGGCTTTGCAAAAAATATAGGGTCCAAAGTATTGTAAACAATATAATTTATAATTTATTTAAATATAAATAGGGTGTTTATAATTCTTTATAAAAACATGGTTAAAATATACCATTATTTTATAGCATACCAAAAAATAACTTTTTATTTTAAGTGTTTTGTAATATATATATATATATATATATATATTGGTTTCCCCAAGTGTAGGATTATATTTATGATAATATAAAGTTCATCCAAAATTTTATACTATCCATGAAGTATCATTCATTAATTTTATCAAAAATCATCCATGAAATTTTATGTCAATTTTATGACAACTTACCGAAATTAGTCACCATGGTTTTGGAGATAAATTTTGAACAATTTAATGGTGAATAAGTTTTTGGTGCCATCAAACGGTGAAGATGACTTTTGATGGCCATTGAACGATTATGATGATTTAATCCACATCAAGCAATGTCAGTCGTTTTTTGTCACAATTAAGTAATGGCCTTCTTATTATCATAATCATTTTTCATATGACCATTTTAATGATTTTTTAAAATATTGGTTTACTTGCAATGTAATTTTATTTTTTTTAAAAGTTGTATGGGGAAAAAAAAAATTGCACTAAAGGCAACCTTTGCCTCACATTTAAAAAAAACCAACAAACATGTTTTTGGTGATGTTGACATGACAACCCACATAAAAATTTTGTAATTAAATAAATTGTTAGAAAATATCTCACGTTCAATTATATTTCATCTTATGTTCCATTAAATTTCTATTATTGATTTAATAAAAATTCACAATTTTAATAAATTTTCATCCATGGAATTTGGATGAATGAAATCAAATTGTGAATAAGTTATATTTCATGGATGACATAAAACTTTTAATGGAATATCATGGATCTGAACTTTATTTCATCAAGTCAATTTCATTTTCTATACAAATTTATCATTCATCCTTGAAATTTCCTTCACAAAAACTTATGAATGGAAGTTCATGCAATATTTATTTATTGAAAATTCACAAATGATACTCAATGGATGTATGGATAGTTTTGGAATGCATGGACAAATTACAAAGGGATAATGGGTGACCGAGGTGAAATCAAATATTGATTCAATTGAGGTTCATCATAATTGAATCATAATGCTAGTGGATGGTGTGTTAGTGGGTGTTGTTTCACTCTAGCCCATGCAATTTATGGTTCAAAATGAGCAACTAGCACCCCCAAAGCTCAACAACCCAACTTTTTTCCATGTTTTTCATGGAGGTTTAAGTGTTTCATGGAAGCAAGTTGTCGCATGAACTTAAAGCCTTAACCTAAAGCTTATAGTTGGAACTTGGGATGGTAAATTGTCTTTTCCCTTAAACACATGCAAAGAAAACCTAAGAATTTAACTACAAAATGAATGTTATACAAATATACCTAGTAGCAAACATGGGGATGAATGTAAGCATTCATTTCCATTATAGATGCATGGTTTTTTTCATTCATTTAATGTATGAATGAAAAAAATGAATTTACATGTTTTTAATAAATAAAATTTCCATCAAAATTATGGATGAATGTTTGATTTTATCATTAAGCTATTATTGATTTAATTTTTTTCCACAATTTTAATAAATTAGAACATGATGAAACACAATCTAATTTTACATGATATATCATTTGTTGAATAATATAATGTAACTTTCATTTATAAATGTATTTGATGGTTATAGTTTTAAATGTCCTTATTTTCAATATGTTTTAATTATATCAATATTATTATGTTAACATTCACCCCATTGTTGTTTATTTATTTATTTATTTATTATTATTATTATTATTATTATTGCTAAGCAAACTAACCAAGTGTCGTTAATGATAGTGGGTTTTCCTTTTTCACTTTCCAAAGGTGCCACAACTTCCTTCAAACCTATTTATAAGTGTTTTTGATGACAATGAAGGTTTTCTCTTTTAGTCCTTCTTTCAAATCTAGCCAATGTTGTTAACAATGATGAATTTTGAATGCTTCAAATATCTTTAAATTACTTAATGTCATTGATGACAATGGGTTTTTGAAATAAACTAAAATTTAATCTTAGGCACCTTAATTAGCTTTTTTTTAAACAACCTACTATCATAGATGACAATGGAATTTTTTTATTAATGATTTATTTTCAAGGTGCCTTAATTTTTCACAAAGTACATACATAATGTTGTTGAGAAAAATGGGAGGGGGGTTACATTAATCCCATGACAATATTTAAATTTTTTTTTAACATTGTTGACAAAAATGATTTTTTAAACAAATGTTTTAAAAAAATTCTAATCTCATCATTATATTTTCCCCTACTGTAACAATTTCATTATCCATCATTATTAATTGACATTCAAGTTTGAAATATTCATATTTAGATGACAAATGAGGATTGATATAAATAATTTTGAATTTATTTATTTTTTAACCATGGATGAATTTCATCCAATAATTTATTTATTTAATCCAAATCATAAATGAAATTCAACCATGCAAAATGACATTCATCCATATGAAATCATTCATTTGTGAATATATTTATCCATGTACATGGATTAAAACCACATTAATTTTTAAGTTCCAAGCTCAAGTTTTATGCTTGTGCACAAGGCATGCATATTCTTTAAATATGGATTTATTGAAATTGATGGTGCAAAACAACAAATTGATGTCTATGGTCTAAACATAAAAATATTATAATTTCAAAAAAACAATGATGATCAAGTTAGTTATATGAACATGGGAATGACAAAAAAGAAAGATTGATGAATTGTTTTAAAAATGTTTAATTAATAATAGGTGGGGAGGTGGTTGGTAAGTGGTAGGTAGGTAAAAAAAAAAGAAAAAACAAATGCATATCAAAAGTTAGACTTATAAAATGATTTGGAAGAAACATGTTATATTTATTATTTGATACGTTATGTTACAAAAACATGTGGTGTTGGTTGGTAAAGACATTGGCATTTGGCCATGGAAATCAAGGTTCAATTCAAATTTTGAACATATACCACATATTATAACACATAGGTGCATGGTAAAGTAAGGTAGGGTAAGTATATCTAGATATAAACATACATATGAATTAATTATTAATTATTTTATGAATTATTATTAATGTAATTAGGTGAATGAATGAATGCATGAATGAATGAATTGAAAGTAATCAATTAATTAGGAAAATAATTATTTGCATAAATATTATTTTTATTATTTGGGTCATTTATTTATTTTAAAAATTGTTTTGATTTGTTTTGGGTTGCCCAAATATTATTATTTCAATTGACTAATAAAAAATCCACCAAATTTACTAGTAAAAAAAACCCATGGTCAAAATGGATATGTTCAACATGATTTGACCAAAATGATTACTTGGTTGGGTTGGATTTTGTCACTTTTGTGTGGTTATGAACTAGTTTTCCTCATCAAATAAAGAGTGAATTCTTATAGTGATGGAATTGGGAAGAAATTAAAATGAACTTGGTAAAATAATTTAATAATTGGTCTTATGGATGAACATTCAGGGATAAAATTTGATGAATTTTAATGATGAAACGAAGATCATCCATGATTTGTAGTATGAAAACATGGGATTAAGTAGGACTACAATCCAATCTAATGACAATTTGTGATTAACAAAACTGATGCCACCTATTATGTTATGTTCCTTTGTCACATGACTAATTTTTACCCCTAACCCCAAAACTATAATGATATATATATATAAGCATTAAACAACAATGGAATTTTTGAACCAACATTACTAACACAAAGAACTAACATAACATGTAGATGAAATTTTAAGAATGAAGTTTAGATAAGATTTGATGAATGAATTATAAATTTCAACAATATTTCATAATGATCTTCATGGCATATTGTTTCATGAAAGTGTAGAAATTTTATCCATTAGAATTTGAGTTTTATTCATTTCCTTCGCCTCATAACATAGGTGAAAAGAATAAGCCATTTGCCCAATTGCCTCCACCTCACAACAAATGTGTGAAATAAATCCCTTTATTTGATTTTTGTGTGGAGTATCAAAGAATCACATGATTATTATTGTGCTCGCAAAGTGTGGTGGAAAGACATAAAACCCAAAAACATGATATAGTCGTAATTGATGACTTTTGTTAGATGTTCAAATGAGATGGGAATATAAAATCTTATAATCTCATGTACATGGGAATTTTTTTCTACTCACTATGTTTACAATTATTATATGGACAACACATATTTGCATCTTAAAGGATGTGCATTCTTGGACATTGCAAGGGTGAAAAATTGACATCAATATATTACTGGTTTTGGATTTGAAAATCACATTATTATAATTTTCAACTTATTATGATGGTATTTGAAAAAGTTAAATTGTTTTCTTTGAATCCCTTTGCAAAATGTTCTAAAGACCTTGGACTATGTGGGGCTTTTGGCCAATAAAAGACATTTTGTTTAATGTTAAATAATCCAATGTCCAAGGTTTAATGTCAAGTCATGTTATGAAGGATGTCATGATGCATGGGGTTGAAAACTTAACATGTACAATGATGAATCATTCAATGGAATTTTCAACAAGGCCAATGATGACATTCAAAATCATTCCTTTGGTTACAAGCATGGTCCTTTGCAAATTGAATTATTTCATTTGCATAGGTTAAAAAATCACCTAAATGATGCCAAGGTTTTTGGAATTGGAAGGAGGTGGTGGTGTGGAAGGAAACCTGACATTTTGAATAAATCGAATTACAATTGTTAAAGGGTGGATGATTGCATGTGGCCTTAGGGAACTTTTTCTTGATGAGGATCTTAGTGAAAATCATGTTAAAGTAATAATATATGGAACTACCAAATCACAAATTATGTCCATTTGGATACATGACCATTGACTCAAACAATTTTTGATGGATGTTATCTTTGGTCATTGTTTTCTTCCTATGATCAACATCACATGTTGAAAGATGATGAAGAAAAAACAATTGATGTAAGGAAAAAAATTAATACATGATTGTTAAAATAACACAAAGATTCAAATGTGAATATTTTGTTTCAAAGATTGAAAAACCTTTGTATGATGAACCAATTGTAATGTGAGCACATGCATATTGACGTGCCCCTGCACTCTTCGAGAGACCCAAAGGTGGGTCCTAAAGCGAAAACAATGGAAGAAAAAAAGAATTGAGGCACGATTTTAAACTTGTAACACTTCGAGGGTAGAAAGGTGTGCTAGAGCTCTAGGATGGGACTAGGATGATTTCAGAAGTAGGAGTTCAAGATGATATGAACCCACAACCAAGAAAGGGCGGTTGGTGTAAGTTGAATGGAAGTGGTGTGATGGATTTAGTCGGGACGACTTCAAGCACAAGCTTCACACGGTCGACAACCTTTGGGAGGAGGCACCACTCCCCTCCCTATAATATATTCTATGCCCTTTCGTGGAGATTACATCCAAATGTCACTTTTCCTTGGGTCTTCCGAATGGGAGTCCCAAAATTGGAACTCTTGTTGTTTTTAAATTTTGGACGTTCATATATTTCTCAAATAAAATTTGTTTTGAAAGTGCAAGGGCAATATCTTATATCCTTTGAAAATATCTTTCCAACGGTGTATAACATGTTTTGATGATACCTCATTTGACGCTTGATTTCAAAGGATTTGTGGTCGAAAGTCAGATTTTCAATTTGATTCCCTCCCTTTCTTTTCATCATAACTCATGCAAATCGGGTTTAAATGAACAATGTGAGGACATTTGAAGCATGTAAGCTTCAAGACCTTTCTAATGGTGTCTTGGGGGCCCAATTTGGTGTTTGTTTGCTTTTCCAACCAAGGTTCTAAACATTTACAACTCCCGTACAAGTGCAATTCCCAAAGTGGGAATGCATTTGGGAATCATTAGGCTTCATCCCTTGCACTCTCCTCCATTTGTGAAAATGTATTTCACATTTAAACACATTCTTGCCCTCATGGGCCTTTGAACTTCACATTTAGGCGCAAACCCAATGTTAGGGTTGTGACACATATGTTGTTCTATCAACTAGAGCTAAAACTTTCCTTGTAATAAAACATTTATCATCAAATAATAATTTTGGGACTTGTTATTTGGAAATAAAATATCCTATATCTTGAATGTTCCAAACATGTTGCATTAAAGAATAATAATAATAAATGAAGGTTCGTCAAAATACAAAGAAAGGATATTCATGTGTTATCATGAACTTATGAGGAAGTGGGAGATTATTGAGAAGATGATGTTTTTGGATGTATAATTGTTTGCATTGGATGCAGATAAGGTGTCAAAAGAATACAAAGAAGTGGTGGACTATCTTTTACATCAAAAATTTCCAAATAGAACCAACAAATAACTCAAGGGAAGGATCACCCTTGAGGCATGCCCTTATGCCCATTTTCGAGGATTACCTTTATAATCAAGGAAAAAATGGGGTTTTGTGATAAGATGTTGAAAAGGAGGATGTTTTGACACTTCTTATTAAATTCCACGAAGGCATTTGTGTAGGTCATTTTGCTGGAAGGATTACTGCAAAAAAGATCTTACAAGGAAGGTATCATTGGTTGACATTTTTAAGGATACAATGGAATATTGTAAGACTTATGATGTGTGCTAAACATTTGTAAACAAATTTGTGGTTCATGTTTCTTCACTAGAAGAAAAACATGTATTTTTTACTAGTCTTTGTGACTAAATTTTAATTAAAAACAACATTTGCAACTAAAATATCATTAATTGCCTAAGACAAATCGCATGCAATAAATTAATCACAAATGACAAAAGGTATTGGATGAAAGAAAAAAAATCAACAAATATAAATTCATCCTTTGACTCCATTATATATGTATTGTCACATGTGATTAAGATCTAACTATTTTGGTCACAATTGAGAGTAAATGATGTGCTACCATGTGTCATAATATTTTATTATTTAAAATATTATAATACTGATTATATTGAAATAATCAAAGACATTCAATTCAAATGTTTAGATGATTTTATATTGTGACACATGGCCCAATGTAAATATGCCACATGGCATTTTTAAAAATAAAATATAAAATATATTAATATTAAATTGGTAGGTATTAAGTAGGTAGGTACATAGGTTGACCTAAATGGGTAAGTTAAATTAAGTATCTACCTAGCTAGGTAAATAAGTAAGTTCAGGAGGTAAATATTTTAGAATTATGCATAATTGTATTTATTTTTTGGGTTAAGCCTTTTGATTCCTTATCCCATGTGCACAAATTTATTAATGTGAAATTGAATGACCACACCCCTTGTGTCTATAATGTTCAAAATAGAAATGGAAAATGAACAATATAGAATAATTTTTGAAATTATAACTTTCTCACAAACTAAGTAAAATTTTTAAAACTTTTTTCATACCTTATTTTCTTAGTTTTTCGATTTAAAAACAATTTAAGTACAAGGTTCAATAGATAATTAAATAATCATTTCATTCATAATGATTAAATTTATATATATTCAAACTATAAACTAAAATATTAAGTATTCATTATCAATTATTTAAATAAGTACTAATTTCTTAATATTTAACAACCTACTTATCTACTTATTCACAAGTTGTTAAGACATAAGTCATAGATAATGAAATAATTAAAACATTTAAAAATATTTTATTATGTTTTAGAATCTTGTCAAAATATAGATAATGTAAAATAAATTTCATTATTAATTAAAAAACTAACCATTTTAAATAGTTATTTTCAAATTATAAATAATGAATTAACAATTACTATTAAAAAATAAATTATTACACAAGTTTTGTTTTCAAAAATAAAATAATTAAATTAATTACTATCTAATTACATTTATTTTTGTAAAAACTTTTATAGGTCAAATAATTTATTTTTCTCTTGGTAATTATCAACTATAAATACCACAATTTGCCAAAAATAAAATAAAATTTATAATTACTTTCAAATTATTATAAAATATTTATCATAGATGATTAGTTATAAACTTTTAAATAAAAAATAAACCCTATATGATAATTCCAGAACTTCAAATTGTTAAAATAATTATTTTAGTTATAATTTTTCCAAAATTTTAATTCAGATTTAAAATTATAAATTACAGATTATGAGTAATTATGTTCAATTAGAAAATCAATATGCACATACTAGTTAATTATTATCTAAAATACTTACATTAATTTTAAAGTAATGTAACATTCATGACACTAATTGATTTCTTTTACAATAAGAATATAAATTATCTTAATATATTAATTCAGTAAGTCTTTGTGTTTGTGACGGAGGTTTTGGGGGTGGGGGAAGATAGAGGCCGGTGAAGCAACGGACGACCTGTGACGACCCGTGTCAGTCTATGACAAGATGTGGTTTTCGTGTTATGATACAAGCATTGGTTTTGTTTCTTGATCAAAGCACGCAACGGTTTTGTTTCTTGATCCAGACTAACCAAGCTCAAGAGAAAAGCATAGTAGTAGTATTCACTGCAAAGGAAAGGCTCGCAGACGGAAGACTAAGGCTGCAGTTTGCTGGCTGGTTTTTGTTTGAGAATAGCAAAGGAGGCTAGGAGGACGATGACATTGCCTTAAAAACAATAACGACAACTTACCAACAGGAGGGGAAAGAAACAACACTAAACCATCACGGCAACAAGGAGGCTTGAAAGAGTTGCAGGAGGCCAGAAGAAAAACGAAGATCATGGTGACCAGCTTTCTTTCTGAAGCCTCCAAGAAGAAACAACCAGCAGCCAGCGGGCTGTAAGAAAGAAACTGAGTGATGACGAAGACCAGAGAGACGCCGTGAATCAGCTTTGCTCAACTCCTGGTGAAGAAAGACAGAAAGAAAAGAGGAAGAAATAAGCAACTCCAACTTAAACCTGTGAGCATTATTCAAACCCGAACTTGCTTCTTCCACGCCATAAATAAGCGCCAAAAGAGAGAGAGACACACAGAGAGGGACACATAAAGAGAGAGAGACAATCAAAGAGAGAGACAGAGAGAGACACACACACACACACACACAGTTGTGATGAAGAAGAAAAAAAGCTCGCAAAGGTATATGAAGAGATTGTAGGGATTTTCAAAAAAGAAAAAACCGATACTGCACAATGACGACACTGCTATTATTGAAGAAAGGAAAAAAAGAAAAGAAAAAACGTTTTGCTTCTTCTCGAGAAAATAGTGACGAAGAAGAAGAAGAAGAAGAAAAAACAGAAGAAACACGACTGCGAAGAAGCTTACGGAAGTAGGAGTAGTACTTAGTACTACTACGATTGCCGATTTGCTCACAAAAATTATTTTCCTCGCAAAAAAAAGAAAGCTAAGCAGAGAAGGGGGGACACGGAGAGAGAGAGAGAGAGAGAGAGAGAGAGAGAGAGAGAGAGAGAGAGAGAGAGAGAGAGAGAGAGAGAGAGAGAGAGAGAGAGAGAG
>Ga0209208_10008972_pt1 | contig 13217 bp, 7 predicted proteins | sample S1TSphfallax_3_FD_187694 | JGI IMG/M metagenome (GOLD analysis project Ga0209208, IMG submission 187694) | Host-associated microbial communities from peat moss isolated from Minnesota, USA - S1T2_Fd - Sphagnum fallax MG (SPAdes) (version 2) | ecosystem: Host-associated > Plants > Peat moss >...
TTATTCTATTTATGGCTATTGGTGGTTATTCTATTTATGGCTATTGGTGGTTATTCTATTTATGGCTATTGGTGGTTATTCTATTTATGGCTATTGGTGGTTATTCTATTTATGGCTATTAGTGGCTATTCTATTAATGGCTACTGGTGGTTATTCTATTTATGGCTATTTGTGGTTATTCTACTTATGGTTATTTATGGTTATTCTATTTATGGTTATTGGTCGTTATTCTGTAGATGACTATTGGTGGTTATTCTATTAATGACTATTAATGATTTTTTTATTAATGGTTATTGATTGATATTCTATTGGTGGATATTGGTCTTTATCAATTGGTATTATATTAATGGTTATTGGAAGATATTGGTGGTTATTAATGTTATTCTGTTGTAAGCCATTGTTGGTTATTATATGTTATATTACAACTATTCGTGATTATTGTATTATAAATTATTGTTGGATATTTTATGTTATAATATCATAGGTTATTGGCAGTTATTATATTGTAGGGTATTAAAATTATTTTTCATAGGTTATTATTTGTATTTTAAGTTATTATACTTTGGATAAAATAATTTATAATAACATAAAGTAGAATGATTTTGAATAACTTAAAGTATAACTTGAAATAACATATATTAATTTAAAATAAAATAACCTAAAGTATAGCCTAAAGTTAGTTGAATAATTTAATTTAGAATAACTTTAAAACTTATAATAAAATAATTAAAATACCTTAAAATAAAATAACATATAATAGTTTAGGGTACAATAATTTATAATAGGCTATAATAACATAGAATATAAGTTAGAATAACTAAAGTAGCTTAAAATAATATAGGGTATATCATAAAATAGCATAGATAGAATATTTTTAAAAACATAGAAGTAAACCTATTTACTTTGATAAATTGTAATAATGAATTATGTTGTAAATTAGTAATGAAACATGATGTTTACATAGTGATATTATAATGGAATAACTTTGACCAGGGTGAAATCAATAAAATGCAATGAAATTATTTCACTTTTAAGGTCCCATAGTGATTTAAGCTAGTAAATTGCACCCCACTTTGGTAGTAGTGAACTCTTCATGCTCAAACATTATATATTCATGACTAGGTGTTAACCTAGGTTTGGAGAGGCCATTTAAGTTTGGGGAAGTAATTTGGGAAGGCCCACTTGGGCCCTACATAGGCTCAAGGAGCTCGTCTTCATAGGCCTGAGGAGGTTATGGGAGGCCTAGCTTAGTTTGATGAAGCTTAAAAATGCATGTCTAGGCTTGGTGAAGGTTTAGAAAGGTCTATCAAGGTTTACCAAATGTTTGGTGAGGTTTACCTAGCCTTAGCAAATGCTCAAAAAGGCCTATTTATTAATTATTTCAAAATATTTACTAAATTACTTAAATATTACAATTATGATTTATGTTACCTATTAATCAACAATATCAACTATCACCTTTGTGATTTTTTAATCAAAAACTACAAGCCACATCAAGTAGCACTAAGTGTTAATTTTTATTCAAAACGGACATGAAATAAGGGTGCAATCACAATAATACATACTATAACAAGTGTAACACTTGCTTGGTTTTTTTATGTTTTAAAGTCGTTATTTGATGTTGAAATTGTATGATTTGCTTATATAGTTGTATTTTAAATATATCATGGGAACATGTGAATTAATTTGAAATTAATCCAATGAGTAAAAAATTAACAAAAACATTCATTAAACATTGTAACGCTTGCTTTTAAGTAGTAAAAGGATTTGTAAATGGATTTGAATTTTTTTTAAATGACATTTTTGCCAAATTTCTAACATAAACCTTAATAAAATATTATGAAAATTTTTTAAAAGAAATTTAAAGATTTTTTCAAGATTTTTCAAGAATATTCCAAGAATATTTCCCCAAAAGCAGCCACAATAGTAATCAAAAAACAAGAAAATGTGGTTCGTGTTATCCTATTTGCACCTAGAATGAATATAAAAAGTAATTCAATCATGTCCAAAATGATTGACATTTTACAATATGTTGTTTTAAAGAATTTATGGGTGTAAACATGATAATAAGAGCCATGGTGTGGTGATTATTTTTCTTGGAATATTTTAATAAAAAAATTTCAGAAAGTCTTTTAATATTAGTTTTTAAAAAAAAATTATGTTAAGGTTTGGATTCAATTTTTTCCAAAAAAGGTCATTTTCTATTTTTAAAGTTCCAATTATAAGTCCTTTTATTGCTTAAATGCACTAATTATGGTATTTTAGAAATTATTTTTTAATATTTAATTCATGAAATTAATTTCAAATTTATTCACATATTCCCATTATATATTAAAAATTTTATTATATAAGTAAATCCAACAATTCCAACACCAAACTAAATTACCATTTTCTAACATGAAAAATCAAACATTGATTACACTTGTTGCAAGTTTTATTAGTGTGAGTGTTCCATAGTCATTAGAGTTAGCTCGTCCATGGGTTTGTTTTGACTAAAATCTAATCATAAGAAACATGGTTTGTAGTAATGAAAACTTGATAAACATTAATATAATAAAAATAGGTGATTGATAGGTTTGAAACTAATTGGTGAATATTATGTTATTCAACTTATTTTGACATGTTAAAAATTGATATATTTTGATTATAATATGAAAATTTTGGAAGTCTATAAATAAAATTTACTAAACAAATTTATGATAGAAAAAAATCAATGTTTCATTTATTTATGTTGTGAGCTTTGTTTGAAATTTGATGAATTTTACTTATTTACCTATTTTAAAGTCAAAAAACATGTTCATATGAAAGGGTGCAAACAAGATACAATAAACCAATAACATTACTTTAGACAAGGATTGCATATCCTTTTGCCCAAAAATAATTTTTTCATACAAATTTATTTTTAAAAATGTGCAATTTTTTTATAAATTTTGTGTTGCATCTTTAAAAATCATAAAAATTTCAAATCATAATTAAAAATTCATTTTCTTCATTTTTTTTCTTGTATAATAAGTGATGTAACTTTTCTTAACACATCATGTACATTATACTCCATTTATATGTGGTAAAGGACTTTTGAACTTTTAAAATTCTATATCAATTTTGAAAAGTTTTCTAAATTTTTAATGTTTTAGGGTCCTTTCATGATTGGGGTACGTAAAAGGAGTGTTTAAGTTTTAAAGGATTGGAAATGACAACTTTCGATTTTTTACTATTTGCATCATTGTAATTGCATTGGATTTTTTTATGCTAATAAATAAAATGGTGTCATGTTAAAGTAATAAAATATTTTTTAAAAATTGGACATTATATAAATGTCCTTTTGATTCCTTTAAGCAAAACTATATCAAGTGTTTAAATTGCACCTCTTTATAAAGGAATAAAAAGGAATGCATTAAGAAATGCAATTGATGTCAAAAAAAAATTATGAATAAATAATGTTACATCTATGTTTGGCCATGTTCATTGTAATGCTTTTGATTATATTAAAAACCATATGAAAGTTTGAAAATTAAAAAATTCAATCTTGGGGTTGCAAGGAAAAGGATTATTTTTTGGGCCATTTGGTTGATTTTTTATATTCACTAGGCTTAATATCTATAACTTGAGGTGTGTGTCACATGTGTAAGAAATAATCATTCCAAAGGACATGTGAAATTGTTCATAAAAACTTATTCAAGCATTTTTTTGCATTTTTGGGTTTGAACCACTTGGTTTACATGCACACCAACGCACACATGAGAAAAATCATCACCACCACATGAATTATGTTAGTTTATATTATTAAAAAAAAATCAATTAAATTTGTTATGTTTAATTGTCATTTGAAGACACTATTGTAAACAAGGTCAATATCTTTTTACTTTTTTTTGGAACCACAACCATGAATGAGCCCTTTAGAATTTCACATTTTTAGGGTATGATTGTTTTTTGAATGTGCATGATAGGTTTTTATTGTCTTAATTTTTTTTCTCTTCAATATGCTTATATGAGTCCTTTCGATAGTTTATTTGAAAATTTGACTCTTTTTAACACAATAGGTGTTGATTTTCAAATGTCTTAAATCAAAATCTAAACATAAAACTTCATCAAATGGCTTTTTTGTTTGAACTCTTTGACATTCATATGAACGAACAAGCAACAATTTGCCATGATTGTCATGATGTTAAATAGCAAAACATAAATATTTTTGTAATTTTGATTAGTTTTGTTTGCAATTTGATGCCCCATTTTGCCTTGTTGGATTGTGATTACACTTGAAAATTTGTATTTATACACCTTTCACATGAAATTAAACCTAAAATACATACACCTTTAGATATGTATGAAAATATTTTAGGCATATTCAAGGAATGAAATTTAATATCAATGTATTTTCATTTTTAAAAATCTTGTCAAAGAAATAATCCATATTTTGGAATTTTAGAAGGCCACTAGGAAAATGAAAACACAATTTAAAACTAAAAAATAATCACAATATTATTTTTTCACGATCAAGAACTATCAATTTAGAATCAACTTCCAATTGGCAAATTTAAGCTATATTCTTTCTTATGAAAATTTCGAACAAGATAGGTTTTAGAAAAGTGGAATTGTCTCACAAAAGTGAGTCACTCAACCTTGCAAGGTGAGTTCAAGCAAAGGGGATTCAAAAAGCAACACACATAAATACATCAGCAAAGCCCATTTTCTTTGTTTTTTTTAAAAAAACCTTGGAAGATTTTAGTAGTTTGAATAACAAATTTGAGTAATATTTTAAGTCATATAACTCCTAGAGATCTAGTATTCCGCTCATCAAAATAACTCAAAGGATGGGACCACATGATACAATTTAACAATTTGAGGTCATGAAATGAATTAAAAATTCCTATGATATATTTGCTTTCTCATGGTAACATTTATAAGGACCAAAATTATGTATATAGTTTTACAAGTGAATTTATGATACTGTAGCTGCTCTCATAGTTGGAATGACGATGTGGTTATTCTTCCATAAATTGACGCGCTCCCAAGTCCCAAGTTAGGCCCAAGGTGGGCCTTGGTTTCTAAAACAGTGGGATTGTGGGGACTTGAGGGCACGCTCCCAGCTCTTAGCACTAAAAAGGGTAGAGGGGCGTGCCGAAGCTCTGAGATGGAACTAGGAAGAGGGACAAGCTTTAGTTACTCACTCGAACCTGCATCAAAACCAACCAACAAGTTGGTTAGTTCGCATTCTGGAGCTCACAAGACTCACCACGGCCTAAATTCGGGGGAAGCCACCACCTTCCCCCATATAATATTCTTTGCATTGCTCCGCGGCACCCACATTCGAATGATTTTTTATCCTGGGACTCCCAAGGAGGAGTCCCGAAATTGTCTCGGTTTGGACTCCTGGGACTTTGCGAGTTCATAACTCTTTGCTCAAACCTCGAATTGGGATGAGGTCTGAAGCAAACTTGTAGCTCTCGTTGAGAGCTTTCCAATGGTGTGTTGCACTCCATCTGCACACACCGGGGTCGAGTCGATTCCCGACTTTTAGTGGTCGGGATGGTTTTTTTTTACCATAACTTGTGCTGCAGATGTCCAAATGGCTCATGCGAAGCCATTTTCGACATCTACACTTCAATAGCTTTCCAATGACATGAAGAACGCCTCAAAGCGAAATGTTTTGACCCCTGTAATCGAACTTTGAAATTTCGGGAGTCCCGAAGGACTCCCAAGTCCCCATTTTGGGAGTGTGAATGTCATCCTCACACTTTTCCAAAAGTGGGGTTGCGACATAAATGGTAATGTTTTTTCAAAAGATTTGTTTGCTTCATCCATGTTGTGTCAATCGAAATGTGTGAGTTTTATCCCTATGCAATGAATTTTATTTTGGCGAATTTTGCAATCTTGAGAAATATCTACATGAGAAAAAAAATTGGAAAACCATTATTTTTCAGAATAAAAACTTAGTGTTTTTCAGCAAAAATTAATACAGCTCTTTAGTGCAATCAAAATTTTGATTAAAAAAGACACTATTGCTCCTATAATCCTTTTAAATTCCTATAACCTCTGTTAGCAGGTTGTTAGTAGGTAGGTAAAAAAACAGCCCTTATATAAGTACAAACCATCTACTTACCTAATAGTTACTATTTTGCTACCTACATACACAGGAGACCTATTTCCTACAGGCTTGGTTACCAAGGTAAAACCAAATATTAACTCAGTTGAGATTCATCCACAACTGAGTAATAAGGGGCATCCAGTGGATGGTGCAGTAGTGGGTGCTGGTTCACTGTGGCGGGTAGGTCTTATTTGCCCTTTTAATCAACTAATTCTCATACTGGTAACTGTATCAGCTGTTCCAAGGAGGGTTTGGCCAATTCCAGCTTCTACATCGCCCATGGCCTTGCCTGGCTGAGGCCGAACGCTGGGTATCAGCTGACCCATGGCCTTGCCTGGCCAGATGCATCAATCAGTAGGCTCCCTAGGAACCTGAATCAGCCAAAACCTGGCTGCTCTCTAGTATGTACATTATAAATATCCCAGCCACACTAGACTACAAAGATAACAAGGGAAAAGGCCTCCCTTTGAAAAGATGTCCACCAAGCAAAAAAGCACATGATGAGTACACAGGTTTGAAATCGGAATACTTCCGGTCTATAAAAAGGAGATGAATCTTGCCAGAAATTATGCTGGGCTCCAAATCGAGTAATACACGCAAAAAACAGACATAGGAGCCATGCATGATGCCAAGCACTACTGATCATGCAATACGCAATTTCACCTTCAGTTCACAATGAAATGAACCTTGATGCCTGGCAAGTTGGGGTCTGGTATCTGTAATGTATCTAGAAACCTAAGTTGACGCCCAAAGAAGAATGTTTTTTAACAGATCTACTATTATAAAATATGAATGTAATTCACTGTTCCCTGTTCACTAGACTACCGAATTTATTGCATCCCCACTAGATCCTGGTCATTACAACCAGAAAATTCAGTCAAAATTGAGGGAAATCACTTGACATACAAAGACACCTTTTGTTGGAGTACTATGAGATCCAATGAACCTTTGCTAGATTACTTCAATTGTTAAATGAAGAGGTGAAGGAAGGGTGTGCAGTTTAGCTCTGGTTTGTTTGTAATTTGAACCCATTAAAATTTGATCAGTCTAAAACCAGCACTTATGTAACTAGTGTACCTTCATCTTCTTTTCTTGAGTGAGATCTCGTAAATTAGTGGCTATATATATGTAATAACCCAGCATATGTTAAATTTTGACTCAGAGACCTTGATTTAGTCTTTCTTTGGAATATTTAAATACTATTGACTTGGAACTAGCCCCAGAAAAGGTTTGGGCCTTTGAATTGTGGTACCTACCAATGTAGGTACTGGTTCACCCCACCCCATCCCACCCCACCCCACCCAATCCCCAATGCATAAAATTCCACATAGAATTGCGTCCAGATGGAAACTTTTGGAAAATTACCCTAGAAATTCACCCTAGAGCTGCAGAATCTCCAGAAATGCATACTGCACCGGGCGCGTGCATAACGTGCCCATAAATGATTGCAGTTCCAAAAGCAGGTTGTCTTTTTATTGGAACAACACAAAAAAGGATCTAAACTTAGTCATAGATAAAAACAGAACCTAAGTAGTGTTAATAATATATATATATATTTATTGTTGTTCTCTAAAGCCTGGTCTAGAAACTTGTTGTGTACTTAATGCTGCAGCTAAGTTCTTTCAACTTTGTTAAGTTGGCCTTGCCTACCAAGGCAAGGATATTATTATGTTTAGATAATTTGTTATGAAGTATATAGTAGCCTTAAGGGATTTGGGCCCTTAGGTAGAGGTGTATTTTTATTTGAGGATTTTTGAAAGATGATGGTATTTTGGCTTGTGTTGAAACTTGAGATTAGTTATAGAATTATAATATCTTGAAGGATTTTGGTTTCTTTTAGAGGATTTTTTGAAGGTTATATTTAAATTGCATACAGAAATACTCGAGTTTCCATAATTCTTCTTCTTTTGCCTTAAGATACTTTTTAATGTAAATAGGCCAGAGTGTGACACACCCCTTGTTGAGTTCTATATTAAGGGGGGGAAAAAAAAGCTCTTAAATTGCAAAAGAAGAAGCAAAGTATCAAGTTATCCAAATTCATTTTAACCATCTGATTATGTTATTTGAAACTAACTAATCATCTGGTCATGTTTTATTCGAGCTTTTTTATATTAGTTTCTGGGACTTTGACTTTCGAGGACACAATTTAAATTATATAAAAATTAGTGTTAAATTAGTGTTAGAAAGCTGTAACAAGCTGACCTGTGAAGAAGGCAGGAAAACCCGGGAACTCGCAAAGCGTATTTCAACGCAGGGTTCATGATGATCACTAAAAAAGTCATATGAGCTGCAGCAAGGGGGGGGGGAGGAAGGGGGGAGAGCGGGTCTCCAAGAAACGCGAGTCTGATGCTAGCTAGCATGTTTCTAGGGCTCGTGTAGAGAGGACTTGTCCCTCTCGGATCACTACTAGTACACTACTAGTGTGGTTGTCGAATGTATCAGAATTTGTGTTGTGGACACTTTTGGTACTTGTGCCTAGATACAGTGTTTGTATTTGGCTCATACCTTTGTTTTTCATGTGGAGTTGAGTCTGTGCACGAGGTAGCTTGTCGAAACACTAGAATCGTTTTCAAGATAAATACTAGGACGGCGTAGTACTCGCGGGCAGCTTATAATTCCAGCAGCCAGCCAGCCAGCCAGAGATTTTCTACAATCCTGCTCCAGCAGCCGTTTGGAACAACTGTTCCTTCTTCTGCAATCGTTGTACCTAGCACTTAGGCAATTTGTTATAGGAGTCTGTCAGCAAATCGTTTACTGGAACAATTGCTGAAACGTTCGGCTGGACTAGTGATCTAAACTTAATATTCTGATGGCACTGTGGAGAAATTCGCGGCACTCCAAAGTACCATCCCGCGGCGCACTTAGTGTTGTTTCTCACTGTTACTAGGCACTGTGTCGAGGGACCATCGTTTAAGGACAAATCTAGGTACCAGGTAGTTCGGAAACCCTCTCACCTTTGCTCTGCTTATTATATATTCTCAAAGTCATGGTGGGGTGGTATAAGAGCATCTCCACGACGCTCAGTATGTGACGAGCTTCTTCACCGGAAATCTTGGATGAGTTACGATCCACTGGAAAATTGCATAGCAAGTGGTCTTATTCTGCACGCCGGCATGGGTTCCGAGACGTCGAGTAGCGGTGGAATAACATTACTGTTGCAGTTTATAAGTCTATTGTAGCACGTTGTCTAGTTCAAGAAGTGGTGCTGGAGTTTTCCGTTTGGAACTCGAGTTTATATGGTGTTGTTGCAGTTGGCCGCTTCACTAGATTTCAGATGATATACTCTCTCAATGAAAACATTTTTCTACAGTATTTCATACGATGTTGCAAACGTAATTGCAGCCAACGGAAAATACTCACATCTTCAGGTTCTGTGTTCAAAGCTGTGAACAGCCGGCTATAAAGGCGCCGGCAAGGTGAAGAAACTTTTGACTCTTTTGTGGCTGATGAGGCAACCATGTTACAGTCCCGTTAAGCCTCGTTTCTATCTTCTGTGCAGTTGTAAAAATCTCATCAGCTAATAAGGGATCCAGCAGCAGCCGCTAGCTACAGTAGTCGTAGTGCTACGCCATCTTCCCATGGCTGTCGATTCTGCACCTCGAATTGACCGGAAGCAGGTAAGTTTTTCATGCTCAACTGCTACCGAAAGCCTTCATAATTATAACTAGATTTCTCAGATAAGATTTCATGCCAGTAGACAACGAGGAGATAAACTCTATGATCTGTTAGCTTTTGGGAAAAAGAAAAGGTTCTGGGGACAACAATCCTTAGTCAGAAATCACACTTTCCTGTGGAAAAGATCGGCGTGCTGCAGGTACCTAGTTAAGAAAAAGGATGATCTGGTTCCGATTGCAAATCTGCAAGAGTTATAACCCACCACGCACCCTGCGAGTACTGTCGGTAGATTCAATGAATCATAACGTTGTTTTTTTTTTTAATGTGTGAAGGAATCTGGTAAGAATCCTGCTGCATCAGTGCCAATTCGAGCATGGTACTATAACCCCACCGACGATCCTCCCTACCTTCCACATGAATACACTCCCAACAGAATTGTTCCAGTCGAACATTTGAAGGGTATGTTCATGTTCTGAGCTCCAAGAATAGAATATCACCACGTGCACAATCTTCGTACTCCGTTGGCATCTTCTTCCTAAATATTAGCTGATGATTATAATCTCTATACAGTTTAGAGCTACACACTGCAGCTTTCAAGATCTTACCACATCTGATGTGAATTCCTCAGCTGCTGGAGAGATCATAATTGGTGTAGCTAGCAGACAGAGGCTGCAGGTTGTTTCTGATGCTTTTTAATGCTTCGTGTGGAATGATCATGATCGGTTGTGAACGCAGAGTTAGGAGTATTGACATGGACTCAGATTGAGACTGAAGACTACCAAACCAACAAATTCCTCAACAACATCAAAGACGACAGAGGATATAACTATGAGGTGAATCGAGAACTATTCATGACAGCTAATCAGAATCACTCCATGATCCTCTTGCAGTGAGTGAAATGTATTTAGTGCAGTATAAGAGCTATGACTTTTGTTTGTCAAGTCAATGACATCTAGTGTTGTCTCAAACATTATTCCCGAGTGCTGCTTACTCTAGATTGTTTTTTGTTTGCCTGAAGCTAGGATTAAGCAGATTCCAACGGTCATCATTTTGCGATTTGTGTTCAATTTCATTTGCAATTTATTGAACTCGGGCGACTTGAGAATCTCCCAAAGTTTGCATGTAAGAGAGGAGAGAGTGAATTCTTGAGACATAGCAGCTGCTGGTTGAAGAAAATTCATTGAATCAACCGACCGGGGGGCGTTTCAACAATGCATGTGATGGTCAATTATATATTGGAGGTAAGTTATGATGATCTATAACTGACAGCTATAGGCATGGTTTTGTTGCATGGCTGTGAAAATGGTTCAGGAGGTGCTAACAGTGGCGCCAGGGAAGCTGAATAACTTCGAAGCTCTTACCAAAAAGTTCTTCACGGAGCACTTGCATGAGCAGGAAGAGATTCGCTTCATCCTTGATGGGATAGGTACTACTACTACTACTACTACTACTACTACATTAATCTCCTCTCCAAAATGACGACAGCTAATTGCACTTTGGAATCGATCGCCAGCTGAAACAGCGAACTTATATGGACCTCTAGTGATCCATGGACCAGCTGACGAGTTCGATAATTTATCTTCGCCTCTGAAATCAATCGTTATTGTTGTCCAGGATACGAAGACGTGCGAGACTTGGATGGACAATGGATCCGCATCGAGATCAAGAAAGGGGATTTGATTGTATTACCACCAGGAATGTACCACCGCTTCACCCTTGACCACAACAACTATCTCAAGGTAACTAACTATTTAATGATCAATCCCCCTCCTCCTCCTCCTCCTCCTCCTCCTCCTCCTCCTGGCCACCACCTCCTTCCAATTCATATTTTCATACATGATGATGGATGATCTCCATGCTAATGAACAATTCCTCAAGTAATTTGTTATAATTTATACCGCTAATTCTCATGCTTTCACAGCTCATTAAATGTCATGGATCCATCTTCATGTAGGTACTTGGTGATCACTATTGTTGCTATAGAATATTATTTTATCATTTGGCTCTCTCTCTCTCTCTCTCTCTCTTTACTTAAAGACTATTCCTATTCTAAGCCATGATCAATCCAGATTAATGGCAGATTCTGGAATCCTGATCTGCTTTCCCCTGCATCTGCCAACCGTGTTTAAACAGGCATTGCTATTGTATCAAGGAATTCCTTGCCGAATCCAGTTTGATCAAAGCCCTGTCACTGACTCCATGGAAGTGAGGTTAGTCTTTTCAACCAACTCTAGTACACCCCCTGCACGCACTTGTATCATGAATGAATGAATGAATGAATACATACATACATGCATACATACATACATACATACATATGTATGTCATGGCTTGATCTGAAGTGCTGTCATTAAGGTATGGGGTCCAGCAGATTTTGGTGTCATTTCCTTGATCACATTCTATGGCATAATCTTCAGGTGATGATCATACAATTGTAATTGTAGTTACCAAAATCTGTGTTGAACATTATTTTATTCTATTTTTATTTTTTGAAATTCATTGAATCTCATGTGGCCATGATGACCCCAGACCTTAATTTCATGGAATGGTCTCGGCCTTTGCCCATTTTGTTGGGTTTGTCACCCAGCTCGTCTAGTTCCTTACCCAACATAATGGGCAGTCCTGAGCTCAAGACCATTCCAAAGTATGTGATCACTAGTGGTGATCAATGCGTGCTTGCAGTCAATTTTCAAATCTTAGTGACAGTAATAATTTGTTAAAAATTTTGCAATTTTTCACAAATAATCTTTTGCAAATTTTAATCAATTTTTATTTTTTCTAAATTGACAAATGAAAGTTGAAGTTTGGCAAATCTTAGATTCTGAGAAAACCTGGAAAAGAAATTGTGCAGGAAGGAATACCTGGATTCGGTGTTGTTCTGCAAGGGAAATGAGGATGAGAAATGGAAGGAGCAATCACATGAAGAAGATGACTCAGCAGCTGCCAGCTACACACCCATGAATTCTCTGGAGCTCACAACAACAAACCTGAGTTTCCAAGCTCTGACAGTGTGATGTTGATCCTTTCTGAATCCCGATACAAAATTCCAGATTTCAAACTGCTACAAATGGAAAAACAACAAACAGTTTGCAGCAATTGGTATTTGTTGATGCTATAAAACTAGAGAGACATACGTAGTAGAAATACCTAAATCTGTTTTTTGTAAAACCTATGTCCACTCAGGAAAAGTTTGTGATTGTAGATCTACAATCAAAACAAATCAAACCTCCAAACTAGTACACCACTGCCAACCACAAAGTCCCTTGCAAGCAACAAGAGTTTGATCTGAGCTGCAGACTGGCCTTCTACTATATACAAGGTTTTTCTAGCATTTGTCTGGTTTTTCTTTACCACAGCAAATTACTTCTGGTACTACCTACTACAAAAGTATCAGCTACAAACCTGCTGCAAAAAATAAGTGCTAACATCTCTTGCTAGAATTTTTTGCTGCATTAGAATCTCTCATGATGGCACATAAGATTATATGGTCATTGGCTGTAATTTGGTTGAAATCCAA
>Ga0209208_10008973_pt1 | contig 13216 bp, 14 predicted proteins | sample S1TSphfallax_3_FD_187694 | JGI IMG/M metagenome (GOLD analysis project Ga0209208, IMG submission 187694) | Host-associated microbial communities from peat moss isolated from Minnesota, USA - S1T2_Fd - Sphagnum fallax MG (SPAdes) (version 2) | ecosystem: Host-associated > Plants > Peat moss >...
TCGGTACTTAAGGCATATCACATAGATTTCAGCAGATGTTGCACGACTAGCAACAGGCTTTGTCACCTCTACCTTCTCAAAGAACTGTCACAATGTACAAAGATCAGTTTAGTGAACAAGTGGCATGTCAGCATGCTGCTGCTGTGTGTGACAAACATTCACCTTCACAAAGAACTACAACAAAACTTGCAGCAAAATTTAGCAAAAAATCCTTCCAAACAAATGTTGTTGTCACTGACACATCTCAAAAGATACAGCAAAAGAGCTTGCTTGCAGACAGAGGACAAGCTTGAGAGTGAGGTTCCAAGGTCAAAAACCTTTGATACCAATCCCCCTCTCGACAACAACAGAAAAACACCAAGGGCAAACAAATGGAATAGGGAGAAAAGGTTCAAAGTGCACACACCTGCTTGAAGGCAAAGAGAAGAGCATTGTAATCCTGCGACCTAAAAACCTGCAACACCCATCCATCATCACAGATTTCTCCCTTCAGCAGCAGAAGGAAACAAAGCATCAAAAACCATCCAGAAATTGAGAAACCACAATTGCTCAAGGAAACAACGCATCGAACATCATTCAGGAATTGAGAACTACAATGCACAAGGATGGTATATCTCCATCAAAACAAAGAGAGAGGATGGATTACAGAAGAAGAAGAAGAAGAAGAAGAGGAAGAGGAAGAAGGGATTAATAATTCCAGGTTCTTTTGTTATTACACCTTGGTGATGAATGTGCCTCCAGGTGCCAGGAATTCGGTTGCGAGTTTGAGAGAGTCCAAGACAAGGGCTGTCTGAGCAGAAGATTCTTTGGCCCATGCACCACCCACATTGGGAGAGCCATCATGCAAGACAACCTGCACCATGTCATGCTGCCGTTCTCTCAGAACCTTTTTGATGGCTGCTCTGCACTGTGGCGTGGTGATGTCTTCTTGTAGAGTGATAGCTCCACGAATGGGACGGATAGGAACCAGATCGATACCTATGATCAAACTCCCCACCGGCATGTTCTTGGCCGCAACTTGCATCCATCCTCCCGGAGCTGCACACAGATCCAACACGGAACGCGCCGACGACAGAACCTGGAACTTGCGGTCTAACTGCACGAGCTTGAATGCGGCACGAGACCTGAATCCCTGCTCCTTCGCAAGATAGTAGAAGCGATCCAGACGTCCCTTCCCTGTGGTCTTGCTCTTCCCCATCTCGCCGTTCTCTCTCTACAACACCACCCAACTCAGGGTTTTTCTTTTACTATTGCGCAATGCTCATTCTTCTTCTTCTTTTAATTCTTCCTCCTGTCGATTCCTACTCTCCTCCTCTTGTCGACTCCTTCCTTCTCTCTTCTTCCTCCTCCTGCTACTATCTACAGGCACCTCTGCAATCCTAACCCTAACAATCTCCAAACCTTCCTCTGCTCCTTCTTCCTCCTCGATTCCCACTCTTCTCCTCCTGCTGCTGCTGCTGCTCCTCGTCTTGTCGACTCGTTCCTTCTGTCTTCCTACTCCTGCTGCTACCTACGGGCACCTTCTGAAACCCTAACCCTAACCCTAAGATCTCCAAACCCTAAGGAAAATGCGCACGCTCAAGATGACCCATGCACTTTGTGAACTTGGGTGTTGGAAAAGGGAGTTCTGGAGTGACAAATCTTAGAGTCTATGTGTGGGACGGACGAGAACAAGAGCTAGAGGGACTCACGCGATGGAGCTCAGGAGTGGGTCTGTCGTGGGTCAAGAGAAGCCCACTTCTTCTTCTTCTGCTTCTTCCACTGTTGTTGGACGCCTCACAAACGAAGCTGTTGCTGTGCTCGGGGAAGGTATTAGACTCTGCTTCCTGCGCTGGACTGCCTTGCAACTAGCTGTGGAGAATGAGTGGGGCGGTCACACCTCCAAGCTCAAAGCACAGCAACTCCAAAGCGATGTTTTGTCGTGGTTCACGCGATCTAAAGGCAAGATCCACACATCAAACCAAACTCTCATGTATTCATTCCATCTGCTTCTTCTTCTTCTTCTTCTTCTTCTTCTTCATTAGTTTTCTTTTGCATTCTCTTTGGCAATCCATTTGTCAGAGTCATTTTTATCATCTATATCTGTCAAGAAAAATCTTCACAATTTCTGCAAGAAAAAAAGCTTCAAAACCTGACTGACTGGGCTGATGAGACACATACTTTGCAACAGGACCTCGCTACATTGATGAGCTTGAGAACTTGTTAGATGAGAATCTGGTGGAGCTTTTCAATACTACCGCCGATGATGGCAGTGTCGAGGAGGTATGTGACCCAACAAAGATTCTCTCAACCCAATCTTTGGTATTCTCTGGATCCACAAGAGAATTGGGGTTCTATGACAATGCAATTCTGGAGTTATTATATTATTTCTGTTGTTGTTTGTGTGAGGAAAGAAGAAGAATTGTTGGAATAGAAGGAGCTGGGTTTTTTTTTCTGTTTCAGCAAGGACAAGATTGTGACCATCTATTAGTCAAAATTCTACAGATTGAGAAAGTTCAATTGAGCAGAGAAGAAGAAACAGAGGGACACCTAGATAGAGAGAAGATTCAGTGAAGAAGGTGGGTGTGGGATTGGTTTGCAGGTGGCAGAGCAATTGATGGTGATACATGAAGAATGCACTCAAGGCAATTATGCAACAGTGCAGCAACTCTCAGACGCAGCAGCGAAGGAAGTGTCCAAACCTGCTGTTGCTCAAAGTCGTCAGGTATGAAATCAGTAACATCACCACCCACCCACTGCTTATAAGTTTCTCAATGGTCACCTACCTGTCCATTGTGTTTTGAGCTACTCTTGAAGAATTTTCTTCAGCTCAAGAAGTCTGTTGTACCTTTGGGGGTTTAAGGTTTAGGGTTTATGTTCTTCACTGGAAATGAGCAGGGAATTTTTAATTTTTTTTTCTGGCTGTTGGCAATTACCAGCTGCCTACTGAAGGAGATGATGAAGAATACGACAATGATGATGATGATGATGTAGAATTCACTGAAGCAGATAGCATGGATGTTGATAATATCCCTCAACAAGAAAGTGCGTCTTTGGCATCTGGTGTGGCATCTTCACGGGCTAGAAATTTTGAGCAGTTACCCAAGGAAGAGCATGCTCATCAACAAGCAAATACCTCTGGTGTGGCACCAAGAAGTCAAATTGTTGCAGATTTAAGTGAACAAGATTTGGCAGAAGGTTGGCAGGCAGCACCTACTAGAACCAGGCGACGAGGAACACACAAGACTTCATGACATCCGAGTCTTTTGAAATCTAGGAAAACCAAGTTGCTTGCAAATTGGTAGAGAAAGTTGATCCAACTGTTGAATGCAATCAATCTAGCATAAGAAGCAGTTGGACAATTTGCAGGAGGTTGCAATCCTTGCATCCAAGATATATTGTTATATCAATCAGGCTGTAAAATCTGTTTATATAACACACTATTGTCCTTAAGAATTCTGACTTCCGCCTTTGGACTTCAAAGCAAAACCAGAGTTCTGGTCTGGATCAGATGTAGTGGGTAAAGAACAATTGTGTTTGGCCAAGGTGAGGAAAGAATTGTGCAAACTTCACAGGAGGATCGTTTCATTGGTGAAAGAGAAAGAGAGACACATTGATCATAACAGCCTGGTCCCTGAGACTTGTGGCCTTAAGACCTGCATCTTGTAGGGAATGACACACAAGTGCAGGAAAGATCAGTCTGGTACAGGTGGGTGGCAACTGCAGAGCTTGGTGATTACCTGAGAAGGGTTTTACTCTGTGGGTAGACTTTCCTTGGATGCAAACATTTTCTCAGGCTTTTGAGATATCCTGTTCACAAATGCTTGCACAAGCTAATGCAGGAGATTGTGTTGTTTTTGTTTCCAATGAATGAAGACTTAGCTCTTCTCCTCACATTTTTTTTAGTTTTATGAAGGTGAACACACCACCCCAAGTCTGTAGGTTGGATAGGCAAGTCCAGTCATTCTTCAAGGCCTGGCCTGATGAGTTTGATTCATGGATAGACAGACATGAAATGAACTGTATGTTTCATTCTTTTGTCTGCAACAGTTTACAGGGTTCCCTTGTCAACTGGGATGTTCTGCCAATCAGGTGCTCTTGATCCAACAAAGTCCTCTCTTAAAGTATGTATCCACATTGAATTACACCAAATCTGTGATGCTGGAAACTGGAGCAACAGAAGTCATGGTACTGTAATTCTGAGCAACACCACTGTTGAAGTTTACTTCCACTAGAGGATGGAGATAGCTTTGATGCTGTCACTTTCTGAGCTTTTTTCCAGTGCAGTTCTCTCAATTCTTAAGCTGATAATTTGAATCTTTTTCTTCAGTGTTGTACCAGTGCAGAATTCGCAAGGTTATGCTCAAGAGCATCAGCAACATTCTCAACATGCAACAGTCCTTTCTTGATTTCTGCTATTACAGCCTGCAGGTACACAGCAACCCACGCGAACTTCTGCATGATTAAGCTTGTCAAATCGCAAGAGAACTCCAACAACATATCAGTCCTTGATAGTTCTTCTGTCTGCTCAATCACTTTAGACTTGTAGTTTTTGGAGTGCTAAAACTCAGGGACACCCTTGAAGGAATATGCCAAGAACACTCAAGGTAGCCATGGTCATGAGGTGCTAGAACTGACACACAATATCAACGTGCAAGCATATCACATACCAGCATTAGCTGATTTCGAGGTAGTCCCTTTGGCACTCGTATGCAGTGCTGTGAGCTGCCATCATCAGCCAAACAAGGGGTAAGACAGCTGTGAAAAGGGGAATGAGTACCCAAGAAAAAGCTAGGCTGGAGAGGAGCAGATCTTTGATGGGTGAGTACCAGACGTGAGAGCTCAATCCCTTTGTCTGGGGATAAGGTACAAACGTTTCTTGAGCATCATTGTGTATTGTCTGTGCTTGCGACCTCCATTCTTTCTGCCTTTGATGATGATGATGATGCAAGTGCCTTGGCATCAACAGTGAGATGTAATGCCATCCATTTGTGGGAATTATCTGAGATTGTACAGCCTGTGGTTTCATGTCTGCAGATGCCCCTCCTGCTGTGTGCTTTCCTCTCCAAGTCACATGCTTCTGTTTATGTGCAACTTTTCCAGATGGTACTTGAGCAGATTGATAGTTGATTCCAGCTATGGATTCTTGCACTGTAGCTTCATTCTTTGGAGAGTATGTGAACCTCTGAAGTAGCTGCTTCCATCGATCCTCAAGCCTCAACAGTCGATGCCTCAAGTACTCTCGATATCTGGCTTGAATCTTAAGGGCAGCAGCATTCAGCTTCTCCTGCAATCTCTCAATAGTTACAGATCTTAGATTGTGTGAAGATGTGTGCAGTCATCATGTGATGTGTCTGCATCTTAGAACATCTCCAGCAGTGCTCAGTATGTGACCCTGAAAAATTATTTCTCACATCCAAGTTTTAGTTACTTTTTTCCAACCCCACCCATTAAACTGAAACTGGGACTGCAAAAAGGTAGGAGACTACTAATAGCAAACCACTTGGACCAATCAAACTATCTAGCCAATCAGAAGTAGGTGTTAGGCTTTGTTGTGCCAATTGCCAACCTCAGCATCCTGTGCAAAAATGCTGGGCTAAAACCATTTTGCAGAGCCACACTGCCATGTTTTTACTTTTTTTCATCCAACATTTGCTGTACAGTGCACCAGTGGAGGTGCTCAATATGTGACCTTGTCCTGGAAAAGTAAATAACTAATCTTGGATGTGAGAAATACTGTTGCAAGGGTGGAGCATGCCCTTAGTATCATGATTTTCATCATGTTGATAGCAAAGAGAGTGAGACTCTTTATTAGCAGCATGGCTTCTTGTTCTCAAACAAACAGACAGACAAGTATCCCCTTTGGTTCTCTCTGGTTTTACCCCAACCTTGCAGTTGTTGAGGACATCAGCAGAGAGCTCTTTCCAAGGTTTTGGAGCTTCTGAAAGTCATTTTAGCTCTGTTATACTTGTACTGCTCACCTCCTGTGTTTTGTCAGCTTGGAGCCCTTCACCATCAACCTTGATTCTGCTTGCTACTCTACTGGTGCCAACTCTGGTATGTTCATCCGTTGGGCTTCTTCCTGCCTCTTGTCTTTGATGACTTCTCTCATGTGTATGTAGTCCATCTGTGAGCATTTTTTGGGTTTTCATCATTAGTGTCACATCTTCAGTATCTGGCAATTGTTCTCCTATGGGATCTGCTGGGACTGTGTCCCTCTGTGTACACCCATCACTGCAAAGAGAATCTCCTGTTGCCGTATCCATGTTCTGGTGTGTTGTACAGGTCTGAGCTAAATGAAAACTTTCTTCTTGGCTCCACAGGCTATCTCTTGCACAAGTTTTTCCTGATTTGGTCACTCCATCATCTCCTTGACTTCTTAAATTTGTGCTGTCTGCAGTTCTGAGGACAGCTTCTGATGCACAATCTACTAGCTGCACATTTTCCTTGTGACAAGCTTCTTTGTGATGTTGTTCTTCTTCAACCTTGGAGCTTTCAACCAACTCTTTTATAGCAAGGAATCCACCACACTGTTTACTGTCCCTGCCCTCCTGTTTTGATGTACAAGGAGATAGTTCCTCAATGACCACAGCAATGTGAGGTAGGATCCACTCCCCTTCCTCACTTTGTTTAATGTCGTTGCTGCACTCCTGTTTTGACATACAAGAAGAAAGTTCCTCGATGATCACTGCACTGTGAGGAGGTGGGATCCAATCCCCTTCCAAAATCTTGTGTTGCAACTGGAGACTCCAACTAGAAGAAGGCTGCTGCTTCACATCACCTGGCATTTTCTCATTCTGTGGATGATCCCTCTCAGGGTTTATCTCTCCAAACTCAAGGTCAGATCTCTCGGTCATTGCTTGGTTGCTCAGGCACCAACTGAAATCTTGTTGCCTAGGCCAGTCTTCAGTTTCACAGTTGGTTTGAGCTTCAATGTTTCTTCCCTCTTCACATTCTCGCTGGGGGTGATCTGTGACCTGCAAATCCCACTCCATGATGATGAAGACTATCTCCTGATAGTTCAGTTCTCAGTCCTGAGTGGAGATCCTCCCCCTCCCCACAACACACATTTGTGGACCTAGATAGTGATCTGCTTTTGTGCTCTATGTTACAAAATGGTAGAGAATGCAACATGTACTATGATACTTTCATCTCTCCTCTCTTTCCTTCAATGGGTTTCATGAATTCAACTGCACCTTGCTTCCTTTAAGTGTGCTCCACTTTCTCAACATCTTGTTGTTCAGTTGTGTTCCTTGAGTGCTTGTGGCTCCAGGTTCATGGCTAGCAGCCATCACATCCCTAACCAGACCATGCAGAGTCTTAGATAACTCGGCTTTCAGTTTTGTTTGGTCAATCACCGCTCCCATAAGACCTCTGGTTATCAGATCAACCAATTCAGGCAGGTCATGATTATGGTTCTCAGATCTCTCTTCCAGGGACTCAACTCTTTGTTGGGTGTATTTACTGTGTTCTTGGTTGAATTGCAAGAGCCGCAGGGATCCCTTATGTAAATGCTTCTCCATCAATTTCACCTGTATCAGGTACACACAAGCAAAGCATTGTGTTGAACACCTCTTCCCATCCTCAAGAAGTAGTGTCGTTTTTCTAGCTAGCCTTTTTATGCTGAAGTAGCCATGTTGCAAGTGAGCAAGATTTGAGGTTTTAAAGCCTATCATATGATTTCTGTGAGAGCAGCTCCACCAGTGCACTTTGCAGCAAATTTTGAGTGAAGAAAAGTCAAAACATGCCAGTTTGGCTCAGCAAAATGGTTTTGGCCCAGCATTTTTGCACAGGATGCTGAGACTGGCAAAATGCAATGCAAAGCCTAATAGCTGCTGCTAATTGGCTAGATGGTTTGATTAGTGCAGGTCAGGTTGCTATTAGTAGTCTCCTACCTTTTGCAGTCCCAGTTTCAGTTTTAGGGGTGAGGTTGAGAGAAAGTAAACAACTAATCTTGGATGTGAGAAACAATGTTGCAAGGCCACATACTGAGTATTAGTGGAGCCGCTCTAAGATGCACCTGGTGGTCCTGCCAGTTCAAGTCTGACAGTTTGATCCAACTTGCAGCTTTTTGTCTGCGGAAGCTCCACAGATCACCACCACATTTGTTGACAGCAGAATACTTGGATGGTGGACTACTGACCCATGTATTGTGGGCAAAGTCTGGTCCCGTTCCAACTTCCAACATACCAGGTCAATCACATGCAAGTCATGTTGCAATTATACTACTGCCCCATCCTCTCAGAAACAAACTGTACATGGTGACTGTTTTTCTTTCTTCTCAGCATGACAAATCCGGTTCCCAACAATTTTCTGCTCCTGGAAGGCTTGACCCTAAACCCTAAACAGTGGGTTTCTGTTTCTGTTTGCATGCATCTCTCTCTCTCAGTATGGCTTTTGCAGGCACATGGAAGTGGTGCATCAATGCAAATATGTTTTGCATGTCTTACTCATAACCACTGATGTCTTTGCCAGTGTCTGAGCAGCACCTTAAAGCCCATGCAAAAGCTATAAACAAACTTTGGGTGTGACACCAAAATACACACAAATGTTCACACTATATGGCACTGAGTATTGCACTGTAAATTTAGCACTGTTGATCTTATTAGGACCAAGCCAGCAGATCTCTGTAGCTATTGTGAAAGCATTGTGCTGGCTCACAACTTCGCGGTTTGAGCTTGATTCCTCAATTGCACAGTCAGCATTTTTGTAATACAATCGGAAAATTTTCCCTAGTTCAAGTTTTGTTCAACCAACTGCAATTCAACAACAATATGCAACTCATGGTAAGATGACCCACCAATTATATTAGGTTTGACATTGCAAGGGTGATGGAGTTCAGGCACTGTCAACCTCTTCTTGCTTCTTGGAGACACTCCCCACATGACATGATCACTGTGAGAATCAGTCACCTCTTGGAGACTTCCTGCGAGCTGTTGATAAGGAGCTGGAGTTGCATATGATGATGATGAGGCAGTTATTGTATGTCGACTTCCCTGACCTGAATATTTTCTTCTCATGTGAAGCAGCCTCACTTCCTCCATTGAATTCTTGCTGCAACTCAAGAGCTTGGTCTCTCTCCTCTCCTGCAGACAAGCCACCAGAAGGAGCAGCTTCTTTTCTCTCTTTTCTTCTTAATATTTTCTTGGGCCATGACACAGATAATTTTTCATGTCCATTAACCAAATGCTTTGCAACAACAGATGTGTTTGAGCTGCTTATATGCTTCAACAACAAAACTGCACCCACCCCATCCATGCAAAATTGAAATCCCACATGTATGCAAATCCTCAATTGAACAATTTGCTAACATGAGCTTTTCATGTCCCAACAACAAAATTGCAAGTTTGTAGCAACAAAAAATTTGTTCTATTGCTGCTTCAAGGACAGTATACACCCATGCAAGATTGAAATCCCATGCAGATCTTCAAATTGAAAGAATTGCAAATTGTAGTATTAGTAGTAAAGAAAAGACTTCATGGTAGATGTGCCAACAACCACCTTTGCAAGAATGAATTCAAGTGTCTTGAAAAATCAAGGCTCACCAAGCTCCTTACCTACCTACCAAGTACCCACCTACCTACCCATGGGCTACCTACCTACCTACCTACTATTTATCTAGCTATCTACTTACCCACCTACCTATGTAGGATAGGGACAATGAAAAGCTTACATGGGGGTTACATAGGCGCCTACCTAAATTGGATACGTAGGGACTACTTAGGACTACATAAGGCCTACTTAGGCAATTATAAAAATATTTCCTAGGTTAAAGGGTACTTAGGGGTTATTTAGGGGGGCTAGCAAAATAACCTAAGGGGCTACTAGGGGTCTACCTAGGTTATGGGATATCTAAGCTAAGGGCAATCAAAACTTACATAAGGATTATATAAGGTGTTACACATGAGCTACCTAAGGACCTACCTAAGTTAAAAGATATCTAAGGACTAGTTAAAGGGCTACTTAAAAATTATGAATCAGCCCTAGGTAACCCCTATGTAGCCCCCTATGTAAGCCCTATGTAGCACCTTTTTGCACTATGAGTTAACCCTAAGTAGCCCCAATCCTTAAGTATCCCCTAACCTTAGAAATCTCTAATTAGCCTCACAAGTAGGCTTTATGTCTAACCTCTTAAATAGCCTTTAGGTGTCCCATGATGTAGGTAAGTCCCTAAGTGTGTCCCCAAGCAGCCTCTTAAATAGGCCCTAGGTAGTCCTTTACGTAGTCCCTAGGTATCACATAACCTAGGTAAGACCTCAGATGTTTGCATAAGTAGCCCCTTAGATAGGCCCCTTCAATTTTTGTTAGGCATCCCATAACTTATATAGATCCTTAAGTGTTTGCCTAGGCAACCCATTAGGTGGGCCCTAAGTAATTCTTTAAGTAACTCCTAGGTATCCCATAACCAAGGTAGATCCCTAAAGTATCACCTTAGGTAGCACTCTAAATAAGCCTTATGCAACCCCTGATTTTTGCTTTTGATACCCTTAAATAGGCCCTTATGTAAGCTTGTGATATCCTAGGCAACCTTCTAAGTAAGTTTCATCTAGCATTTCAAGTAGCCCTTAGGTATCCCATAATCTAGGTATGTTTTTAGGTGTTTCCTCGGATACCCTATGTAAGCCCTAGGTAACCCTTTAAGTAATGTTTAAATAAACTTTGGGTGTCTCCTTGGATAGTCCTTAAGTAAGCCTCAAGTAGCTCCTTAAATAATCCTTAAGTATTTTGTAATTTTAAAAATCCCTAGTTAATCCCTTAGGTAGGCTTTGCATAATTTCATAAGTCCCTCTCAAGTATTCCATTACATAATTAGGCCCCTAGGTGAATAAGTAGATATAAGCAAAACATAGGAAATAGAAAAAAATTCAAGTCATCATAGGTTGTGCAAGAAATTTTAATTTTTTATTATTATTTTCTTTTGGCACAATCCCATCCTGTATTTTGACTATCACCCTCAATTTCAAGCAAACCGAGGGTTTACTCCTAAGTTTTATCGTCTTTATTAATAACTTAAGTAAGTTCAATTTGGGATTGAAAAATGTTTTGAATAATGCACCGATCATTATGTTCTCATTTTCCAAAACCTAGCATAATGATGTTTTATTAATGATTTTTGAAGTTGGGATGCTCGTAATTAATCTCATTCATTTCGACTAGTTGCTAATTATAATTTCCGCACTTATTTGTAGCATGAACCAACATTATTTAGTTTGAATCTCACTTGCTAAACTACCCATTTTCAAAAACATCCTACCTCAATATATATATCAACTACATTAAATCATAATTTGAACCATTCAACATCTAATATCACAAATGTAAGAAATTTTTTAATCAACCTTTTTTTACATAAACACCTTAATTTAAAATCTTTAATGAAGCTCCTTGCAACTTATTTCCAACACCCAAAGTTATACTCAATTCCCCAAGCCCCCACCCATTATAACAATCCACCAACTAATTATTAGTGAATTTTAAAAAATCTTAAGTTTGATCCATTTATTTCAAAGTTCTTATTTGAAGCAATTGCCAAATAATCAACATAAATTTGTAAGTAGACATATTGTCTATTCAATTAAATGTCAAGCTTTGCAATAGTTATATTTACTTACAAGTATTAGATGATTATTGCTCATTGTTAATGTAAAGTTAGAGAACCAAACTTTTCCACATTAAAACATTTTGCGTGTTATTCTAATGAAATAACAAAACTAGTGAAATACCATACAAATAAATTGCACTAAACATAATATTATTTTTCTTTGGATTCAACACCTCATTTTTTGTCTTTGAAGTTAATGACGAAGGGATCGTAAATTTTTTTTGACAATTTAAATTCAAGTACATAAATTAATGAAAAAGGTGAGGTTTTGAGACAAAGAAGGAAGGAAAGAACAAAGAATTTTTTTTTTCATTATTTGGCAAAATCAATCTAGAATTATTTTGAGATTTTAAACATATCAAGAAAAATTTCCCAATTTTTTCAACCTCAAAAAAATGAATTAACATGTGGGGATATAACATCAACAACATAGAGTACCTACAAATGTTGTGCATGTTACCATGTGGTTTAATTTGTGTAAATGTGCTAAAATAATTTGCTTTCACCCCTTGTACATGTACATCAAAATCCCATGCATATCCATGTAAATGTAGGTGTCAAATATTGAATGTGTAAGTATATAAATATCAAGAGAAATTTCCCAAAATTTCCAACAAGGAAAAATTGAATCAATAGGGTAAATGTTGTGCATATTATGCACTTTAGGATACACAAATTTTGTGTAAATGTAACAAAAGAATTCAATTTCTCCCCTTGTACATGTATATTAAAATCCCACACATTTAGAAGGATCAATCATAATACCTTTACTATTTTGGCATAAATTAAATTATTTTTCATTTTGTTGAACTTTTGAAAAATAATTTATCATTTGTATCAACTTAAATATGAGGTAGTCTATACACATTAGACTATTTCATAACATTGACAAGATCTTGTCTATTATTTTTGTGTAACCATTACCTACCGAAAATTTCAAAGTAAAAAAACCAAGTGTTGAAGTTAAAATTTCAAATTTAATTAATCATTTAACAGTTTGTTGCCAAAATGGTAAAGATACTATTATATACACCAAATTTTGGATGTCTATTCCACCAAATTGTTGTAAATATCAATTGACACCAACATTTTGATTAAATCAAATCCAAAGAAAAATAATATTATGTTTAGTGCAACTTACAATGTTGAGAAAACAATGTTATTTAATTTCACTAACCATAATATTATTAAATATTGAAAGTAGATATAACTATCAAAGTGGATATTTAATAATGTTGAGAAAAGAAAATGACTATTGTTAGTCGACTAATCGCATTAATTTATTAATCACACATTGATTGTTATGGATGGGCTAATCAAAATTATTTGCCCATGTGTGGCCCTTGTTCATACTTCCTCGATATACATACAATGTTCAATATTTATTATTTATGAACAAGGGAGGGGGCAAAATTTTAATAACACTATATTTGGGTGTAATAAGTATTCATATCACCCAAATATATTGTAGGTGGTGGACATTCTCTGAATTCATTGAAATATAAATATTTGCACACAAGGTAATGACCATGTAAAATCAAAGAAATATATATAATATAAACAAATAATATAATCACAACATGCAAACATTGTTTTTTTTTTCTTTTTTTCTTTTTTTTTTCATGTCAAATGCTT
>Ga0209208_10008974_pt1 | contig 13215 bp, 8 predicted proteins | sample S1TSphfallax_3_FD_187694 | JGI IMG/M metagenome (GOLD analysis project Ga0209208, IMG submission 187694) | Host-associated microbial communities from peat moss isolated from Minnesota, USA - S1T2_Fd - Sphagnum fallax MG (SPAdes) (version 2) | ecosystem: Host-associated > Plants > Peat moss >...
CCCAGCTGTGCTGCTCGCGCCTGCCCACCTTTCCTTGCTCCCTCTATCAGGCGCTCCTGTGGTTCATCCCAACACCCAAAACTTACCAACGACCAAACACTCCCTTACAAGTCTCTCTTTTATTTTTGAGTTCAAAAGACGTTCATAATCATCAAAATGCAGTAACAGTGACCCGTCATTGTCACTATAAGAACGTCGGTCACCATCTCAGAACATGAATTCATATGACAACTATGTAGTGATCTTCAAAGTAGCTGTCTGTCTTTGCAAGCGAATCTTGATATGGGTGTAACAAGCGAAATTATACGAACCTGGGCGTCTTTTGACATTCCACCCTTCGACTTGACGTCCTCTTCAGACGGTTCCGGCTTGGATCCGTCGCTCTTGGTGAGTCCTCCCTTAGTAGCTCCCGTCTTGAGACGCATCTGCGCATCCTCGGACATTGGACCCTGCTCCGCATTAGTTTCTTTCACAGAAGTGTTCTTGGAGTCCTTCTCGGACATTGGACCCTGCTCCGCATTAGTCTCTTTCGCAGAAGTGTTCTTGGAGTCCTTCTTCGACGACATTCCGATGACAGCTGTTGGTGTCCGCAACGTTTGTACCAGCTCCAAATAACAAATATACCTCCTCAAATAACACTGCGCACGAACAGCGACACTTGATTATGAAATGACCTTCAACTCTCAAGCCTAATGGGTACTTTGAGAAGGACAAATCACAACATACAAAAATCGTAGAGAGACTCAGAAAAACAAAACTTGAAAAGGGATTTGCATGAGCTTACAGACTGCAAGCTGACTTCCAGAAGGAGAAGTTACAAAGCTATATTGAGAGAGAGATTGAATACAGCTGACGACGAAACTGAGAACATTGTAGATCAACAGACGAGGTGCTCTCTGTCTTATAGTTGCGCGGGGCAGAACCTTAACTCTACTGTGATGAGAAAGCTGCCGCTGGATTGGCCCTTGATCGCCGCCATGAGCAGTGCCAGTGCAAGATGTGCGAGGTTTCCCGTTGGGACCCAACGTGGCTGCGTCTGAGATCGACAGCTTGATGGCCATCGTGAACCAGCACCCACCAGGACATCATCCATTGGATGCCCGTCATTACTCAGTTCTGGATGAACCTCAACTGAGTTAATATTTGGTTTCACCTTGGTAACCAATTCTGTAGGAAATAGGTCTCATATGTAGGTAGATAGGTAGGAAAATAGGTAACTACTATGCAGATGGTTTATACAGAGGTAAGGACTGTTTTTACTACCTACCTACTAACAACCTGCTTGTGGGGTTGTTAGTAGGTAGAAAGAAAAAGAAACAAAGCAAGTGAGCTATGCACCATGGTTAGCTAGAGACCTGGAACCCAACAGAAAACTGTTTCCTGGCCACTTACCATTCATCCTGCATGGTGCACACTGGTGTGTGCTAGTTTACTGTGGCCCAGCTTACACACCTAATAAGGGCTCTTCCTTTTTTAATAGGCAAAAATGAGGTTATTAATCACACACCCACTAATTTGAGTACCCAAAAACTTCATTAGCCTGGAAAAATTTGTAATTAGGCAACACTAATTATATCCAAAGAAAAAAAACCAAAACGTTTAATTAGGCAGCACTAATTTAATCCCAAGAGAACAAAAATAGTAATGAGGTAGAATTAATTTAATCCAAGGAAAAAAGGGAAAGTCTGAATCTTACAGCATTGAATTAATCCAAAGAAACAATCAATAAATTAATAAATAAATAAATAAAAATAAACAGAAAAAGTCTAGAGAAAATATTATTTCACAAAACTACTGTAAACAGCATATACAACTTGTTGAAAGATTTTTCTTGTTTGTAGCATGGATGAACAACAGGCGGTTTAGGGTTTCAAGTAGGCTTCAAGTAAGCATTAATTAAGACGGCTTTAGAACAACATGCACAAAACTTCCAGGTGTTTGGATTAGAGTAAAACAGGATTAGCAATAAGACACGTTTGCTTGCAAGGCTCGCGCGTAATAAATGAGACTTGGGCGCTGTGCTGTCGTCCTTTCCTTAAAAACATACCCACTTTGGTGCTCACTTTTTGCACCCTAATCTAGGGTTAGCTTACAATGTGAACAAGATTGTGCAACATTTGTTTTGGTGAGTTTGCTTCTTTTTCCTAGCACCCTTACCTTACCAGGGATTCTTGTTTTTTCCTCGATTTCGTGATGTAACCACGCTGGTGATCATCCATAAGAGCAATTAGCCAAATTTTGGCTACAGGTGAAAGAGAAAAAGTAGAAAATTTGCTGTATTTTGGCAACCTGCAGGAACTTACTATTGTCTAAAGATGGAAACTTCAAAAACAAATCCTCTCAACTTTGGCGCTTCTTCTCACTTACAGAACTGGCCGGATTTTTCCTTTGTTATTTTAGGAGCCTCACCCACCTGAATTTGACCAGTAATTTCTAAGCGTACCTTAGTTTTTTTGGAAGGCCCAGTAAAGCCTGCACTGGGCCTTCCAAAACAAATAAGGTACACTTTGTGGTAACGGCTCTTTTTCTCCCTTATTTCTTTTACTTATCTTTTACTTTTACTTTTTTTTTCTTTCCATTGCATTATTTTCTTCTTTCTTTTTCAATTCTTTTGATTACACAATTCAAAAATTACAAAATTTGAAATTCAAATTATGTCAAAGTATGAATATGCAAAGTAACAAGAACTGATGAATCTAAACCAAAAGCTCCAAGTGTGACAAGCTACAAGTGAATCAAGCTCCAAGTTCCAACAAGCTCCTCTCAAATGTAAATCAACTCCAAATATAAAATATGAATCACAAAAAATCAAAGAAAACAAGGAGCAAAAATGCAGATTGAAAGAGAACCAAAACAAACTAAAAAAAAATCAAAACAAAATTTATATACATCATATGAAAAGTCGACCATTTGGGAAATAAGATCAAAGTTCCAAATATAAAACATCATATTTGCATCACAAACAACAATTGAAACAAGTTGAAAGAAAAATAATTAAATAATGTAACCTAAAATCCAAATTGTAAAAAAAGTTGAAACCAAAAATTACCTTGCTCCATTTGAACTACAATATTGCATTAACATACATCACACACCAAAATAGAATACCATGTTCATTGTCTCATTGACCATCAAACCAAGAATAAACATTTTGCAACCATATTTGTCACAATCTTAACCTTGAGCTCACGATCAAAGCAAGGGCTTACAAAGGTGTTGGCCAAGAGTGGAGTTCGGGAGTCACATTTCATGCTCCCAGGAATGTAAGAGAGTGTGAGAAAATGAACCCACACACTCTCAAATTAGAAGTTGAACTCCTAGTGAACTTTCAAATTTTCAAAAAGCGATTGCAGGTGACAAAACTCATTCGATTATACCATTAAAAAAATCTTGAAATTTAGATGTCTAAAATGGTCTTGCATGATCCATTTGGATACCATGCCAAAAGTTAAACTGCCAAATTGACTTCTAACCACTAAAAGTTGATAATCACCTTGATTTACTTGCGTGCAGGTGATGTGCCCCATATTGTTGGAAAACATTTGACAAAGGCTACAATCAAAAGTTCACACAAAACTTTATGGGCCTCCAAAGTTGCAAAAGTCTCAAATTTGAGAATTTCAGGATTCTCAACTTTAGAGTCCTGACATAAAATGACATTTGGGTGTAAGGCCCATGGCCAGGCACAAATAATACTATAATGGGGAAAGTGATGGCTTCCCCCAAGTTCAGGACGTGGTGAATCTTGTGAGTTTGTGTTTGCCCATGACTTGTCCGTACACCAAAAGTGTTCCAACTATGCACTAACCAACTTGTTGTTTAGTTTGTGTAGGTTCATATGAATAATTGACCCACTTGTCACTCGTCCTAGTCCCTTTCTTGGAGCTCCAGCACACCCTTCTACCCTTGAAATGCTATGAACCAAGGAATGTACCCCAACTTCTTATCCTTTTGATGTTTTCACTTTGGAATCATATTTGAGTCTATCAAGGAGCTTGGGGGTGTGTCAATATTAATGGTTATTAAACAATTTTGCAAATTACTAAAGACGTGACCATAAACAATATTGGCATTGACAATGTTAAGGGGCCATTGATGAAAAGTATTTTTCAACTTTTCTATGTGCTTAGGAAGGTTAACACCTTGAAACATTTCATTCCAAAATTCAGCATAAAAGTTGAAAAAAAAAAACCAACACTGACCGCAAAAAATTTCAACATTGGGACAAAAAAACTAGCACCAATAGGAAATTTGTTGAAGAATAACACCATCAACAACAACACTAGTCATTGTAGCAAAAACAATAATAGTACCACAACTTTCATGAAAAAAAACATGATTAGTATGAGAATATATTTTGTAAATCAAAACAGTAATAACAACCTCTAGTCAAGTACAAACACTAGAAGCACAAACATTTGCAAAACCAACATTAATAACACAAATCAAATCACAAGGTGAAGATTATCGTCATTTTCAAGATGAACTTCTTGCAAAAACTCCATCTCCTTATTTAAAACCTTGTCTTACGAAAATGGTTGACTACCACATAATATTCCATAAATAATGCGCTACATAGCTTAGTTTCGAAGATGTTTATTGATTTTATTATACCTCTATATATATATATATATATTTTAATGTTAAAAATGTACACACACATGAAAACCAAAATGGGAAATTAGAATTAAAAACAAATTCATTCATATGATTTTCTTTTTTAAAACCAACAAACATAAATTGATCAAAACAAAAACATATAAATAAAAAGTAAAAACCTAATTTTCCATGTGATATTTGGTCATAATGACTTGTCACCTCCATACCATATTCGTAAGGAATGAACACTTCTTCCATCTAGGTAATGCCAACACCACAACCATATTAAATAATCTAATCAACAATCAAGCGGAGATGATTACGACCAACAAAAGTCAACATAAATGAAACATCATCAAAAAAATTTCAACTTGATAACATGATTTATTAGCAAGCCACATAGCCCAACGTGGGCAACAAGTTTTTTGAATGTCAAAATAACATTAGGAACACGACAATTGACAAAAGTTCAATGTCTTTCAGTACAACATTTGGTCATATCAATGCATTAATTCTTGGAAACACTATAGCAAAATCTCAAAATGAACCCCACAGGAAGCTGAATAAAAAAAAAGTTTTTCAAAGTCCACATTGTGAAGTTTGGTGTAACCATAGATGAAAAAATTCCTCATACAAAAGTAACCAAATTTGAGATTTAGACCTAACAAAAATGTCAACTAACAAATCTCCTACGTAAACACCTTTTACTCTCCTAAATAATAAACATATCTAATTTTCTTACGAACTTATGAAAATCAACTTTAGAAGCCCACAACACCACATCATCACCTACAAGTTTAACACGATTATACCTTGCATCAATGCATACATTGAAAGGGACAACTAAAGCTACAATGGATTTTGTAATGCATTGGTTTTGCCTTTGTTTAATCAATCTTCCAATGCCTCTTTAATTAGAACTTGGATGTTGCCATGGCACCCAAAAAAAATTAGAAAAAATTTCACATGATGTACATATTAGACATAAATGTTTTTATTGGAACAATAAATATATATTAAAACAAAAAGAAAGAATTGAAAGGAGGGGGGGAAAAAAAATGTACATGGTTGGCAAGTACATGTTACCATCCTTTTTTGTAACCTAAAGAACAAACAAAGGACGCATATTGATAAGATCTTTTAGAAACTCCTCATTCTTGGAATATCTACAACATGGTAATTTCAAAGTGCCACCATTCATTAAAGGTTTTTTCCAACCAAACCTCAACATGTTTTTCAAGAGCATAATTAATCTAAATTTTAGTTGAATACCATCCAACTTTTTCAATTTTTATGCAATTCAAACCTTTTGAAACTAGAAAGGTGAAAAAAGGCCTCAAATAAGAATAAAATCTCAGATGAACTTGGTTGCCCTTGAGTATGAAAAAGGCTTGAACCAATCACCAAATTGCTTGAATTGATTGTGTGCAATCTATCGCACCACTCCATTAACGCTTCATACAATGGTCTTGAGCAAGAAATTTGGAGGAAGTCTTGCCTTTCATTGTTCATGTGTTGACATTTACCAATAAATTGGGGTTTAGATGGCATGTCCTTCTCATAATAAAAAAACATTTTTGAATTCACCCACCATCTTCTCCCATTTGACCTTGCATTAATGTGCATTTATAAACACCTTTTTCCCAAACCATATCCTCAATGACAACCTTTTTATCTCCATGATTTCACATGGCTTTCATAAGCTCCACCATTTGCATGTTGATCATGGTCACAACTTTTCACCACTTACAAGATAAGCATTTGTGAAACAACCAATTCATTTGTGCATACATTCTCACTAGGGAAGGTCTCACATTGCTATTCCAAAAGCTTCACTTTCCACTCGAAACATTCCATTTGTGCCTTAAGAACCAATTTATTTATCATTGAGATCAAGATCCATCATTCTCAATCAAACTTGAACTCAATAAAAACTTACAAATGGAATTCTTATGAAACTTTCTATCAAGATACACCCATGAGATGAAAAAATCTATGAAATGCAAAAGCCCACAATAGACCAAAAGAGTGTGCTACCTACAAACTAGTGTGTGCCAATTTTTTATAAAAATTTCTATAGTACAATTTGGTGGGTGGTAGGGAACATGAAGTAAGCCACATTAGAACAACCAAGAAATAGTTTTTGAACTTGGGTGTCATTACATTGACATGAAAACCCATTCAATCAGAATTCTCCAACAAATGTTAATTTGTGGGCCACATGGAAACTAGCCCTTACCACCTTAAATAGAAAATGGTGATATGACCCAAAAAAAGAAAAAGAAAAAGAATCCAAACTTGACAATCTAAAAAAAATTATATGTTTTGTTAAACATATAAATATGCACATTTATAAAATTTCATGTATCCTAAGGACAAGCTTCAAACACATTAGCAGAAGATGGGGTTGCACGAGGTGGCAACCAAGCATGGTTCCCCTTACAATGTTTTTTTCATTCGAAGACCTTACCAAATGTAAAGATCTTGTCACATTTTAATGTTGGTCAACTATTTCAAATAATATAGTTGGAACCAAGCATAAGCACATGTGAAGAGGAATTCCACATTCCAAATGTTAGAACAAAAGATGCAACTAATCATACACACATTGAAGGCCAAGAAAGGTTTGGTGAGATATTTTGAAGGGAGTTGACACAAATCCTTGGTAGACATAGAAACATCATGTAAAGTTTAAGGTTTGTTTGAATCCTAAAATCCAAAACAAGTTTGTTTTTTCAATTTCTACATTTGAATTTAAAATAACACATAATGATTTGTTGCATGATGTTTTAGAATCTTTTTCCCTATATGTCCATTTTACATTTTTGAAATTTTTGGTTTTAACTCAAGAAATTACATCAACCCAATTTATTTATTGTTTACAAGATCATCAAATTGATAAGGTATTCCAATTTCATTGTTCTAGTTGTTATTTGTAGTTCAGGTGCAAGCCATGGTCATCACATGTGCCAAATTGTTTAGAGTTTGAACCATTTCATTTTTGTGTGTAGTTGATTACATCATCTTTTGCCTTGAAACATCCAAGTTGTTTCTCCAATAATATTGTGTCCTTGTTTAAAGCTCGTTTTCCTCCAACATTAAATTAATGGCATTGATTAAATCAATGGACTCCACCTACATTTGATTCCCCTTTTCTCTAGCTTTAGCCATGTTTTTGTGGGTAGAAGAGGAAGTCCTCTTCACTTTAGTGCTTCTAACTAATTGAGTAGGAACTCTTTCAACAGTTACAGTTTTTGTAATGTGAGTTATTTTGTTGATAAGAACTCCTTGGGAGATTGAAAAACATTTTGTAAGTTGTGCTTGTGACCTAGAACTTTTCATTATGGAATACTTGCCATGTAGTCATAGAAAATTTTGAAGTTTTGAAAATAGTGCCTCATTTATCCTTACATGTTGGACCTATATTGTTTAGGTGAATAAAACATTTAGATTTCATCACCAATTATAACCATTTGTTAATTGCAATTTCAAATTGGTCCCATCCATCAATTTGTCAAGATTGGCAAGGTGTTTTTTTTTTTTAGCTTTGATAAAAATCATAATTTAGCATGTCCCTAATTTGGTTACCATAACTTTTTGGATTACAACTCCACAATTTCTGAATTTTAGTTTTCTTTCATTTGCATTTGTTTTTCTTTTTTGTTAAACTTGTTGTTTATCATTGATAGATGTGTTGCCAACTATCCAATACATAATTTGTTTGGTTCAGTCCTATTCGATTGTTCTAGATTCTTTTCTTTCAATCCAAATGGTCAAGAAACTTTGTATGTTGTTTTGCATGTCTTCTTTTTGTAAATATTATTAATAATTAAATGTTGGTTTATATGTATCTACTAGTTTTTTTGATCAAGGTTCATTACAACATGGTTTTATCCAACAACACAAGAAAGTTATGTAAGAAGATTATTACATTAAAGGCATTTTGGGTTTGAAAAATACATTCTTCAAATTCCTCCTCATAGGTGTTAGAAATTGTGGTCCCATACAAACTATCCATGGTTGCTTGATGTTGATTCTTTGTGGAGGTTTTAGATCTTGAGAAGGTACCAAACAACAATTTAACATTCTAATTATAGTTGTTCATCCTTAAAGAGGTTGATGGTCTTACAAATAGGGCAAAAAATAAAAGATGGAGAGAAGGGGTGAAAGGGTGTTTGAGTAAAGGGGAGTGTGGAGAGTAGAAAGGGAACAAGTTCTAATGTTTAGGTGTTAGGTAACATTGTCTTGAAACCCCCTTTTGGGGCTTGTTAAGTAACATTGGACTTGTAAATGAAAATTTTCATTTTTCATAGATTTGGTGGGAACTTGTAACTTTTTAAACATCCATTCAACACTAGACTAACACTACTTACCATGTAGGATTCGACATTGGATATAATGGTAGCAAACATTGCATGCATGAATCCCACAATAACTTTGTAAAATGTAACATTGTATTACCACCAACTTCACATTCGATGTGTTTATAGCAACATAATGAGCATGCTTGAAGAACCTCCCCCTCCTACACTTGATCTATCTATGAACATGGTTAGCTTCATGATAACCTTCACCTAGTGTTTTATGATCAGTAAAGACCATGGGTGGGTAGAGAGTCCCAAGCAATAGGGAGCTTATGATGAGCCATAACACATTAATCATGTTGCTTTGTATAACAATCTTTTATATGAAAATGACAACACTTAGTAATTAGTTGGCTTCACATCCATCATTTTATTTTCATGATTTTTTGTGAAAAGGTGAAAGGACATTAAAGGGGGGTCAATATTGTTGTCACGTTGTATGTTTTTTAGGTCAACCACTTTGAACTTCAACCATGTCATTATTTCAAAGGATTTTCACAATCTATTTGCATATTATGGTAGGTCAAAACACAAAGAATTCAAAGACCAAAAAAATTACATTTTGGGAACATATTTGAGCAAAACAATTGTATGTCACATTGTGATTCCATTTGATTGGAATAGGTTTGTGAACCATGTGAAGAATTTGATAATTATTAGATCACAAATGGGTCAAAACAAAATAAAATGAGCCAATGATGTTACTTTACAAAAAGACCACATATGTCTTTTTGCCAAAAATAAAAATTTCATACAAATGAATTTTTGAACAATGTTTTTTGCAAATTGTTATAATAAATGCATATAATTTTTTAAGTAGATGATTTTATTAAAATATATATTTTCTAATATATATGAAGTTTTGAAAATGTGTTGATTCCTTGTAAATTTAATGTTATCTTTAAAAATGATTTTACAATTTCAAATCACAACCAAAACTTGATTTTTCAATTTTTATGTTTTCTTGTATAATAAACTATAACTTTTCTTAATACATCATGGACGTTATATCCCATTTATATGTTGTAAAGGACTTTGAAGTCATAAAATTCTTGATTAATTTTAAACTTTTTTTTGAATTTTCAAAGTTTTAGAATTTCACATATTTTAAGGTATGAGTGTTTTTTGAATGTGGCTAATAGGTTTTTACCTTTAAAATTTTTTCCCCATCAATTTTTAAAAATTATATGAGTCCTTTTGATAGTCCTTTGCAAAATTGACACCATAAATGTTCACTTTCAAAGGTCTTAAATCAAAACTTAAAATTTTATCAAATGAATTTTTGGCTTGAATTCCTTAACATTCATATGAATGAGAAAGGAACAATTGAACTTGCCATGATTGCCATGGTTTCAAATGGTAGAACGTAAATATTTCTCCAATCTTGATTGTTTTTAAGGCCCATTTGACATCCTTTTTGGTTTGTTGCATTGATTATGTATGCAATAAATTAATTTTTTTGACAAAAAATCAATTTCAAATGGAAGATGACAATAAATGTGACATGGGCCATTTTTTAAAGTGCCAGTTTAAATTGTCTTTTTGGTTGACTAATTCAAACAAAAACTAGTGCAGTTTAAAATAAGAACGAGTTATATTATATTATGCAGACCATGAATATATTTATTATTATTCCTTGAATTAAATGTTTTAAATTTATTTTAAAATAATAATAATATGAGATAATATTAATTTTGTGATAATCAAAATATAAAGTTTAAACATCAAAAGTGAAACCTGAAATTAAATGCAACACATGTAGTGAAAATGCCCAAATTAAACCTCCATAGTGAGCTTTCACTTTAATAACACTTCAACATGGTGCTGTAAAGTGATGCTATAATAATGATCAAAATCAAATGAAGGAAATGTGGAAATGATGGTTAAAAAAAAAACCATAGTTGAGGTTTTGAGAAAGTTAAATTTGTTAAGATGACATTTTATTATTGGATTTAAGTGGGGTAGTTACACATGTAGTTTAATTATTCTTATTGACCTTGTCAAGTAGGTTGATCAATAGCAAAGAATAGTTGAATAGGTAAGGAACAATTTTGAATATGTACTAAATATTTAGACATAACCATCCTTAAGGAGAATACAAATCCTCCTTTTCATCCATGCAAATAATGATTTATGGATTCATTAAGCCAAGGAAAGTTAAGAGTGATACATTGTGGTCATTATTAGGCCATTAATTAAACCTAGGTTAAAGGTTGTGGATTGTAATTTTGTAACTTAATAGCCAATTAGAACATCAATTTTTTCCTAAGGGATGGTTATGTCTTGTATTTTTCAACTTTCACTTGATTACAAGCTAGTTGGAGCAAGTTAATGCTCCTTGTACATCACAAATTTAGCATATCACAAATTAATAATGAAAATCATGTGAAGTTTGTTCATTCATAGGTTCGTACATTTTACACACGAGTATCATGCATTGAAAACACATTTAACACATGAATAAATGTGTTAATGAAAGAAATATGAACTTATGAATGAATGAATGTCACATGAATTTCACATCTCCTTATAAATTTGTGTTTCAAATGTGTTTTCAATGCACAGTATTAGTGTGTAAAACGTACAAATTATGAATGAATGAATTTTGCATGATTTCAATTACTAGTAATGAAAATACGAACTTATGGATGAATGAATGTCACACAAATTTCATATTTCCCTATAAATTCATGTTTTAAATGTGTTTTCAATACACAATATTAGTGCATAAAGCATATGAATTATGAATGAATGAATTTTGCACAATTTCCATTACTAAGTCTTGAAATGTTAAGTTTATGATATAAATTTGGTTTATATGATTTTCCTAGGTTATAACAAGCCATCTACATAGTTGAGGTGTAAAGGACTAGCTTGTTGATAACTAGGTAGATGGCATGGGTTGTTACAAGGATGAAAACACAATATGGGGGGCCCAACTTGGGCACTTTCACAACAAATGCATAAATATACACCTCCAAAATGTGTTGCATTTAATTGTGGGTTTCACATTTGGTGTTTGGGCTTTACATTTTGATTGTCACAAAGTTAACGTTATTTAATATTATTTGAAATAAGAAGTGAATTATAAATAAATACATTTAAGGAATATTAATAAATGTGTGGTATATGAAATATAAAAAACCATCTTTCTTGTTTTATATTGTACTAGTTTTTTTGTTTCAATTAGTGAATAAAAAAACATTTGAATTGAAAATTTTAAAAATGAACTATTTCACATTTCTTGCCATCTTTTATTTGAAAATGAATGTTTCTCAAAATTTGAATTTATCACATACTTATGATCATCACCTTGAAAATATGATAATTATCAAATTCTTCATATGGTTCACAAACCTATTCCATTCATATGGAATCACAATCTTTAAATATTACAAAATTCATAAAGATCAAAGACTATTTCAATCATTTTTGGAATATATATATATTTTTAATATGTTGTGACATACTTTTTTTTACATAAATATATTTTTCACATCATATGAAAAAAATCTAATCTATTTGACATTTGATTTGCCATAATATGAAAAAAAAAATGAAAATCCTTTGACATTATAATGATATGGTTGAAATTCAAACCTTATACCCTTACAAAACAATGCAATGTATTATGTGACAACAATTTTGACTCCCTCGTAATATGTTTTTACCCACAACTTGTAGTCCTTAATGTTTTTCTAACATTACCCAAGGTCCTTCAACATATTTTATTTTACTTGATGGCCGTGCATTTTTCTAGTCTTGTTCAATGTTTGATCATCCCTCAATATCCCCCCATTGTTTGTGATTTTTTTTCCCTAATGCTTCCTAATATTTTTCAGTGTTTTTGATATTAAAATTTGCATGTGTCCTCTCATCACATGAAAAATAAAATTGAACACCTTTTCTTGGCACTTACTAACGGCCTTGCATTTTTGTGGCACTACTCAAGTCCCTTGACATCCTCTGGGTGCCCCCATCATCCCCTTGTCATGTTTCTTGACATCTCGTTGTCATCCAATTTATTAAAAAAATTCCTTGATGTCCACTAGCACATTCCCAATGTTATTTGTCATTCCTCATTTAGATGTTTCTACATGTTTCACAAGGTTGGTTGGAATGTTCAAATTGTATGAAAACTTTGATGGTTGTATTATTTAATTAAACATGTAGCATTTTGCATATTATTTTGCACATGATGTGGAATGATCAAGAAGTATTAGAGATAGTTTCATATATGAACCCATTTTTG
>Ga0209208_10008975_pt1 | contig 13212 bp, 10 predicted proteins | sample S1TSphfallax_3_FD_187694 | JGI IMG/M metagenome (GOLD analysis project Ga0209208, IMG submission 187694) | Host-associated microbial communities from peat moss isolated from Minnesota, USA - S1T2_Fd - Sphagnum fallax MG (SPAdes) (version 2) | ecosystem: Host-associated > Plants > Peat moss >...
CAAGGTTCTTAATGTGTTGAAAAATATAGAAGTCAAACAAAAATGATTTTTATAACACATATGATATAAATTGCTCTTCAAGTTTTTATATTAAATGTAGCTATTATACATTCATATCTTTTACATGTTGTTATGTTATAAGAATGTAAGAACATTTGCGTGTTGCACATCATTATCAAACCATGGCCTCCATAAATTGAGATATAAGAATAATTTGATGTATTTATGAATTTTTACATGTCATTTGACAAAAACAAAAAAAAAATCCAAAATACATACAACATGTGATACTTGTAGGTTGTGATCATGATTTATATCATGTTAATGTTGTTGTAAAGAATTTGTATCGAGGGCTTCTATAATAACATGTGAATGATAAAAGTCTTTCAATCAAAGAACATTTACAAAAGGTGTCCAATGTGCATATGTTCAATTACATGTTGGTCAATGTGAAGTAATGTTGGAGTGGAATCAATAAATATAATCCTTCTTTTGTTTGAATGTGAAAAAAAGTTGTGTATGATAGTGCATGTTTATTAACATTAGTGGGATTAAAAACTAATTTGTCTAATGATAATCTTTGTGGTCAATGAATGGTTCTTACTACTACTAAATGAATTGGAAATTGAATTCTTGTTTTAAAATGAGATTGATTTTTGTCAAATGTTATGTTTTTGATAATTGGCTCAATTGGTGTTCAATCTAGTTGAATATTGTTTGTATAATGGTGAATAGATTTTTCTTCAACTAACATTCATGTTTTTGGATTTGGGAGATATCCAAATTATGGTCTTATTATGACATGATGTTGATGTTTTGAATATACCATTAGCTCTATTAACAAGGCCATTATATGTTGCACAATTTCCAGCACATAATTCAACTAGCATATTTTGTTTGATATGAATGGTAATATGCAAACCTACAATTTTGCTTGGGTCATTTAAAAGTTTATATGATGTTGGGCATGAATGGTGGTGAATGTTTATAGCCTCAAAACTGAATGTTGGGCAAGTTGTTTTGTTAAATACAATTTTATTTTATTTTTGCACTAGGATATTGGTACAAAATAAGTGTGGTATAATTAGTGCATTTGGTATTTGTCAACAACAATTTGAATTAAGAATTTAATGTCTTCTAAAGTTTGTGTGCATTTATGAAAATAATAATTATTATTGTTATTTTATATTAATTTGTTGCATAATCATAGTCATTTCATAACATTTAGCATTTTTTCTTCAAGAGTTTGGTGTTAATGTGTTTATTATTTCCATTAAAGGATTTTTAAAATCCAACAAGGGGGAATGGTGGAAGGGCCAAATATGATTGAGTGGTCCCACTAGGAATGTCACATTTTCAATTTGTAAGACCCATTAAACTTCATTTAACAATCAAGGACACAATTAAGAAAAGTTTTACAATTGTTCAAAATTTCTTATGAGTGCATAGAATTCCCAAATCTTGTAATATTTAAAATTTTGATTGGATCAACATAAAAATGAATTTTTGATGTGGACAATGAATGCATAGGAAAAAGTTCCAAGAATTTAACACAAGGAGGTACTTTGGTTAGGAACACAAAAACCATGTATTTTTTGTATTTTTCTTGGCCTTTAATTTTTAGGAATACTTCATATGTTTCTTTGTTTGATTTCTTTAATAAGTATTTGATTGGGGTACTTATCATTTAATTATCAAATTTTAAAAGTCAAGAAAAGGGAGTCTTGAAAGGCCATTAATATTAGGAACATAAACAATATTATTTATCACCTTTTATTGTCTCAATGGCCAACAAACAATATTTTTCCCACCTTTTATTATCTTAATGACCAATTGGGACCATTCCCCTTGGCACATGTACTACTTAAATATGAAAAGGAATCTAACATATAAATATAAGGACACTTAAAGAAATAAGGTCAAGAATGAGGCCAAGAATTAAATTTCTTAAGATATCAATACATAGTATAAGTGTCTAGGTGTTATGGTTTTTTCTAAATGTGTGCATAGGTGAAGGACACATAGCCCACATGGTGCAAACCAATAAAAAAAGAAAAAAAGAAACATTTTATGGAATTAAATTACATCCAACTTTCTTTTGATTTTGGCAAAGTGGTTTGTAATTGTACCACCCAATGTTACTTGCCCCTAGAAATGCCCATGAAATTGCAAAGACATTGTGAATATCTATGAGGTTATTTTTTACCCTAGGTTTAAGAATGAATAACCTGCACATTATGCCAAGTAGTTAAAATGAAAAAGTATTATTTCCCAAGAATAATGTTCCACAAGTTTGGGTAAGATTGTCCGTAGTCCATACAAGTGGACAAGCTCTACAAATTTTTAAATAGATCTCTCTCCTTATTTCTTAAGAATATGGTGGCCAACTCTTCTTGTTGATAGATTGTTTGATTCAATAACACATGAAAATTTGGTACTAAATTAAGACTTCACACAAGCATTTGGCTTGAATCAAAATCTCACATTGTCAAACAAGTATGGGTTGTTGAATATGTTTAAGTTGACAATATCCAAGAATCTTGACCTTGTACTTTGATCAATATTGAAATCTCCACATGTTGAACCTCTTCCATTGAAAGACATTAAAATAGATGCATGGGTCATTATAATTTCATATGGTTCAAATTTAGTCTTCCAAATTTCAAGTGTTCATGATCTTTTTCATGAGATTTTGTTGCAAGCAAGAATTGATCATTATCCATCATCTAAAGGTTTCCATGCAATATCACGCACCATTGCAAGTGCAACCATTATTCGGTTAAACATGTTTTAGGGTCAAACATAAATTATAATGCTAAAAATGCTTAATGCGTTTATACAACAATGTTATTAAAATAAATTATTGAAGAATTTATAGTCATTTAAATTATTTACAATGAATACATAAAATATTCATAGTCATTCATAAAGTGGTGTAACCTATTTTTCTATGAATTATTGACAATTTGTTTTTAAATTACTTGACAATGACATAATCATGAATAATTTTATATGTATTATAAATATAAATGTCCCATAAATTAATTAAAACTAAAATCTTATGTTATAATAAATATATGTGACATTCTTTTCATTAATATGTTTTTCCATATAACAATCACTAATATATAATCTATCACCTTCTATAACCAACTTCAATTTGTCAAGCCAATTGGACTAATTAACCTGCTACTTTCTAAGGAATCACCTACATGAAAACATGTGGTTCATGTTATTATGTGTACACCTTATATCAATCATTTCTTGGAATAAATATTTTATTTTGTCTTTCTAATCTTTAATACTAGAGCCGAGTTTAAGAAAATCAATAGTGTATGTATTACAAAAGCAACAACAATTAAAACCTTAAATATAGTAATTAATTTGGAATCAACTTTAAAAATTGAAATTTGTAGTTGGAAATAACTACTATAACATTAGAACTTGAATTGAAACATTCAACTACCTTAGGACTAAGAATGAAATCATCCATAAGCCTTAAATGCAAAGTTGGAATTCACCTTAAAATTCTAAAATAGGAGATGAAGGTGGCTTTAAAGCCTTGGAATTGAAATTGGAACTTATTTTGAAATTTTGAAATCAGAATTGGAACTAACCCTAAAACCTTAAAATAAAAAATGTAACTAACCTTAAAATGCTAACACCATTCCACTAACTTTAACTTTAAAACTTTAAAAATAAATTTTGATTTGCAAGTTGCTTTCAATTTTAAAAGCTAAACATAGTGGAACTTGATTAAAAGTATTAAAGTTAAACGTGTATTACTTGTAATCCTTTAACTCTAAAAACAATAGCTACACCTTATAGTTTGGTCTAGGGATGTTGAAGCCAAAAAACATCATCATTTTTTAATTACTTATTTTTGTTCTACGATAAACTAAGATGGAAAATGAAACAAGTTGGATTGAGGTTTCATATAACTAGTTCAATCATTTATGATGTTTTGATGTTTGGTCTAGTTAAAAATTTAGTTTGATTTCCCATTTAGTTGTAATAATTGAATTTAAACCTCTAGGAAAAAATATAAAATCAACTTGTGAGTAATTGTTTAGTATTAGTTCAAACATCACAGTTAATTATTTAGATTCATGGTCATATGTTGATATTGACACATTGTGAATAAGTAATAAGTATTTTTTCTCACTTCATTAATATTTGTAAATTTTGACTCATAACTTGAACCTATTGATGTAAACAATTTAAACAATAATCATCTTTTTACCCAATAGATTCTTTTTTTATTATATGAAGATTTTTAATCCAATAATTTGCATTATTATATAGTGTTTGTTATTGAAAAGGCAAAGTTCTTAAGATGAAACAAATAGATGGAAATACTATGAAAATAACAACTAGCAACAATAGTAAAGATTCCATTAGTTTATTGGTTTCACTTTTATGCCATTCTTGTTCAACTTCCCATTAACATATGTATTCCCAAACTAGATTATAAAGTTAATTCTATATTGTTAAAACTTATAAACAACTATAAACATCAATGTCTTTAATCAAAAACTATAAATAAGAATTGAAACTATATATATATCATGTATATTATGCATTCATGCCCTCTATCACAAAAATGAACAACTTTTGTTAAAATCACATTTTCAAAATCCAAAATTTTTCAGGGTCAAAATCGCTTTTGAACCAAATGTGCTCAAATTAGTTATACAAAAAATATTTATCAATTCAAGTCCTTTTGTTTTTCTAATCATCAATGTTAAAATCCTCTTCAATTTTAAAAAGAAATGATGCACATTTGGTATAAAAAAAAGACATTTGAAGAAACAAGGATTATTCACTCTTGAGATTTGAATGCTTTGAACATGCAAATTATTTATTTATTTATATCAAGCTTTGAGCATGTAAACTTTGCAATTAATGAAAAATATTCTTAAAAAATCGTGACAATCCAAACTATTATGCTTCACATGTGATCTTTCAAACATACAAAAATGCAATTTTAAATAATATCCACTCACTTGGGTGGCTCCTTTGATTGTGTTTTTACCCATTTAATGTTTTTTATTTTTCCCTTGTATAAGGTGGATTGTTCAAGGGTCAAAATATTAAGTGTGAAGGTTTCTATTAATCACCTATTGATTAATTTCCTTTTCAAGGTTGAAGGGGTTCATGAAGGATTACACCTACCCACCTATCACTTTCCCTAAAATTTTCAACCTACCATTTTCCTTTTTTGTTTTCATTGTTTTTGTTTAACATTTTTTACTCTTTGTGCAAATCTTTGCAACTAGTGGATAGAAAAAAATAGGATGTCAATGCAAATCAACTTGATGAAAAAAACAAAACAAAAGGAGACACCAATGATACCATGGGTCTTTCTGAAAAAAAAATGGAATCCAAAAATTTTGGGCTTTCATTTTTATTTCTTGGTTTCTTGTCACATTTTGCTACACATGTTTGACATATTTGAAAAGTATCTCATTTCGTGAAGGTGACAATTTAGGCCTCTACATCTACTACAAGCCTAGATTTCAAGAATGGGTTCCAAAAACCTTTAACATCTTTACTTTTTAATAATTATCTTTTTTTAAAAATAAAGTTTTAAGGGATTTCTCAAATTGTTGTACAATTCAAACTTTTAGGGATTTGAGGATTTAACCAAAGTGATGTTTAGTCATAGGAAGATGGAGAGATTTGTCAATTTTTATAAAAAAAACCAATAAGCCTTTCACATTCTTTCTATCCTCATGAAATCCTATGGGATTTGTTTTTTGCCTCCCCCTTAGTGGCCACCTAGGAATCATATGAGGTTGTTTTTGTCTCCTTTGATTAAACTTTTTAATCCAATCATTTTTCATTAATGCACATTAAGAACCTTGGTTCCATGCAATCAAAGTGTGTTCTAACTAAAGCATAACCATTCCAACCACTATATTTAGTTTTTCCTTTGTTTTTTTCCCATCTCACTTACTTTATGTCATAGTCATCATGTAACATTTAGTAAACTTGGTCTATACATGTTTTTCCTAATTTTTTTCTCCTTCTTATGTTTTATTGTTTTTCACCTTCATTGCCCCAAAGAGTGAGTTGCATTTGATATTCAAGTGTTTTTCTACTATTTACAAACTTTGGAATACTTTTAAATTTATTTTGGTCTTTTGGTTCATGTTTTTTGCACATGAATGTCATGTATTTAAAATATGTATGATGCTCGTATAAGTAGGATGAAATTTTGGTCACTGTGCTATATGGTGTTAGTGAAGAACATGACAACATGTGATTAGTTTCTTTAAGCACAACCTTATAGTATATTTTCCAAAGTGGTTGATGAAGGGGTGTGAGCACGATTATTTCAACTACACATCAAATTGATAAACAACCAAACTCTTGTAAGAGATATACTAATCTTACTATTGTTTCTTTAATTCATTTTATAAGTTGTATATTTGTTGTACCATTTAATTGATTAATGAATTTGAATTTTTCTTTCACATTGTTGGAGCATATTTATATTCACTTTAATAGGCCTTCCTTTTCAAAAATTATGTGCAAGACATAATGTGCTAGATATTGGTGTTGTGGTTACAAATGGTGATTTGCATTGTAACATGTTTTGTGTGAAGACAACGATCAATAAAGCTAATTAATTACAAGTTTCGATTATGACATTGAAGATACCATCACTTTACCATTAAAGGCAAATGGTTGAAAGTCATGATGGGTATGCAAAAAACTAATTTCCTCTTTTTACCATGTCCAAAATAGGTTCAATTTTTAACCAATATTAAATTATGGGATAAATTTCAATTGACTCCTACTTCTCAACTTGAGTAATATATTGAACACTTGAGTGGTTCTTCAATTTGAATTATATTTTATTCTAACTATTAATTCTTTTAAATCAAACCATACAAATTTTTTTGTTATGGATTTGAGTGTATACCTTTTAGTTCTAGCCTCTTCTCTTCCATATTCATTAGATCCTCATATTATATGGAACCTACCAATGCAAAATGAAAACTTGATTTTGATGGCCATAAACTTAATCCAAAAGTAATTGAATAATAATTTATTTGGAATTCCAATAAGTAAAATTTGATTATTTAGAATTCACATTATTAAAATTTGAATTCATTGGAATTTGGATAATTATTTAAATTTTTTAAAGTATTAGTTATTCATTTTTTTTGTAAATTTCTATGTGTAAACAATACATATACATTTCATATTTACAATTATTATTATTTGATATTAATTACACAATATCCACAATATTTGCAAAACCACAAGATTTATAAAATCTTTTAATATCATTTCTTTGAAAACATTAGTTTTAAACCTTAACCCTAGTCCTAATTTTACACCTTCAACATTAAGCCTTTAACCTTTAACCTTTAACTTTAAACCTTAATCTTAAATCATACATTGTACACCCTAATTTTAACACTTGATTTAAACCCTCCACCTTGACCTACACCTTTAAATCTTACATCTATCCAAATAAAAATGGTTAGTATGCAATACAATGTGTTTGAATCATTTAATCATATTTTGTATTTGTGTAATATTCATTAGTTGCAACATATACTTATGATGTTGGTAATTATTTATTTAAGTCCATATCTTATTTATTGCAGTATTCATTAACATCCCTCCAAATGAGGCAAAATAATATTAAACACTTAAAAGAATGTTGGACACTAAATAAACAAAAGAACACAAGAATGTCATTTTCAAAAATTGAACCCACATTTCTTACATGATTTACATCATGATCAAGTTTCCAATGAACACTAATACATTGGAAAAATGTCTCAAAGTGTTACAATATGAGACTTATGGAGGGATTTTACATTATTTTTGGACCAAAATATTTACAATGACCAATTTATGTTTGGAATACAATTTTCAAATAGAATTATGTTTATGTGTAAAATAGATTACCAAATGGACCATTTACATATTGCTTATAGTATTTCAACAATTTGAACCAATTGAATATACATGTGATGTTAGAAATTCTCACAAGTTTCCAATTTGAAACACAAAATTTTACATCATTTATAAATTTAGTTGATTAACTACCCAATGTTTTTAAAAACAATGAGACAAATACAAACACTTGGCAAAAATAAATTTTTTTATTGGAATGATGATTTAGACTTTATAATGATAAACCTTTTGAAAATTTATTCAAATGCATCTTTGTAATACATTTTTCAATTATTTAATTCATCATGTATACCAATTTTACTAGAAGTCAAGTGCATAATCATATTCAATACATGTGAAAAACAAATTGTGTTAAATTTGCAAATAAACAAATTGTGAATCCAATGACCAATATTTGTAAAACTTCCAATATTTGAAAAAAATGTTTCAATAATTGAAGAACTATCAATATTTGAAAATATTTTTGTAATTGAAAAATATTAATATTTGAAAATGTTCTAATAGTTGAAAAAATACTATTAGTTGAAAATGTTCCAATGTTGAAAAAAATACCCATAGTTGAAAATGTTCCAATGGTTGAGAAAAAAACCAATAGTTGAAATGTTTCAATGGTTGAAGAAAACCAATAGTTGAAAATGTTCCAATGGTTGAAAAATTACCAATAGCTGAAAATGTTTCAATGGTTGAAAAAATACCAATAGTTGAAAATGCTTTGATGGTTGACAAAATACCAATAGTTGAAAATGCTTTGATGGTTGACAAAATACCAATAGTTGAAAATGCTTTGATGGTTGACAAAATACCAATAGTTGAAAATGTCTTAATGGGCAAAGAAAAATACCACTAGTTGAAAGATGTTCCAATGGTTGAAAACTAACCAATAGTTGAAACATTACCTAATTTCAAATCACAAAAACTATTGCAAGAAATTAAAATTATACTTCCGATTGCACACCTTATTATGACATTATTTTCAATATAATACAAATCTATTCCAATTTGATTTATTTTGCAAAAGTTGTGATTTTACTAAAAACATTTCCACACATCAAAAATTATATGTATATAAAAATTTCTAAGAAAAAATAAATTATATTCACCATTCAAAAAAATTGAGGATTCACAATTGCACAAATGTTAAGTAACATGATGTGTATTGTCAAGTAGAAGAAAAATTTCCAAATTAGATCCAAATTTAATTTATAAAATGTAACATCTACATCAAAATGAAGAGGATATGTTATCAATTTAAAATCAAAATCTTCACATCCACATAACTTATGGAATGATGATATTGATGATGACATTGGTGACATGCACCCTTTAATTCTCATACAAACATATTAAATATTGGAAAATATGGACTTCAAAAATGATTTCATCATTCAAATACATAATACATTACATTAAAAATATAATTAAAAATGATGGTTTAACAACATTATCAAATTTTATGATAATGAATGAATATGAATATCGAGTTTTTCTTAGACAACTAAATGAAGAACAAATATTATTATTTGACAATTTCATGTTTAAAAAAAATCTTAACAATGCATCTATTTTTGATAGGAGGTGTTGGAAGTAAAAATAAAAATACAAATAGAAATAAAAAATTAGAATATTATTACAATTGTATAATAAAGATGTATCATTAGACTTATGAAAGCTCTACTCGTGACATTTACATGTAAAGTTGCATTTAATATAAATGATAAAAAAACACATTCAACTTTGAACATATTTGTCCAACAAACATTAACAAACATAAAAAACTTATCATCACATTTAAAAAATTGACTCACATGTTAATATGAATAATTACAACTTTTTTGTAGATGAAATATCCCCTAAGTAGGTGTTATAATGTTTAATGTTGTAGATTGTTGATAAAAATAATAGAACATATTCAAAACCAAATTTTTGGTGGTTTAAATGTCATCATGTCATGTGACTTTTACTAGGCACTGCATGTAAATGATTGTGCATCTACCAATATAATTTGTAATGCCAACCTAAAAAATGCAATAAACCCTTATCAAACACAATACCACCTTTGTGTTCTTCATTCATTTCCAGTTTTTTTGTGCATTTTTCACAATCTATACTATCTTTTTTTAGCATCAAATTCCTCTTAAATGTCTTTTCAAATATCATGCAACCATCATTTGGTATGTGATTTAGCACAATTTTCAAGGTTTTCAATTTGAACCCAATGGACCTCCTATTTTACTTGAATAACACAAATTGAATGTCATGTCTTGGATTTTTTGTAAAATTGAACAAAATCTAACTCATTCCATTACTTAAAACAATCCCACAAAAATATGGATTATAACTAATTATAACTGATGGATATGATTTTTTAAAAGTGCCCATTCTTTAAATCGTCACTTAATGTGTTTTTACATATCAATATTTAACAATATGGTGGTAAATGAACATCATTTTCTTCAAAGCTAATCAAACTTCTTTAAAGTAGTTTACTTTTAATTTATGTAGAATCATTGTGGTTTGTTTTATAAGGACCATTCTTTGAATTTACATACATTGAATCACAATGTTATAATAGAAAGGTTATTTAATGAGTTTTGTGCAATGTAATATGATGTGATTAATATATTTTTGATATCAAGACTCCACTTACAACTCATAATTGAAAGGAAAATTTAAACCGTTCACCAACATCTACTACTTCTTCATAAGGAAAACAATTAACTTATTTAAGAGTTTTTTTTATAAAATAGAGGTTTAAAATATTTTTTGTTATAAGTTTTGCAATAAAATCAAAAAAATTTATAAGAATATAATGTGCAACAAGGAGATAATTCAAAATTAATTTTTAATATGTTATTATAGTCCTTAAAAAACATTGGATTTAAGCTTTTATTCCACTTTGTTGTGCCACGCGTTGCTTGTATAAAGTGTAAATTTGATAAATAATGAAAAATAAGGAAAATTCAAAAAGCTTTTTTAAATACAACCATTGGTGAAAACTAACCAATACCTAACTGAAAATATTGATCATAAATATAACATTGTCCATTAATGAAGGAAATGTGATCACACTAATGAAATTTGCACACCACTAAAGGCTTGCCACAAGGTATTAAGGTTAATTTTTTGATATGATGTGTTGTAGAAGACTTGTAAGCTTTGGGTGCATTCTAAAGCTCCATGGATTGAAACAATAAGGTTGTTCAAGTGTTTTTCAAGTAGAAAACTTGAACACACATCAAAATACAAAGTAAGGAGGGAGTCAGTGCAATGGGAGCCAAATTGATGTATGAACAAAGTTCGAACCATAGATTCATAATAAAATGGCTCTTTTTTTCAAATCCTAAGTGTTTTTTTTAAACTATCAAGTTATGAGTCTTGCACATTGGAGGTTCATAACATTTTCATTTTGCATCCAAATCAAGAGTTCTAAACAAAAAACCAAGTTATGAATCTTGCCACTCTAGGGGTCCACAATTTTTTCACTTTGCATCCAAATCAAGAGCTCTAAATAGAAAACCAAATTATGAATCTTGTCAATTTGGGGGTTAATAAATTTTTTCATTTTGCATCCAAATCAAAAGCTCTCAACAAAATCTATAGCTCTTGGAATGAGATTTCAAAAAAAAATTGATACCCTCATAAATGAAGTTGATTTGACCTTTCAAAATGTTCAAAAATCATTTTGGCAACTTGACTCATGACCTTTCAAATGGTCATAACTTGTGTTACATGTCTTTGTTTGTGACCCCATTCTAATGTGTTGCTTTTAAAAACCTTGCCAATGGTCTAAAGATGGCATAATTTGGATAGGTTTATTTGGTCTTTCAAACTTTGATTCAAAAATTTGGGACACCTTGGGACTCTTAACTCTCAAAGTGAAAGTTCAATATGGGAGTTTTGAAATGCTTCCCTTTCATTCCCATACATTTTCATTTCATGCATGACAATTTCTTGCTTTCATTCCACATTTCGACCCCTTTCACGACTTAATTCCCCAAAAAAATTGGTGATTTTTTTAATTATAGGAAGGATAATTTGTTTTTCATTTCAAGAGTTGGTTGCACATTCAACTTAAGATTGAAACATTCTCCTCCATTTGAAATAAGTGCCAATGCCCTCTTTGATAGTATGGGACTTTGATTGAAATCCCATTATAGATCCTATTCACTTGAAGCAAAACTTTCATTTTGTTTTGGCTCAACTCCATGTTTGTTCTTGATTTTGTTATAACATCAAAGGAAGGGTTGTGACAAAAATTTAAAAATTGAATTTTCACTCCGGATGAATTATACCATGCATGACTAAAATTATATTCATGAACAAAGCCTACCACACATACAATTAACCATATGCAAACTCATGATAAATGAATGTTCATGGAATCAAATTAACCATATGGATTAAATTACATAGATGAACTTTAACAATGTGGATCAAATTGAACTTTTATATTAAATTTATCATAAATGTAATGTATGCATAACTAATGAAACAAATGAATCATATGACATGCATAATTTTAATGAAATATATTGCATGAATGAAAACACATGAACGAAAATGAATTTCATGAATGACACTCACAATATTCATGAAATTGACAACATGAATAATAATAATTTCACATGGATGAAATTTGCCAAATGATGAAATTATATTCATGGATGAAAAGGATCATTGGATGTATATGGTTGTATGTTGATTTGAGGCATCAATATTTACCTTTCCTTTGGCAAAAGTGTATAGAACCTATCTAAATAATAAAAAGACTAGTTTAAAAAATATTACCAAACTCAAATCAAAGTCCAAGAGTGGTGGCATTATTTTTTATTTTACAAAATTTGGTGATTTTTTTAATAGAAAGAATGAATATTACAGCAGAATATTCCATTTAAATTTTTTTAAATCACATTTTGAAAAAAAATCAGTTTAAAAAAAAAAGGCTCATCCCAAGTTTTCCCCATAATAATTGTCGAAGTTTAAAACATTAACCAAACATTATGTTCATTAGGCTTAGCACATTTTGTTGTCACCAAGTCCATAGGTACCTGTAGATATAGGCCATGGACCACCTAGTTTACAACCTTTGGATTCTAAGGTTATTTGGTGGCATGTTCCCGAAGATGGGATTTGCCTGGTAGAGCTTTTTGAAACATTAGTTCTAACCTTGCAATGGTCCTTCAATCCGGCATCAAGGTTTGTTGATATTATTATGTGGAGAAGGAACTTCAAACTCGACAAGCCTCCATGCACCACATTATGATGTTACAA
>Ga0209208_10008976_pt1 | contig 13212 bp, 15 predicted proteins | sample S1TSphfallax_3_FD_187694 | JGI IMG/M metagenome (GOLD analysis project Ga0209208, IMG submission 187694) | Host-associated microbial communities from peat moss isolated from Minnesota, USA - S1T2_Fd - Sphagnum fallax MG (SPAdes) (version 2) | ecosystem: Host-associated > Plants > Peat moss >...
GGGGTGTGGGGCGCTGGTCCAGATCATTGGATAAAATAATGTTTATGTATTGCAGGACCTTTGGTCACAGGGAAAGTTACCGTACCAGTTTAAACACATCCGAGTAACTAACCGACAAAGTAAAAAACAACGGTACGGTTACGCAATCGATTCTGGGGGGGGGTACATTATGCCAGACGCGTAGGGAGTATTAAATCGCAGAATAAGCTTTCTCTTCGGAACTAGCAGCCCATTATGCCATACGCGGTATTATTCTGGTAGGTACTAGATAAAGCCAAAAAGACGATTCCATACCTTGGAATAGCGGCAATCCCCCCCGCGCCAGTTGTCCTAGGTGACCCTCTAGGGCGGCTGTGCTATAGAACGTGCAGGATCGCGCTCATTCCAGACCATAAAATCTCAACACTACATGACAATGCAGATGCGCTCAGAATGAGTAAACGATTATGAAATGGAATGGGTGCGACTCTGCATATTCTGACCAGGGTCGCGACCATTCCATCGTCTTCTTCCCCTGTCTGTCCCCTCTGTGAATAGGGTTGTGTTGGCGTCGTCGTCTTTGCTGCTGCCGCTGCTGATCGCAGAGCTTCTTCTTCTTCGTCTGCTTTTCCGAGAGCTCCTTGATTTTCTTCAAACTTTCTGTAAGATCTTTGCATCAGGCATTCTGCAAACGGATCTTCGCCAGATTTCCACAAACTCCACGTTTTTACACTTCTTTTCGGGAGTTTTGTAAGTGGCTTCGGGGAGGCGGGGGGGGGGAGCAGCGTTCTCGTCACTCCAAGAGCACCATCTCAAGTTCCCTCCGCTTTCACGCCCGCTTTGGTTTATGAAGTAAGTCTCCTGAACTGACCACGGTTTGTATTTTTTTTTCCCCTCTGTCTTTTTAAAAAAAATCTTTTGCGTTGCTGGTCTAGTGTCTTTAGTTTTCGGGATACCTACATGTTTATTTTTCTCTTTCTTCTTGTGTTCGAGAAGTGCCGGCCGGGAGTCGTGCGAAGGCTTCTTTTCTTATGCTTGTTTTATTGTATGGTTTGTGATCTTGTTCTAGCGACTTCGGTATCTGTTCTTCTCGGAAACTGAGTTTTTTGGGTCCTTAGCACACTGTTATCTTTGTAGGGTTTGGATCGCGTCTCTATGAGTCTTTCGCTTTGTCATCAGTTCTTCCTGCCTGTGGTGCTCTCTTTTTCTGCCTAGAACTGAGAGCTTGTTTGCGAAAACTAGCATTTACTTGAAGAAAGAAGAACAAGTCTGGTAGATTGCAAACAACTTTAGCTTTTTCGGTTCTGCACTTGGACTCTTCCATCGCTTGGGCTGAAGTATAGTTTTTTTTCCCCTTTTCTATTGTCTTCTCCTTGTGGTTCTTCTTGCAGAGCCAGTCAGATTTTGTTGAAGCACTCCAAGTCATGTTTGCTGAATCTCAACCCTTGCACTGTTGTTTGTATTCTGTACCTTATCTTGGCTCTTTACTATATGACAACTCCCTTTACAAGCAATTTGTTGGAAAATAGTCCCTCTCTACATAATTTTTTGAAGCCCCTCATTGGCATGTTGTGCAAGGTTTTTGCCCTTGCAGAGTTCTGCTCTTTGTTTTCTTGGTTTTTTTTGTGTTATTGTTTTTTAACTTGTATCATTGGAAAAGTGCAAATTTGGAAACTCTTTCAAAGAATGAGAATCAGAGACCATCTTCTAAGTTTTTGAGTTGTCTGTGATTTGCATTGGCAGCTCGAAGGAGAAGCCGACCCTTGGGTATGTCAAACTTCCTTCTTTGAGGCTTGGGTGTTGTTACATACGAAGAATGTTGATGATCACAATCCTGTATATATGAGACTAGTTCATTCACTCTTTCTGAGTTATGGTTAGATGCTCTGAAATGTAAAGCTTGAATCTTTGAAATCAGTCAGAGTTCCCATGATGGTCAACTTTTTTCCTATTTAATTGTGCAGTGGCACGCGGATCAAAACCCGCAAACGGAACATTGCTGTTCCGTTGGACACAGCAACCTTTGGGGATGCTGTTGTGCAAATCTACCTCGAGCATCACGGTGACTTGGTGAGGTTTTTAGCCATGAGGGCTCCATGGCATAGACCTTGTTGCATGCTAGATGTTTGAAGTGAATGTTGTTCTGACCTCCACTAGCAGTCTTTTTTGTTGTTGGGTATCTTCCCATTCCTGGTATTTTTCCCTGCATTGTTACAGTTGCCATCATCATATTGAGCTCCTTTCAGTAAGTGTTGCAACTTGTTATGTAGGAACTTATCGCCAAGGACATTGATGCAGCTGATCTTGACTTCTCAAGATATGGTGACACCTTCTTTGAGGTGATTTTCAGTTCCAATGCTCACATTTATCATTTACTTATGTATATTGCCTGCAGAGTGGATTCGCCATGAGAAACTTGACTTGGCTTGGCTTGGGACAGTTGTTCAGAGCATGGCTGCCTTTACCATTAGTAGCCAATTATCTGCAAATGCTCTGAAAAGGGGGTTGCTGTGTTATAAGTTATATTGATGGATGTCATGAGCTTTTTGTGTGTGCCAAAGTTGGCTCTTGGGAACTGATACTCAATTTTGCAAACATTGTCTTTTGGCATGTTGGGTGTGGTGACAGGTGGTGTTCACAGGAGGCCCAAATCAACCAGGCACCACAAAACCTGAGGAGGGTGCCCGACAACCATATTCAGTGTTGAATTGTGAGGCAACACGAGAGAGCATTCTGCCCTATGTGCTGTTCCTGCAGAAGATTATACGGCGTCGTCCTTTCATGATCAAAACCCTTGAAAATGTCATGCGCCGGCTCCTGCAGTCCTTGGTCAGTGTCTACCCTTTAGAGGTTCCAGATGTCTATTCATAGCCCTTGTCATTGGGAATCTGCTTTGCTATGGCTTTGTTAACCCTAGTTAATCTACTTTGACTTCTGTAACCCTTTCTGGAAACCATTATCCCAGTGGGTATTGAAGGTTTATATCCTTTATCGACAGACGGATGATAAAAGCTGGACCTTTGCCATCTTGTCAGGGCCCAGTGTTTGATCAGATTTGGGTTTTGAGAATCCCTATTCCAAGTAAGGATACAGTCTTGAATGTTAGAAAGCCAGCATCTAGCTGTATTGTTTATGTGGTGTTGGTGTATACTATGGTTCATTTTGCAGGAGTTGTTTGAAGCAGAAGATCGCAAGAAGTTGGCCATATTTACAGCTCTCACATTCTCCCAAAAGCTGTCAGGACTGCCAGCAGAGACAATATTCTCTGCATTGCTGAGTGACAGCTTGGTTGCGAAAGGCCTAGTGCTTGGGTTTGTTACAGATTTTTTTAAGGAGTACTTGGTGGATTATAGCTTGGATGACTTGGTGGGGCTTCTGAAGCGTGCTAAGATGGAGGATCGCCTCCTTGACTTTTTCCCGATGCAGAAGCGCACTCTGGATTGTTTTGCTGAGCATTTCAGGTTCAGTGTACATTTTTTGGTTTCTTCTTGTGCATTTGAGGAGTGGTGACATTTATCTAAATTACAGCTGTTATTGTGTTATCCATGCTCAACATTATGGTTTCTCCTGCACCCAAGCAGAAAAATGGATTTGGTATGAGAAAAATCTGTGTGAGGTCATAGTTTTGATTGGAGGGAGGACAAGTAGATTGTGCTATTAGGGGCTTCACAATCTGGATGCTGGAGATCAGTCTGACCTTGTTCTTGAAAATGCAGTAAGGAGGGCCTCGGTGTTCTTGTCGAGTACAACAGAAAGAAGGTCTTTGACCTGAAGCTAAAGGAACTGCGGACGACACTAACTGACCAGATTGCAGAGAATGTAGATTTGGCCGAGGTGACTGAGATGGTTAAACAGCGTCGCAAGGAAGCGAACTTGCCCGATGTGGATGTGGTGCGTACCATCTGGGATGCTATTATGGATGCAGTGGAGTGGTCTGGCAAAAATCAGCAGCAAAACTCAAACCTTGCCCTTCGCCAGGTGCTTTTGCCTTCTGGAAAGCAGTTACTGTTGTAGAGATTTCAAGGAATGTTTTTCTGAAATGTGAGCTCGGTGTATTGTTGCATGAGTAGCTGCCCCAGTGTGATAATTACAGGTTCAGGAGGGGAAGGTCTTGCTAACACTTTCCTACACATGAAAGCTGCCAAAATTCCTCTCTTCCTTTAGATGGATTCTGTACTGTCAACTTTAAATGAAAGAACAGAGTTTTTATGTCATGTTGGTTTGCAGGTGAAGACTTGGGGTAAGCTCCTGGGGACGTTTTGCACCACAGCAAAGCTGGAAATGGACTTGATTTACAAAATCCAGACCCATTGCTATGAGGATGCAAAGCTCATGAAACTGTTCCCAGAGATTGTTCAAGCCCTCTACGACCAGGATGTTCTGGCAGAGGACACTGTCCTCACTTGGTTCCGAAAGGGCACAAATCCTAAGGGCCGGTACGTGCTCCAAAACTAAGCTAGTTTTAGAGGATGAGCAGTTATGCAGGAAATGGGTGTGAAGTCTTAAATTCTGAACACAAGTGCTCACCTAGCAGAGACCTTACCACTGCATGTCTTCATTGGAGAAATTGTTGGATGTCAGACTGTTGCTGTCATTCAAACCACTCAGGTTTGGTTTTTGTCTAGTTTATTTTCCCCCCTTTTTTCCTTGGTTGCTAAGGGTACTGTTATGTTGTCAGATGTCAAATCTCCAAAATCTCATCATCAGGTCACCTCTTAACTCTTTTCAGGCTGAATCAATTGTAAGAATTGAGAAAATCTCAGTGATTATGAACATAATTGTTGGAGGTTCCTCCAGTTTGTTCTGGTTATGGTGTCTTATTGAGACAATGGGCGCTGTGGCAATCTGCAGACAGACATTTGTGAAGGGGCTGGAGCCATTTGTGAAGTGGTTGGAGGAGGCAGAAGAGGAAGACTAGTGACCCTCTAGCAAGTGGAAGATTCAAGGGTGCTTCTCTGTGTAAGGATTTTCTTCAGCTGTGGGATGAATAGTTGAAGAGGGTTATAGGGTCTATTATTTGAGTTCTTTCTTACCTCAAACCTTTTGAAGTTCCTAAAAGACCAATATCAAGTTCTGATATCCAGCAAGGCCATCTGTCTGGGAGGCCTTCGAAAGTAACACAGGTATCACACTGTCATGTGGTTGTCTCTTTTGTGATTTGGACTTCTTCTTATGGTGAGGCAGTCACTGTCCACCACAATTAAGTAAAGTGAAGCTTACAACTACCAACATCTGGTTTTGAGAGTTGCAAGACTTGAAGGCAGGAAGATAAGATATACATTTTTCATACCATTTTTAAATACAGGGTGCATATTCTCAAAGTTGGTAAATGATTAATATAGGACCTGCACTTTAGAGCCTCACTCTTGAATGCTTTTTTGATCACCATTGACTTCCCAGCTCAGACTAAATTAAAACCTACTACAGGGTCGGTGTGAGGACTGGGTTGCTGGCTGAATGGACTTGTCTGGTGGGCTCTGGACATTTGACAAAGGTCCGCTTGTGTTGAATTGTCTCAACATGCAGTGACCCCCAGATCAGTTCTGGATCTGTGGAAGATTGGAGCTTTGGTTCAGCATGAGCCATGAGTTTGCACACTCAGGTTGGCCCCTTAATAGTCATGTGTTCTGTTCTCTTCTGGTTTTTGTGGTTACATGCTGATGTAAAAGCAGAATTCATACTTTCTCAGACCAAAAACAAGGAGAACAATTTTGAGAAAGTGTGCAAGTCCTGTGTGTACGGTAGAGGACTTTTTTTAATAATCTATAGCTAGATGTCCATCCTTTGGGGCATGGTATTGTTGATGTTTGGGTCTCGAAAAGCAAATGTGGGTTGTTAATAATTTCAGTTGACCACGTTTTCCATGCCAGAAACATACCGTGTTTCTCATGAATTAAGCCCTAAATCATGTATGAGAATTTGTCCCTGCTGTGCTGTTGCAGATGGGGGAGGGTTTAAATATTTGTGTCCAATTCAGAATCCCTTGTATGAAGAGGACAAAGAAGAAGGAATAACAAAACTGGAGATGGTGATGTGCCTTAGCAACTCTCATTTTAATACAATTTTCAATTCTCTTTCAGACTCTCTAAGCAAACTCTATTAACCACAGTTTTCTCTTACCGAGTAATAGAAATGTCTATGGCTTGAGGGGTGTAAATGCACATGAAGTTATAATCAATCAAACTTACCCAAGAGTTCCTCAATTCATTTGAGAAGAAATCTGGGTGCATTTGTTGCTTGCTGCACATATCTCTTTCAGAAAATAATCTGTTCTGGGTCCAAAATGCTTGTTTTATGGTGTAAGTTAGAACAAAAGGGAAAAAAAAATTGCACTCCATAGGGATGATTTGGTAAGAGGGGTTGTTTAATGAAATTATAAGCAATTTAAGGTACATGGACACACTCCCAAAAAGCTTCCCAATTAAAATGTACAAAAAAAAAGGAAAGACAAAATTTGTCCAAAAAGAAAATCAGTGCAAGTTGGAAGCAATCCAATTTATAATCTAAATGTTGTTTTATCAATAAAAATGAAACTTGAATTTTCATCATAATACAACAAATATATGAAAAAAAAAACCCCTCCTTTAGCTCGATTGGCTAGCTTCCTATGCCTCATCCCAAGTTCTACCCTTCTTTGCCTCATTATTTTTTCCTTCATCTTCCCATAAGTTTATTTTTCCCTTGCTTGTTCAGGAAACAACCTAAATTTTTTTTAAAAAAAATTACACACTTTAATTAAGTGAACTTCTTAAACCCCAATTAACTTCTTTAATATGTTTCAAAAAAAATAATTTATTTTTAAAAATATCTTTTTCCACTTTATCCTTTCGATCTCATCTATTGCCATAGCCAACAAGTTCAATGCAACAAACAAAAGAATTCAAAAAATTTTTTTTACACAACTTTGCACTATGGATCCTTGAAGAGAAAGCTTTTCCATGAAAAAGGAGGAAAACTAAATAAATAAATAAATATTTTCTTAAAAAAATGAAAAAGACAAAATGAGGATTGTGATTAAGGAGGATGACCACATCCTCCAAGTAGAAAGAAGAAAAAGAAAAAAACCATATAATTTGAAATTATTTTTAAAAATTTTAAAATTAATTTTTTTAAAAAACAGAAAAAGCATGTTGCATAGTGTAAATGATGTTCCCAACCCTTGATTCCCATCACTAGAGTGGTTCCCACCGTTGATCACATCACAAGTGAAATTGGCAAAACCAAAGAGTGGAAGCACACATGAGTCCATGACCCAGCATGTCTCACCACCTAAAGAGAAAGCCAAAAGAAAGTACCTGAATAAAAACACACCAAAGTGGTTATTTATGTTTATTGTTTTGCATGTGCTTTGGTTGAGTCCAGCACCATGTTTATAACGTGTTATTTACATTTTAACATTTTTATTTATTTTTCCATGTGCTATTAGTAGCCTGCTGTTTACAATTTTATTCATAAATGTTTAGGTAGTGGGTATCAAAATTATGAAAAAAAATTTGAATTATAATTTACAATTATAAATAAACATTTCAAGTTGGGGAAAAATAGATTAAAATGAGGGAAATAAATAATTTAAATTTAAAAAAAAAAAAAACTATGAAGGTAGAAATTAGATCCCTGGTTTTTCCACTTGTCAATTCCACAGGGTGCTCAGTCATTGGTCCCGTGGGATGTCGTTCCACCAATGGGTAATCGCCACCTCCTATATCAATACTAAAGCTCGTTCCCGTTGATTTCACTTAGAATTGTCATCTGACTACACGTTGCAATGATGCAAAAGTACACCACGCTGATATCTTCCACGGAATCTGGTTGTCAGGAGAGGACAATTCCACCTGAAATCGCGTCTTCTTCCGTGTGGAATTGTCATCTTCTCCGCTGGACTTTTTTGACCTAATCTTCCGCAAAACCACACCAAATTGTGAATGTCTGCGTTGTTGCTGAAGCTTTTCTCTGCGCTTGGAAAGTGGGAAACTGACACGCTGGTGACCCGCGGCAGCTCGTAGATTTTTGTTATTACCGTTTCTCCGTAGATAGCCTCTGGATTTGGCGGAATATTTGAAGACTTGTTTGGGGAAATTTGGTGCGATTTGAGGGAGCAACAAGCTCGCTCTTTGCTTGGTTGAGCAAAAGCTTCGTCGACAGAACGGCACGGAGGCGCGGTTGGATCTTTTTCATTGAAAATTCGGTTTTTAGGATTAAGAAGTTTTTTTTAGAAAAAAGGTTGTGAATTTTGTTCATCTTTCAGCATAGGTAACGGGAAAGCACAGAGAGAGGAAGAGTATTGCAGTCTCTGGGGCATTTGAAGGGGGGGGAAAACAGAGAGATATAATACCATGGTGTCGTCTCTCACTTCCCCTTCTCCCGTCTCAGTTTCTGCTCGTTTATCTCCTTGGTCTTCACGTGCGCCTTTGACAAACGGAAATGCTTTAAATAGTGATAGATGTAGTAAACTCGAGATGAAGAAAGAAATTGTACTCGCGTCGTCTTCTCTGAAGAGAATTCTTCAAGGGTTGGATCGACAGTGCATCAGTTTAGGCTCGGTCCAAGAACGGCGGCTTAACCCCATGCCCGTGCTTTGCTCCTCCTCTTCGACGTCATCATCACCGCCGGCGCCAGTTTCGTCCCGGGAGGATGAGACTTCGTCTTCCTTCGTGCTATTGAATGTAAGTCTCTTTTGTGTGTTTTTTGAAACCCTAGTATTATGAGAGCCCTTGTGGTGTACAATAGAAAAAGGCATCCTTGTCTTTGCATTTTTGAGAAATCTTTCTTGCAATTTTGTGACACTTTCTGGCAATTGGCTCTCTGAGAACATGATTCGCAAACTTGGAAACAAAAGATTGCCATAATATTCTGATGCAAAATAGCTTAGCAAGTCTTCTGTTTGTGGTCATTGTATTTTCAGAGGAGCCACAAGGCCTGAATAGGGATGTTTACTGGAGGATTGCTTTTAATACAAATTCCACCTTCTATGAAAGAAAAGCTCCTCTGCAAATCCTTCTTGCAGAGGTGCTAGTTTGAAGGTGCCAATCTTTGAATTCAAGTTTGTAGGTGTCAAGATGTCTCTTACATCAAAGAAAAAGTTTCAATGGCCTTTTGATTGTTGTGGCATCGGATGTGGTGGATGACAGCATCATACTGCAGCTGATGTTGGTGATGTGGCCCGACAGCAAGCATTGACGGAAGTGGATGATGGCCCTGAGGTTTTGATTGAATGTCGGGATGTGTATAAAGCCTTTGGGGATAAGCAGATTCTTAAGGGTGCTAGCTTCAAGGCAAGGTTACTTTTGATGCCTGTTGTAGTGAATGCTGGTCCTGCAAAGGGCCCTATCCGGACGCAAAGTTGATGGATATAAAGCTCTAGGATGGACTGGAAAAACTTTGGTGCAAGGATTTAGGCACAATCTATCTTTCAAACTTTGGATATGTTGGCCTACATGTTGAACACATGTTTCTTGGCACCAAGTCAGCTCCTCCGGTTGTAGCTTGAAATTGCCAATTTTATTAGTGAAATGATGTGTGACTGTGTCCCTTAACCTCTCCCTGTCTGGGAATGAATCTCTTGACTACCTTGCATTCATTCTTTCAGTTTGTACATTTGTTTGTGGATGACTTTTCAACACTGTCTTGGTGGGTTGGTTGAATAGAGAAGGTACGGCATGGTGAGGCAGTGGGTATAATAGGTCCTTCAGGTACAGGGAAGTCTACAATTCTTCGCATCATGGCTGGGTTGCTTGCTCCAGATAAGGTGAGCCACAGGAAGCTCAAATGCTCTGCTGAGAAAACTATAGTTCTTATGAGTATTACAGCAGTTCCCGATGTTTCCTTCATAATGATGACCAGTAGGATTTAGAGTTATGGAGCTTGAGGGATGAGAGAACATACAGTTCCAAGAGGTGGAAGAAAAGCATTTCATTTTTGGTAATATAAACTGAGCATTGGTTACATGATTCTGGTTCTAGGGTGATGTGTACATTTGTGGAAAGAAGCGCCAGGGTCTAATTAGTGATGAAGATCTATCAGGTCTTCGCATTGGACTGGTAAGTTCAAGTTTCTCTCCTTTCTACAGTTTTCACTGTTGTAGAGCTTCATTACAGTTTGTAGACAATTTTGGAAAATTATAATGCCTACATTTGTTTTACACAAATCATTTGGCCATTGTTACAATTTTCTCATTTATGTGGACTGGGTTGGTGGCAGGTCTTCCAAAGTGCTGCACTCTTTGATTCACTCACAGTCCGGGAGAATGTTGGTTTTATGCTGTATGTATTCTCTTTCATGTTGGATTGCACTGTGGATGTTGTGAATGTTCTTGATAATGTGAGGAGAACAGTCTGCTCACTATACTTTGAATGTGCTTTGATTAGGATTCGGTTTGCTTATCAATAAGAAATTATAAACACAATATTTCATTCAGAGTGTTTACTTTCTGGATTTCTGTACTGATTTGTGATGAGCCTTTGATCAGGACTTAGGATTGTTTTGTTACATATTTGAAACCAATTGTACAAGGCACATGACATGCTGGTGCTGTGTTTTGCAGGTATGAACATTCCAATCTTTCAGATGAGAGGATAGCTGAGCTGGTTACAGAGAGCCTTGCAGCTGTAGGCTTGAAGGTTTGGAACACCTTTCTTGGCATTAGTCATTATGTAGCCAGACCATTGTATCAAAATAAGGAGATTTTAAGGTAACTTGCAATATTCAGTCATTACATGACAACTAACATTTGCCAGGACCTACAGTTTGTTATTTGGTTTGTCAGAATCCTGAAGAGTTACATTCAAAATCAACTGCTACCTTTAGTGTAAGTTGTTTCTTGGACCAGGTTCATTGGTGCTGAGCAGCTTATCTGGGTTCATTGAAACCTCAAACAGGGAGTTGAGGAGCGATTGCCCTCAGAACTGTCAGGTGGCATGAAGAAAAGAGTTGCACTAGCCCGGGCCATCATATCTGATGACAAACCAGGGCAAACAGAACAGGAGGTACCCATTACCCAATTCCCATCATTCTGAGTGAAAATTTGGGCTGTAGTTTTGAGATGCAGCTAATCAAGTTAAGGAAGATAAAGTTTGAAGGCCTCCATTCTGTTTGTATTGCTTCTTTTGGTTGGTTGAGCTGGAGAGGGAGGGAGGCAGAGAGTCACACAGATACAGATCCATGTGTGTTGGAATTCCATTGAGATATTGGGTTTGCTTGCAGCTCGTCCTGTATGATGAGCCAACAGCAGGGCTAGATCCAATTGCTTCTACAGTTGTTGAGGATTTGATCCGTTCTGTGCACATCAATGGTCATGATGCCAGGGGCAAGCCTGGGACAATTGCCTCATATGTAGTTGTCACCCATCAACATAGCACTATCCGCCGGGCTGTTGATAGGTAAATGAGCAGAAATTTGTCAAATATGCTTCTGTATATTGGATATTTACATTCAGAAGTTTGACCATTATGTGGTTCAGATAAATGTGAATGTGAGTTCTAATGAAATCTTTCCTGCTCTGCTCTCAAAAATGTTGCAGGATATTGTTCCTGCATGAGGGAAAAGTAGTCTGGGAAGGTACAACAGCAGAGTTTGAGACCTCAACAAATCCAATTGTTCGCCAGGTGATTCACAGTATGCCCTTTGAGGACCAGTTAGTAAAACAGGTGTTTTTGGGGTTTATTGTTTAATTGTCCAGCAGCAAACCAAAGATGGGAAATGTTTGCAGAGGCTTTATTTGCATGTCTATATTTTTCCTTTGAAATGATGAGGGGTATCTCATCCAGAATTCCATGGGTTTTCAGTTTGCAGGTGGGAGCTTACAAGGACCAATCCGTTACTAAGCTAAAATCATGTAATGACCTGAGGTTTTCTGTCTCTGGCTGAAAAGCAGCTCAAGCAGCAGAAGCCAGTTTAGACCCTTTCCATATTGAGTACAGATTTCTTGGAACATTTGTAGCTTCTACACCCAATTTAACTAGGGAGGCCTATTGAATGCTGAGTGTTGTGCTTGTCTTTGAGACCAATGAGAGTAGTGTTTCTTTTGGTGTGAAATTTTGCCAAAATATGAAAATTAAAATTAAAAGGGAATATTTTGTTGCAATATTCCTGTGTTTTCTGAAAACAATTGTCATAATTTCAAAAAAATTGAAAAACATTTGCCACATTTTCACCACAGTGAATTAGCCTTTTTTCAACTAGTTTTTATAGTATTTAGACAGGCTCTAAAAACCCAGTGCAATTTAATGTTAAATCCCTCTTGTGAACTGGAACCCAACAGAAAACTGGTTCATCACCACTTGCCATCCATTTTTCATGGTGCGCTGGTGGGTGCCGGTTCATTCTGGCCATGAATTTGGCATCACAAAAATAAAAGTGCCTTTGTGACCAGAAATGAGGGGGTTGAAACTTGGTGACTAGCTATTGTTTGGCAAAAGGGAGTGGTGACATTGGAGCTTTTGGAAGACTCTAGAAGGCCTGAGTTCATGTTAGGGGTTGTTGTTTTTGTCTATTTGTGTTGTGTAGGTTGGCACTGATGTTTTTGGTGAAAGTTGGTTATGAGGTGATGAGTCTGAAAATAATGCCTTATTAGGGATGTGTGGTGTTCCTGGTGTGCTGTGGAGAATAAGAGGTGTGTGATTGGTGCATGGGAGGCACATTGGAACAAAGGGAGATTTCTATGACTTCTGGGTGTGAAATTGTTTAGACTTGTAGTTGATGTTGAAACTCTTGTTATTTTGCTGTGCAAGTCTGCTTGTTCTAACACATGCACTAAAAGGAATTAACGAAGAATCTGAAGAGGATAACAGTTTTATGAAACATTATGGTTTTGGTGAGGATGATTTAGAACTGGGGTGCATAGTAGATTTCAATTGAGGGTATAATATCTCGGTTGCCAAGGGTTTCTAGGATGATGTGTTATTTTGGGAGCATTGGGAGATGGGGGATTTCTATCTGAGGAAGGTGATTAGGTTATTAATTGTTTGACAGAGGGCATAATTCTGGGACTTTCGGGATCCAAGAATTTCCTATGACAACAGTGTGGATAGAATGTCCTGGGGGATGGGAATGGAGTGTAAAGTGAACCAAAACTAGAGGAATGAACATTGAGTGGGCTGATCTGAGATTCCTTTCATCAAAATTTGTATATGTTATGCATGTTATCAGATAGGGAAGAGACAAGGCTGAGGAATTAGCAGCTGTTATCAATCTCATTAGTTGTGCTGGCAATCTCTTTGACACCATCAATTTGAGTAC
>Ga0209208_10008977_pt1 | contig 13211 bp, 5 predicted proteins | sample S1TSphfallax_3_FD_187694 | JGI IMG/M metagenome (GOLD analysis project Ga0209208, IMG submission 187694) | Host-associated microbial communities from peat moss isolated from Minnesota, USA - S1T2_Fd - Sphagnum fallax MG (SPAdes) (version 2) | ecosystem: Host-associated > Plants > Peat moss >...
TGCACTATACCTGGTGCCTTCGCAACTATTTCTGCTGCCACCCATGGTGAGTTTTGTCTGTCCTCAACCCAAAGTGCTTCCCAAGTGTTTTTGTGTTTGAAATCTGGATACCTTTCATTTGCTGATCAGCCATGTATTCTCCACATCACGGAAATAAATGGTATCACAAGAACAGAGAAGGCTGCACTGGCGTCCTCCATCAGCATATTGCGTTGACCTACTTTCTGCAACCTTCGACTACCACTCCACCAGTGCAAAGGACCTGAAAAGAAATTCTGCCTAGTTTAGACGAGGGAAGGATAGCAAAAACCCACAGAGAGAAAAAAGATTGACACCAACAAGAGGTATGGCTTCATTGATATGTGAACTGAGACAGGTTTGATGTTCACTTACCTTCTCTGATCTATGATCCCAACATTGCGAAGGATCCCTAAAGAACTCCTGCCACAGTTTCTGTGTGACCTTCAGGGACTGGAGAAAAACTTCCTGCCAAATCGTGAACTCTGATCACATACAAGCAAGGATGAGGTATTGCATTTTGCAAAGATTGTATCCAGCCTCTCGATTTGACTGGGACAATATCACATATAATCAAATCAGGTGAAGATTTTTCAAGAAACAAAACACACGTATTGTTAAAAGAAGGCAGTACATAGAGAGGAACAACACAGGAAAGCTTACATTTACAGTGATCTCTGAGTGCCGCCTTTGTTTCTATTGGGGCAGTCTGGAATGAAGAGGCGTGTACTGCGAAAGCTGTTGATGTGTAAAGTGAAATTGCGGGTGCATACTGACACGTAGCAACAAGATCCTCCTCGTCCAACTCTCCATGTGGTGGTGGAGCAGCTGCGTTTGCGATCTAGAACAGACTTAGACCTTGCACATGGCAATTGCACTTGCTGCACTGATGATGATGAAGAATTTTTTGCTTTGGCAAAACCCCTTGGCAATTCTGTCGCTGCTCACAATCCAAGAGCACCCCAAGTAGACCCAAACGCAATTCCCTCTCGAGCGTCCCAAGTCGACCAGAATGCAATCTTGCACCCACTTGCGCAGTTGTTGGTGGGACACTTCCAGATTGAAGAACATCGGTCCGCTTGCAATGGCTGTAAAACCCTCAGAAACCCCGGCAGCTCAAAGGGATGGTTCGAAACAGTAAATCTCGAAAGCGGAAGCGGCAGCGGCAGCGATGGTTCCTAGTGTTTGGTAGGGGGATTTTGTAATGCAGATACCCAATTTATTGGTCACAAGATTAGTAATTATATTGTTGAATATTTAATTAATTTTCAGAAATTTAATTTGACATTCATTCAATTTTATATTGTTTGATATTGGATATAAAATTTTAACAATCTTTGCACATTTTAGCAATGATGAAGATCATCCACTTTCAATCATTTTTCATCAACATGCATTGGCATCCATCTTTTTGTGCACACTTCTATGAACATTTGAACTTATCACGTTTTTGTATCATTTTTTAAAATGTTTTTGAAAACTAATTTCTTGGATTAGGGTTTATGGAGTGTAGGATGCAATAATGGACTATCAAGGTTTTCTTTTCACTTTGGTGGTGTAGCCACACTCTTGACCATTCCGAAGAGGATCTAGTTAAATTTGACTGTAGGACCAATAAAGAAAAATTATAATCTTGTTGCTATTTGACAACCTGCAAGAGGATTCACTTTAAATTTGGCAAACCTAGTCCCAAAAACCCTAGCCTACTTCTTTGGTAAAAAATTTCAAAAGATTTCAAAAGAAACCTTTTAGTGTTCATAACCTCAAAAACTTTTTAACATGTTGGCAAAATTTTGAAGCAAAAAAAATTGTTTTGCAAGATTGGTACATTCATCTTCTTGTTGGTGTGAGAGATCCATCCTCAAAGCTGTTGTGACCTCCACTCAGCAATGCCACTATGGCATCATCTGCTACACTCTGCTAAAACCAACCAAAAGTGTGGGGAACCTCAAGTGCCACCATTGTTGTACACATGAATGATTGTGGTCAGAATGATATAGCCATATAGGGAAACACATTAACATGTTTCTTCACAAACATTTTCCAAACCAAAACCTCTTGTTGAAATGAATATGCATGCTACCAGGAATGACCCAGGATAATGAGTTGCTCTAGAAATAATCCTAAGATTAGACTGAACAGAACATGTCTCTAGGAGATGTCTCTAGAACATACCCCTCCACCCAGGTTTTGAGGAGACTTTCAATATGTCAACTAGGGTTTGTAGGACCCTGGCAAACTCCACCAAACAAAGCACCCAACAAGTATTGGATACTTATCCCAAATTTCATAAATAATTTTGTTATTGTCAAACTAGCTCAGGTACTAGGATAGATAGGCTGGTAAGCGAACACTTAAGAACTCAAAGGAGGTTGAATCCTCAGACATTGTTTTTTTGCTTCTGAATTTCGAAGACCATTTGTAACCCTCCACCTAGCACTTCCAACCTTACAAAGATTGCTTAATTCCATAAAAGAATGGGGAAGATATGGGGGTGTTTGGTGTAAGGAGGTTCAATGTCTAATGATGGGTGAATTATAACAAATTAGGCTTTTGAGCTTAATTTTTTGGATTTTGCCTCCAGAATACAAACTCATTTTGTGAAACCCTAGTTGGTGCACCCATCATGTTTTAAATTGCTCAAAACAGAAGAAAAATGAGGAAGATAGGGGGCTGAAACTAAAGAGGGGTATAAATGTTTTTGTTTCAAACTATTGTTCATCCTCTTTCTGTGTTTTCTGCTTTGCTCCTTTACTTCTAACACTCAAAGAACATTTGTAACCCTACAAGTTGCAGGTCCAATGACACAAAAATTGCTCAATTTGGTTAAAGAATGAGGACAATATTGGACAATATTCAATAAGTACATATTTGGTGATGGGCAGTTCTACCTTACACTATTACAATTCTTAATGTGACAATTTTTAAGAAATAATGATGACCAAGTTAATATATGTATATAGGAATGACAAAAATAAAAAGAGTTATTGAATGCACCACAAGAAAGAATTGACTTTTCATGCCAATTTGTTTTTCTAAATGAAATATACTTCATGGATGAAATAAATTTATAAGGGATATTTTTGAAATGAATTTCATCTTTCATGAATTTTTATGGATGAACTTATGTTCCATTAAGATGGCTTTAATTCCACATCATTCATAAAAGTGGATGTAAAGAAAATATGAAATGTGAACTCAAAACCTTTCAATTTGCTCTCAATATGTTGAAATTTAATTTAGAGGGTAGTTTGAATTTTGAAAGGGTTTGGATTTTTTGGGTAGAAGTTTCAATAGACCTGAAAAAATTCAAACAATGGACAGCCCAGAAACTTTTTTTGTTGTGGGCAATTCACAAAGCAAATTTGGACTTGACAATTTGGCAATGTGGCCTTGGTGGTGTGGAATTGGTAGCTTGGGAATGCTGACTTGGCAAGATGGACCACAAATTGGGCACTGTCGACTCTGTTATTTGGCAAAGTGGACTTGATAGCCGGGAAAAGTTGATTTTACAAAATAGCCAAATAATAACCTTGATTTCACCATTTGGCAAAGTGGAATTGGGAAGTAGGTAAAGTGAACTTACAAAATAGTTGACCAAAAAATATTCATATTTTATGGATGAGCATTCATGAGATATCATTCATGAATCTTCAATGGATGAAGGATCATGAATAAAATTTCATACATATTCAAGATGAAATAAACATTATCCAAAAATAAAAAATTGAAATTTTATTCCATACATAGAAGTTCATCCAAATATCATCCATGATTTGTAATATAGGAACATGGGATTATGTAGGATTATAATATAATCTAGTGACAAAATTTCTGAACAGTAAAAGTCATGTCACCTATTACATGTTACCTTGTCACATGAAGTTTGCCTTCACCCCAAAATTGCAATGACATTAGATATGCAATTGCATTAAACAACCATGGAGCCTTGAGACCAACATAACTAATACAAGAAATAACTAACATAAAGCAAATAATCTTGTTGTGAATTTTGGTAGATGGAATTTTATGAATGAAGTTTGGATGGGCCCTCATGAGTGAAACAAAATAAAACAAAATTAATAGAAACAAACAAAGTCTTGAGCCCTTTGGCAATGTGTGAAAATTGCCTTGTCTTACTTTTTGGGGCAAGATTTGGCCCCAAAAAAAAATTCAAGCAAAATTGGGCAACTTGTAACATTCCAAAGCATTTTGGATCATTGGGATAGGCTTGACAAGTTGGCAATGTAGCATTGGTGACATGGAGTTGGCAACTTGGCAATGTGTGGGGTTGACAATTTGGTGAACCTAATGACTTAAAATAAATTGGACTTAGCAAACTTATGAAACGGATGTCAATTCGATAATTTGACAAGGTGCACTTGCTGAAAATGCAAAATCAACTTCGCAATTTAGCCAAGTAAATGGGGGAACCTTAAGCCATCATTTTTGCAAGTATCAAAATGTCTGCCATACGGGTCCCTTCAATGCAAATTCCTAGAGAGAAAATGAAATCTAGTCCTCTAAAGTTTGTTCTACAACTATATCCATCATCCATTATGATTATTCATTTTAGATGGTCTTGGATTATGACACGTGGCACAATCGAGATTTGTCATGTGGCATATTAATTGAATTTTAGATATATATATATACACCTAGGTAGGTCGGTACATAGCCATAGGTAGGTAAGTTGATAAAGCTCTAACCTACCTACTATCTACCTATTTACCTAGCTACTTAATTATTATCTAGGTAGGTACAAAAATAGGACCTACTTATTTAAGTAAGCAAGTAGGTAGGTAGGAAGGTAGAATACTAAAAGAGTAGGTGCACTAAAGAGTAGCCACATAAGTCTTTTAATTTATTATGTGTTTTGTCTTTAGTGTTAAGATGTTACAAACTCATCTCAACATGGCACATGTAGTTTAATGTGAGAATGCAAGATGAGACTCCTCCTTTATATAATTTGTGAAATGAGATTTTGAAGACAAAACATATGGGTTAAATCTTTTAGTGGCATCGTAGTTGCAATTGACTTGTAACTACAAAAAAAAAATCCCACATGCTTTCTATTTTATTTTAATCTTGTAGTCAATTTGAAATTTATAATTAATCATCTGACATAATTATCTAGAATTTAATTATTTGAATTAAATATGTGAATTAATCAATATATCTCAGATAATTAATTATTTGATTGATTCAAATAATTAATTATCAAATTAAATATTAGATGATTAATTATTTAAATAACTATTAGATAATTAATTATGTTGAAAATTGATGATTTGAATTCAAATAAAATTCAATAATTACTCACCTTCATTAATAAAGTTTGTTATTTAAAAGTATTTGAATTATTTAATTAAATTTATATAATTAGTTACTAAGTTTAAGTAATTAGTTATTAGATATTTATTTATTTATTATCTGAATTAATCAAATACTAATTAATTAAATTTAATTAATGAATTATTATTTAGTTTACTTAATTAGTTCATGGTAATTAATTATATTACATATTAATTACTAATGTAAAAATTAGTAACAAATATTTCATTTTGAAATATTAAATAATAAACATAAATTTGAGTATAAGACATTGAGGTATATAAAGACATATTCATATGTACACCCTTATTGAATGTTTGATAAAATATACACCTTGCTTTTAATTTCAATTCAAAATTAGATTTTCACTTTTCATGAAATTCTATGGTTTGATATGTATGTATACTAACATGATATTGTGAATTCCAATGTAGTGAATTATTATTAACACAATAATTGAACATTAGTAACAAAAAATAGAATTATAATATTTATTGCATTATTTAAATTTTAGTTATTTAGATATTTATGACAATGAATTATTTTAATTAATTAATTCAATAAAAAAATTGGCTTGTATCAATGAAGCATTTAATAATCTAATCTAGAAAAGTTTGAAATGTATAAGCAATGATGTCTATGTTTATGGGTATGTACAAATATGTACATACCCATAAACATTTTAATACACCATTCCAATCCAATTAAAGGTCTGCATTTACACCTTCAATGAATTGCACAATTTGTAAATTTTTTAATAATATGAGTTGGCACATAATTGACAATTAATTCTAGATGAATTGAACAATCTAGTTCCAAAATATTGGACAAGTAGTAATTATGTAATGAAACCATAGTGACATGTTTAATTGTAACTTAGTTGTGAAACTAGCCAATTTAATTGACTTTTAATTAGAAATAAGTTCTAAGTTTCAAATGTTATGGACCTTCACCTAATCGTACACATGGCATGATCATACATATCAATGTCTTATGTTAATTGCAAAGTAGTTGTTCACTCAACATTCAAGTTATATCAGTTGCAACACAATTGAGATTAACCTCTTTTCTTGAACTTGTGATCATGGTCAAACTACAGTTGATTATCATTATATATTTTGTGTACATACACCTGTATAGAATCCAAGTTGCAACTAAATTACAACTATGAAATATTGTAACGTGGCATTTTAATTATTAATTCATCATATTTCTATATTGTAGTTGTACCTAGTTGCATGGTAGTTTTCATGACAATTTAATTTCATGCCGGTCTAATTTCCACGGACACGATTTTTAATAATGACATAGAGATGAATGTAAACATTCATCCTCATTGTAAATGAAGGATATTTTCATTCATCTAATATATGGATTTTTTTTTAAATTTACATGTTTTTAATAAATAAAACTTCCATCAAAATTATGGATGAATGTTTGATTTTATCATTAAACCATTATTGATTAAAAATTTTCTCATAATTTTAATAAATAAAAACTTGATGAAACACAATCTAATTTTATATGATATATCATTTGTTGAATAATACAATGTACCTTCCATTATAAATGTATTTGATGGTTATGGTTTTAGATGCCATTATTTTCAATATGTTTTAATATATTAGTATTACTATGTTAACATCCACCCCATGGTCAGTAATTTGTTTTATTATTATTATTTTTTGAGCAAATTGACCAAATGTCATTGATGATAGTGGGTTTTTGTTCTCCTTTTCCAAAGGTCCACAACTTTTTTAAAATCTAATCAATGTTGTTACCAATAATGAATTTTGAATTTTTAAAATATCTTTAATTACCTAATGTCATTGAAATGGGTTTTTGAAACAAATTAAAACTCAATCTTGGGCACCTTAATTAGCATTTTTTAAACAACATACTATCATAGATGACAACGGGGTTTTTTTACTAATTATTTATTTTCAAGGTGTCTTAGTTTTTTACAAAGTGCATATATAATTTCAAATTCTCATCATTTCTAAAAAGGTATAAAAAGAAAACATGAAATATGAACTCCAAGCCTTTCAATTTGCTCTCAATATGTTAGAAGGTAGTTTGAATTTTGCAAAGGCTCCTTTCAAGCTTAAAAAAACCATCAAGTTAGAAGAAATAAAAGAGAGAAAAATTTGAAAGAAGTAAAAAGGACATGGCCATTTAAGCAACCTATGAAAGAAATAAAATGAAAGGCAAATCTGATTTTGTGGAAATACAAGTTACAATAGATCAAGAAAAAAACATTGACTATCTTAAAAGTTTTTTTTTTGGGCATTTTGAAGCTCATTTGGGCAATCTAAAATTTCTTTTGGACCAATCTTGTGTTTGTATATATGTTTTGATATATCCTATAGTAAGGTACATATACGTTTTTAATATATTTACCCATCGAGTAAAGGTATATAATGAATTTTTTTCCATTTGTAGTACATAATTTTTTTTAAAAATTGGGTGGAGGGGAAGTTCTTTCATATTCATTATCATATACCCTTGGTTAGGGTTTTAAAAAGGTTTAAAAAGTCCAAATAATTTTATCTTATTTAATAAAAAATGGAATTTTTTTTCACATCTTGGAATTTATTTGAACAACTTTCATAAGCCCAAATCTAGTTGGACAATGCATAGATGTGATGTCAAATTACAATAGTAAAATTGTATTAAAATATTTCATTTTTTAGTTTTAAACATACATAAAATGAGAAACCATTGAAATCAAATTGACAACATGCAACTTGCTTATTAGACATTTTTAAAAAAAATCAAAATCAAAATATGCAATGTCACTGAGTTCAACATAGTGATCTATTGGTTTTCAAACTCCTCTTCAATATGATCTAAGAAATTTGCTTCAACCTCCCCAAAGTCATCAAGAGACACATTTTTTTACAATATTGGATAATGATCACCCATCACAATGGCAACAATTTTCAGGTTTAAGCTGTGATTTTAAGGTTTACGTGAAATTTACACGAACAAGATTTATTAGAATTTTGAGAACATACATGGTTTCAAGTATGGGTATTTTAAAGATATATCCAAGGTTATGAACTAGGTATTTTTTCCAATTGTATATACCTTTGGGTATGCATTTGATAAGGTATATTGATTTTGAAAAAAATATGGTAGGATAAATAATATACCTCGACCCATACCTTATTAAATGTGGGTATATATGGGTAAATGATATACCCCTACAACATTAATTTGGACATGGCAACATTCCTTTAAGGATGTGCAATCAACAACTTGGCAATATTAATTTAACAACATGGACTTGGCAATTGGGCACTATTGACTTTGCAATTTGGTAAAGTGGATTTAGCAATTGGTAATGCCAATTTGGAAAATTAACAAAATAACAACCTAGACTTTACAAGCTAGCAAAGTGCACTATAAGAATTCATGGTTTTTCAAGTTGTTCAATTTGATTAACATGTCGTTTTGATTAAAATTTTGGCAAATTTGACTAAAGGCCTTTAGTAATTGAAGCAACATGTTTTTTGGGACTAATTTAATTGACTAAAATGATCTTTCTAACTACTTGGTCAATGTGACATTTAATCAAAATGGACATCTCCAGTAAACGAAGACATGGGTGTAATAAAACGAAACATGTAATCAAAATAACATGTAATCAAATGACATATGCAATCACAAAATTTGGAAAAAAAAAATTACATAAGTAGGTAATAATTAAGGTAGGTACATAGGTAAATAAATAAATAATTATTATTTTATACCTTAATTATTTGAGTAGGTTTATTATATTTAATTAAGGCATGGTAATTATTAGCTAGGTAAGGGGTTAGGTCGATAATTAATTAATTAATATTTTTTCATTGATTATTCACGCAAGTAAAGTAAGTAATTAGGTAGAGTTTGGAAGGATAACTAGTTTTTTAGGTAGGATCAGTTATTATTAGCTTTTGTCAAAGTAAGGTAGTGTATGTAAATAAATAATATTTTGCATTAATAATTAAATCAAATGCAATAGGTAAATATGTATAAATAAGAAAGGATAATTATATAGCTAGGGAGGATAAATAGAACCTGGTCAATCACAATAAAGTTGTAATTAGTTAAGTAAGTTAGTTTAAATTAAGGTAGCATAGGTAAATAAATAAATAAAAATTTTATTCATTAATTATTTGGAAATATCTAATTAGGCTTAAGCATGATAATGCAACTACTAAATAGATAACATAGATAGGTAAATTAATATATTATTATTATTTTGCATTAATCATTAAAGCAAGTAAAAAAAGTAGATAAGTATAACAAGGAAGGGTATATAAGTAGTTAATTAAGGTGATCCATGTAAGGTACATGATCATTAACTAGTAGTGTGGGTTTATGGAAGGTAGAATGGGTAGGTAAGTAAATAAATTATGAATATAATTTTAGGAAATCAATTTTTAAAAAAATTGATCATAAAATCTAAAATATACAGAAGGTAAGACAAATTAGGTATTTATACAACCAGGTAGGTAAATAAATAAGAACTTAGGAATAAGTGGGTTCATTCAAGGTTGGGGTTCATGAATGAGAAAAATTAAGGACTTTTGTTCTTTCACCTATAAGAATTTTATTATTTAAAAAAATTGACGCAATAAAACAAGATTAAAATAACAAGTTTAGATTTTTTAATGTTTTAATATATTAAAATTAGGTTTATTGTTGTGATCCTAAAATTGAAAGATTAAAATAACAAGTTTTTAAAAAGCTCTAATAATCATTTGATGTTGTATAAAAGTCCTTTTGAGTCCTGTACTATCCTAATTACAATTATTATTTTTAAGTGCTAAAAATAATGCATAAAATAATGCAATTGATTTCAAACAAAATTTACAAGAAAAAAATGTTCCATTTCTATAACTACATGTTCATTAGATCAATTTGATGAAAAAATAAATCATACAAAAATTTCAAAGTCTTCAAATTTTGAAGTAATGGGTTGCAAGGGAAATGATTTTTTTATTCAATCATTTGCATAGTTATTTACATTCATTGGGTTTTTAATTTTAAACTCTAAAATGGAGGTCCCATGTGCAAGAAATAATCATGTGAAAAACCATGTTTAGTTGATTTTAGAAACCCATTTTGGCATTTTTTACATTTTTGTTCATAAAATAAAATGTTCATGCACAATTATGTATGCATGTGAAAAATCACCACCATCATATGAATTATCTTATTTTCAACTATAGAATTTTTTTCACGTACATTGGTTTCATGAAAATGTAATTTTTAAAAAGTGGCCTTAGGAAAGTCCTAGGGTTTGTTTTTTTTGGCTAGTACCCCAACCTTGAATAGACCCAAGTAGGCAAATACATAATAGGTAGGTGTGTTGTAAGTAGGTAAATAGGAAGGTATAGTTATATAGTTTCAAATTAACTGCATGTATATTTTTTGAGTTTTTGATAGGTAGGAAGGTAGGTTGTACATAGGTATGATGTAAGTCAAAGAAAGGTAGGTAGTTTGTAAGAAAGTAAATAAGTTGCATGTAGGTAATGAGTATAAAATATATTTTTAAATATTAAAAAAAGATGAAATTAAGATGAAACATAAAATTCGAATTAAACAAAAAATTAAACTTATTTCAAATTCAAATGAAATCATGTTGAAATATTTTTCCTTGATAATTTTTGTAAAAAAATGTTTCATTAGTAATACATAGGAAGGTGGTTGGTAAGTGGTAGGTATGTAAGTAGGTAGGGAAAAAAAATTGAAAAAACGTTACATATCAAAAGTTAAACTTATTAAATGATTTGGAAAAAACATGTTATATTTATTATTTGACACATTATGTCACAAAAACATGTGGTGTTGGTGTCAAAAACATTGGCATTCAACCATGGAAATCAAGGTTCATTTCTAATTATGAACATATACCACACATTATTAACACATAGGTGCATGGTAAGGTAGGGTAAGGTAGGGTGTGTATATATATAATATTATGAATTTATTATTATTATTATTTTAGACAGGTAAATTAATGAATGAATGAATTCAAAGTAATCAATTAATTAGGAAAATAATTATTTGAAAATATTGTTCTTATTATTTTGGTCATTCATTTTTTAATAAAATTGCTTCAATTTTTTTTGGGTTGCCCTAATATTGTTGTCTCATTTGACTAATAAACAATTTGACTAGTAAAAAAAACCAACAATCACAATATATATGTCCAACATGATTTGACCAAAATGATTGTTTGGTTGGGTTGGATTTTGTCATTTTTGTGTCGTTCTTAAGTAGTTTTCTTCATCAAATAAATTGTGGATTCTTATAGAGATGGAATTGAAAAGAATCTAAATTGAACTTAGTAAAATAGTTTACTAATTGGTCTTATGGATGAACATTCATGGATAAAATTTGGTGAATTTTCATGATGAAATGAAGATCATCCATAAAATTTTATTCCTTCTATGAAACATATCCAAATATCAACCATGATTTGTAACATGAAACCATGGGATTAAGTAGGACTATAAACGAATCTAGTGACAATTTGTGACTAGCAAAACTCTTGCCACCTATTATGTCATGCTCCTTTGACACGTGACTAATTTTTACCCCTAACCCCAAAATTGTAACGATATATATACATGTTGGTTTAAAGATTCCATTGTTGTTTAATGCTTATATATATAAGCATTAAACAACAATGAAATCTTTAAACCAACATGACTAACACAAAAAACTAACATAACAAGTAAATGAAACTTTTAAAATGAAGTTTAGATAAACATTTATGAATGAAATAAAAATTTCAACAATATTTCATGAATGATCTTTATGGCATATCCAAATTTCATGATGTTTGTATCCATGAAAGTGTAGAAATTTTATCCAATATAATTTGAGTTTTATTCATTTCCTTTGCCTCATAACAAAGGTGACAAAAATGGGCCATTTGCCCAATTGCCTCCACCTCCCAAAAACATGTGAATCAAGTGGCTAGACATTATCCGATTATTATAATTTTCAACTTATTATGAAGGCCTTCGAACATGTTAAATTTTTTTCTTCAATCCCTTTGCACAATGTTTAAAAAACCTTAGACTATGTCGAGCTTTTGGCCAATAAAAGACATTTTGCTTAATGTTAGATAGTCCAATGTCCAAGGTCTAATGTCAAATCATGTTATGAAGGATGCCATGATGCATGGGGTTGAAAACTTAACATGTACAATGATGAATCATTTGATACACTTTGCAACAAGGCCAATGATGACATTCGAAATCACTCCTTTGGATGCAAGGATGGTACTTTGCAAATTGAATTATTTCATTTGCATAGGTTAAAAAGTCACCTAAGTGATGCCAAGGTTCTTGGAATTGGAAGGAGGTAGAGGTGTGGAAAGAAATGTGACATTTTGAATCAATGGAATTACAATTGCTAAAGGGTGGATGATTACATGTGGCCTTAAGGAAGTTGTTCTTGATGTGGATCTACAATATATGGAACTACCAATTCACAAATTATGTCGATTTGGATATATAACCATTGACTCAACCAATTTTTTATGGACATTATCTTTGGTCATTGTTTGTGTCCTATGATTAACATCACATGTTGGAAGATGATGAGGAAAAAGAAATTGGTGTAAGGAAAAAAAATAATACATGATTGTTAAAAGAATGCATAAAAACTCAAATGTGGATTGTTTTAAAAGATTGAAAAACCTTTGTATGATGAGCCAAGTGTAATGTGAACGTATGCATATGTTGCTCTATCAATTAAAACTAGCATTTTATTTTTGATGAAACATTTATCATTAAACAATAATTTTGGGAGTTGTTATATGGAGATAAAATATCACATATCTAGGATGTTCT
>Ga0209208_10008978_pt1 | contig 13211 bp, 11 predicted proteins | sample S1TSphfallax_3_FD_187694 | JGI IMG/M metagenome (GOLD analysis project Ga0209208, IMG submission 187694) | Host-associated microbial communities from peat moss isolated from Minnesota, USA - S1T2_Fd - Sphagnum fallax MG (SPAdes) (version 2) | ecosystem: Host-associated > Plants > Peat moss >...
CATAAGTTGGAAAGTCATGAATAGTCCACATGAGTATTCCTCGAAGTTTAAAGGTTTGTTTACCAACTTTAGCTGAAACATCAAATGCAATAACTCCTCTCCATAATTCTTGTAACTCCTCAATCAAAGGTGCCATGTATGTGTCCATATATGCATCCTTGACTAATTCCTTTCCAAGGATGATAACAAACAACATAACAAAAAATTCTTTGTCACCAACCATGGAAATACATTGTACATGAACAATAAAACTAGCTATGTTGAATGCTTGAGATTGAATTCACAAATCCATAGCTAAAGAAAAACAAAGGTTCCTAAGGTCTTTTGTAAAATTTGGCCACATTGCATCAATGTGTTTACATGTCTTTGAGTCAACCATATTGAACCATGCCATCTTCTGATGAATTTTTCTCATGCCATTGCATAAGCTAAGTTATGTTCTTGCACCAATACATCCTCTTCACACAAGGGATAAGAAGGAAATGTCAAAGAACCTTGCAAGGGATTATCTTTGGACCTTCCACAATGGACTAACTTTGCATATTGGACACACAAGCAAGTCCTTGTTCTCTTTACAATACAAGATGCATCCTTGCTCACATGTATGCATTGATGTGTAATTAAGACCAAGACTACTTACCAACTTCCTTGCTTCATATCTTGATTTTGGCATCACATTATTCTCTAGGAAAATTTCACATCCAAGTAATCAAAACAATTCATCTTGAAAAGTATTAGTCACTTGGTGAATGGTGTAAGCATTAAAGAACATCAACACACTTGATAGGTAGCTATTTTTTCTTTGACTTCATGCTTCAAATAATGGTGTCTTTGCCTCCTTCAATGACATCTCCATCCTCTCATCAATGGCTTTTTCACCTTCAAAAAATTTGTCTTCATCATGTGGATTGGTTTTTGGAACATGTGCACATTCTTCAGGTATTTCATCATATCAACCAAGTGTTTTGTGTATCATATGAATGCAATCCAAAGATTGATCTAAATTCTTTGCCCTTTCTAGATTGTTGGCATGAATGCAACCATGCTTTCCTATGGTGTATGGATTGTTTCCCATAGGTTCCAAAGTTGGGTCTTTTCCCTAATGATACATAGAAATGACATTAATTATGATATACACACACTACATAATTAGATATATGTTCATCACATGAAACAAATCATGGGCAGTGTTCATTTGGCTACCCTTGAGCTCGAAAGAAAAAATGGCAGAATTCAAATCAAGTTTATAATTTACTGAATTCTCGAACAATTTAACAATTATTTACATCAAAATTACATATATACAATTCAAATTTAAGAAGTTACATGACATAATAATAAATATCCAAATTTTAAAAATTGTTGTTTTGAACTTAAAAAATCTAGTTTCAACATGCTACCATATGATTTGTGATTGATGAACCAAAATTTGGAAGTTTGAACTACATACATAGCCTAAATTTTTTGCTGAAATTTTCCATAATTTCCCACTAGAAAGGACACATGGATTCAAAAAATAAGGAAACATTCATTTGGTTGCCTTTGAGCTCAAAAGAAAAAAATGGCAGAGTTCAATTTAACTTATAACTCATTAAAGTCCAAAATCTTACAACCTATTCACAATCCAACAACTATTTACATCAAAATTTTGTATATAAATAGTTGAAAATTGGGATTACATGACATAATAATAAATATCCAAAAAAAAGTTGTTGCTATGAACTAAAGAAATCTAGCTTCAACATGCTACTATTTGATTTCAGGTTGATGAACCATTATCCAAAAATCTGAACTACATACATAGCCCATATTGTTTGCTGAAATTTTCAATTATTCCTCAAATTTGTATTAAAAAAAGAATGTTTTTGTTATGTATGAAAAGTCAAAATTCAAAAATTGATAGGATAATGACAAAAAAACTCTTCTCCTTCATGGTTAAGCTTAGTTAAGATTGTCATAACCCAAACCCATTCCTTTTCATCCCATGGTCTAGGTTCTATTTCATTATATTCCCATATAAAATTTTCAATTTCCAAGCATCAATTGGAAGAACTATTGACATACCCAACCACATTTCCTTTTTCAACATCGTTGTTAATAAAAAAGTTATCATGCCCATTAAACGCATAATGCTTTAAGTGTGGGTAATAGGGAGATAAATTTTTATATTCACTTCGTGTGTAGTATGGACTTGTGAAGGGGAGTAATGGCTCCTCAACTTGTACATCTTCAAGTATAAACAAACCCCATCCCGTATATTGGAATGTAGACACACGTATATCCCATCATCAATTCCACCATGTGAATGGGGTTAATTGGGGAATTGGCAAGGTAGGCCACTAGTTAAATATTTTTCCATCTCCATATTTTGTTAGATCCAATATGGCCTTAGGAATGGATGGGGGAAAACACATGGTAGTTGGGAAACTGGCAATAAAATCCTTTAGGGATGAATTCATTGCAAATTCCACATATGGGTGTCGTTTAGCCTACAACAACAACAACAATGTAATGAATCACCTTATCAATATTCTTACTAACATTATAATGAAATCAAATGAAAAATAGGGAACTGTTAATGCTCACCAATATAGATTGAATGAAAAGGTCATCACGGCCAAATTTTCGTAGGTCAACGTTTGATTGTTGACCATAGTAAAACTTTGGACCCATGGTAGTTATTACAAAGACATTGGTATTTTGTAAGACCCAATTTATTTACTTGTACTTCTTCATGTTCCCATAGTTTATCATGGTTGACAAATTGTGAAATTGTCTTGTTGGATTGTTTTCAACATCCAACTCCATCTTTGACAAACAAGACACAAATTAGTAAAAAAAATCCAAGATATAAAACATTTTCAAAAACTTGTAGATTATGTATATTTTAAAAGTCCTTATCTTATCCACATTATGTGTTATACATAGTATGAAAAGAGTAGATCTGATAAGTACTTGCTTGGTAGACACAAGTGTCGACCAAATAAACTACAATGCATGTAATGACAAACTTGATAAGGAATGAAAGGTTGTGATCTTGTATATAGAATGTGGGAGTAGAAGTCAGAGTTCACTTGTGCAAGGTCTTGTCTTTTGAATAGTGTATGTTACATCCAACCTTTGTTCACATGGCAAAAATTTATGTCATTGAGTATGAATAACTAAGGAACAAGAACATAGAGTGTAATAATGCCAAACTGTGTAGCTTGAATTTCACACCTCTTCTACATTAATATGTAACTATCATCTCCTTCTCATTACATTTTTGTTATGATGCTAGGAATTGTTTTAATTAAAAGTGAAGAAATTATAACATAGTTTTGAGTAGAAACTTGAAAATTAGTCACTTAGCAAGAAGTGATAGCACTACGAGTTTTAGTAGAGAGAATGAAGAAGTTAGGACCCAACTCAAGTAGAAACTGGGAATTTGATTGGTGGGAAGTGTGGGGTGTAAATTACTTTGGTTTTACTATGGAGTTTAGGTTTAAGGCATTATCATATACTAAAGGTTTGTAGCATGCATAATCACATACATCAACTTAGAATCCAAAAGCAAACCTACATTGTAGAAGGCACCAAAACAAAGTGAAGCATGTGAAATAAAAAAGATTTTTTTTCAACTTGTGCATTAAGTTGTAGCTTTAAACCCAAGCTTGACTTTTCATTGCATCTTTAAAGCCATCGATTAGGTTTATTGTAATCATTGCATCTCCAACCTTAGCTAGAGCACTTTTGAGATTGTTGCAACTTTTAGGTCATACATTTTTATGTTTTTAGTTTGGCATTCAAATGGTGTTGAACTTGTCATGGAGAAAACAAAGATGAATACTTTAGGGTTGATACAATTTTGATGTCATAGTAGGCCATTACTTCAATGAGTTAAATTTCCTAGCTAAGTTCTATAGAAGTTGATGTAGTATGTAAGTGTTGCACTTGGATACTTTTCCTTTCGAGTACAATCTATGAGCACGGAACTCCCTTTAGTCCTCTAAACTTAGTGTAAATCGCTTCATTTAAAAAAAAATCAAGTGGTTTTTCTTTTCACTACCTTTTTGTTTTATTTTGAACAACTAATCTTGCTAATATGTTATCACTTTGCATGCACTATACATTGTTATAATAATTTAGTTATTCACTTCTACAAATTTGTGATTTTTGTAATTGTTAGGGTTTGTTCACATTTTGTGTTGTGATCTAGACCTTCCCAATTACCTTATTTTGTTTATAAATGTGTTTGCAAGAGTTTGCAACAAATTTTTTATCTTTCAAATGTTCTTGAATGTCTATTGCAAATTTAGTTTTGGAAGTAGATAATGAGGCTTTGTTGAAGGTTTTAGCCAATAAACCAAACTTTGACTAGTAATTTATTTTTTGGCTTTGAGTAGGTTTCCTTCCATCACCCAACTTACTTTGGCTAAAGCATGAAATGATCTCGTAGATGTCTTTGAAAGTCAAAGGAATCTGTTTCAATCAAAAGGGTTGTTGGCATCACCCAAGTGGAGCAACCATCTAAATACACCTACAAGTAACTTGAAGTGTGGTGATATGAGTGGATCTACATCAATTGACAAAAAATCAAAAGATATAAATTTTGTTGCAACTAAAGTCAATGAATTTAGTTATGAATCAAATGAAGCTAAATCACAAGATATACAACCAACAAAGAAGCAATCCAAGCTTCAAGTTTTCTTTTTTAGATCCATACTACAAGTTGAATTTAGTCATGTTTATTCCTTGTGTAGCATCTAATGTCGAACAAACCAAAATTTAAATGTAAATGTGGATTATGTAGGTTTATATTGTGAGAAAGTGGTTGAAGAGGGCAAGAAGGATTTCAAACACCCTTCAAACCAAATAATAAACTTGAAGAAAACTTTGGACCCCCCCATGACTAATGATGATGTAGTGCCTTAAGAAGATGACAACGTTTGGGCTACATTTGATGATGACTTTGATGATAGGCAATAAGCAAATGTGATTGCTTCTAATGTTTTACCACCTAACCTTGTGCGTCCTATTGCTAGGACTTCTAGATCTAACATGGCATAGGTTAGCTCTGTGAATGTTATGATGCTTACATTAGGGCAAACAAACATTTAATGAATAATCATTGGGCTTGGGGCAAGTAAAAAGATCAAGGGTTTTGGGGCAAATGGGATTAGGTGGGTTGGGTGGCCAAATAGGTTTGCAAAGTTAGATGGGAAATCAACTTGGGACCCTTCAAAACTTAATTGCCTTACAAAACTTACTGACCCAAGCCACTGTTGAAACTAATGTAGTAGCTACTATGACCCCATCTATGGTACCTCTTATTATGGAGGATGAAGAAGAGTACTTGGGTTGATTACCAAATGAGTTTGTTCTCATTCAAGCAACAAGGTTATGGGGTCGTAGAAGAAGGATTGAGCTTATAGCAAAAGCTGAGGTTCCTATACACAAAATGAATGGAAAAAACCTTATTGGGTTCAATGTGATGGAAAGGGAAAACCTATTGGCTCAAGGAGATATATGTGGGGGTCAATTCTTAGAAGGTACTCCCATGGATTGGATCCAAGCATCATAGAAGTAAATGACCATCCACTCATAATTGTCATTACAATTTGGGACATAATGGTGGAATCTTAGGAGTATATAGATTACCCCTTGTCAGACAAGGCATTCAAGATTTATTTGAAGACGAGCTTGAATAACAAAATATACAATTTGAAGGTTTGGATTGAATCTAGAAAAGAGTGCCCAAAAACTTACACCCTTACACATTAGGAAAACATGAAGGCAATGATCCGCGACCTTTCTAAAGTGGAGGAGGCAACTTGATTAAAGGTAACTAGAGGGTGTGAACAAAACCCATCTTGTTTAGGGCATGTTAGGGATTAGATTTGAACATGATTTGTAAGATTTGTTTTTAGTTTAGGTGATTATGTGCCTAGAAAAAATTCATCACTCTAAATTAATATGAGTATTTGTGTGACTATGAAGAGGATCTTGATAGGACACCCACACCTACATAACTTAACAATAAAGTATTTAGGCAAAAAAATGACATGGAAGGCATCAAGAGCAAACATAAGGTGGTTGGAGGTTTTGTTGTTTTTAATGTTGTGGTAAGTTTTTTATAATTTTTTATTTTCTATAAAATCTAATGCCTTTCATAAATTGATGACATAAATTTGCCAATGTGTAGGAAGCCCAATCAAAGGAGAATGTGTGTGATGGTGCATCTAATGTGGTTTTAGAGAAAGCATAATCTTCTAGGCCCAAGTCAAATTTTCATATGAATAAAAGAATTGATCATATTTCAATTTTTCCTTGATCTAAAAACCTTCTTACTTGGTATCAACACACAATTTGGTTTGTAAAAATATACCAAAACCATAGGAAAATTTAATAAAAGAGGTGAACGTATGTCAAGTGAAGCAAAATAATGCAAGTGTGTAAGTAAGCCTAAACCTCATGCAATTACACAAAATCAAGATGAGGCAGGGACTATTCAACCAACTCAATTGCCACCTCCAAAGGATAGTCAATCAACCCCCAACCCCATGAACAATGACATACATGTTAATGATGTTGAGTTAAGTACCCTTCAGTTCAATTGAATTAACTTGATGTTTGCACATAGATTGATTCATGTGACATCTCATACGAGATCATTGATTTATTATGCTATAGGTTGAGAGTCCTACACCAACAATAGTTGTAGCTAAAGGATTGTTAGCAATTGTCAAATAAGTGAAGATGTTAAACAAAAGGGAGGAGAATGGGTGTAAGGGAAACGAAGATGTAGTGGAAATAAATGTCAAGTGTGCAAAGTCCCTTCAAGTGCATGCCAACAATGAAGGACCAACTAAGAAGACTTGAGGTGCCATTAAAAAAAATTAGAGATTATTAAACAAAAAAATGAAATGGGAGCAACATCTTTTAACAAGAAGGGCAAAGTACAAAAAGAGGTGAAAGGTCTAACATTGATTTTCATTGTGCCCTTATTGAAAATTTATCTCTACTATGAAAAATAAATAAATTGAAGCCTTTTAGGGGGTTTCTAGAGTTCGCATTTTGATCTAATAAAGTGTTTTGTGATTGTTAGATTAAGAAAGGTTTGATAGTTCACATTCTAGATAGTGCTTTAGGGAGTGTGGTTTTCGGGATTGTTTTCAGAGGTCTATGAGACAAGTTCCAAGGGGATTTGATACCTAAAGGATGTTATACAATCATGTTAAGTTCAATTTTCCAAGGAAGAGCTAAGTTGCAATATCCAAACCATAATGAAGATCCACCTCATGTACGAATGAAGGATGCAAAAGGTTCCCTTGTTATGTGGAGGAAGGAAAATATGAAGCTTGTTTGAATTTTTTAGTACTTTGGGTTAGGTTTAATAGACAATGGATTGTGGGAATATTTTAAATTCCTAGGGTGTTTGGTGTTTCCCAGTTACACCTGAACACATGATAGAATGTTCTTTGTTTGATCCGTATCCCACCGTTGAAGAACATATCTGAAGGGTGAAACCATTTGTATGCCCATATGCATGTACTTGCCTCTCTTTATGTATGCATTGTGTTGGCACAAATTTGTCATATTAGTCGTGCCTTATTTGTAAGCATTTGCAAAGTGTATTAAGTGTGATAACATTTTATGTACATATATGTATAATATCTAGTACCATATTGATGACAATTCTATGAATATTTGGACAAAAGCAAGGTTCCTTTATAACCATTGGAAGACCTATCCTTAAAACTATGTAAAATCCAATTTCTAGATGGTTAATTCATGTGGACCAAACTTTTCGACTAAAACCAGCTTTAAAAACTATGAAGTATATAATTACACAACATCATATTTGTAAACAAAATTTAGTCTCAAAAACATAATACCAATTATTGCAAAACAAAAGATCTACAACAAAAAAATATAAAAAATGATAACTTAAGACTATTTATAAAGTTATTGTAGACACACTTTAGTCAAAACAACCACCCTAAATAAAATAATATTTCAGAAAAAATAATTTAAAACTCTTAATTACAAAAAAATTATATGATTTTAAAACTATTTAAAATAACAAAAGCTAATGTGAAAAACTATCTATAATTATATTTAAACTACCAAATGTTTACAAAAATATTTAAAATAGTCAATTATATAGTCTTAAAAACACTGCTTTAAGACTATGTTTTGCTTGAATTGGGGCGGTAAAAAAAACATATGGTTTTTCAAACTAGTGTCACATTTGACTATGTAATGAGTGACTAGTCCAACTTGACTAGCTACTCTAGAAAACACATGCGTTCAAGAAACTTATGATAGTTTTATACCTAGTTGATAAGGCCTTATTTTGTTGTAGTGATTTTATGAAAGGTAGGACTAAGTTTGTGAAAGATGTGATTTTAGTGAATTTGTTTGAGTTGTTTTGCTGCAAGTTGAAGTATTGTTGCAAGTTGTGGGGCTTTATTCTACTCATAAGATATCTAAACATTTTGTGAGTTTGATGTGTGTTTGGTGAGAGGTTAGATTTATTTTTTTATATGTTAGAGTGTTGTTATAGGTCATCAAAGCTCCAATGCAATTCATTTGAACTTTGTTGCTAGTTGTAGAGTTTCGAGCATTTTTTGAAAGGTAAGAGATTTGTGAAAGGTGTATGTTTGGTTAAAACGTTTCAGAAAGAATTTAGTTTAATGAAACATTTGAATTATTTTGTTATTTTTCCAATTTTAGGTTGGGGCATTGTTGTAGCTTGTTAGATTTATGTTGTAACTTGTTAGAGCTCTAGTGTTGGTCGTTTTATTGTTGATCATTGTTGTTTAAAAGTTTCAAAAATTTGAGATTTTGCACCATGGTTGTTAAAGATGAAATATTATTTGTTAAGAACATTGATGGGTTTGATGGACCACTTGCATGTGAAGTTGTGGCCACAAATAATTAGGATATGGAGAATGTGAATTAGGAATTTGGTAGTTTGTTCGAAAATAACAGATTGTGTGACTATGCAAGTTAAAATTGCATTTTGGAAACCAAACAACCAAGCTTCAATTTTCTGGGGTTTTTTTTTGTTTTGAATGATAATCTATTTGTGGATTTTGAAATTTCACAAATGTGCAATTTATGCTATTTGTAGATCAAAGAAAGTGGTAGGTAATATTCTAGCCCAAAGTTTTTTTTGAAAAAAAGGTTGATTAAGTATACCAAAATTAATGGGAACATTCCCAAGAAAACTCATGTTGATTTTGCACATCCCAAGTTGTTTGTTAAAAAAAAAGTGCAAGTTGTAGAAAAAATAATAATGGTTGATGTAAATCATTCACAACAACATGGGAAAAAAAAGGTGGGTCGTTTAGTTCTACAATCACCACATATTTTGGGTCCACAGACCTTTACAAAAAGAATGATGAGGTGTAGTAGATGTTTCTTGAGGATATGGTGTTTTACATTTGCATAAGCTACTTTACAAAAAATAATTACATGAACAAATTTTTTTTTTTTTAAAGGGAGACAAGAATGAGAGAAGGCTGCATTGAAAATGGGATGTGATTTTGAGAACTTAATATCTTTATCAAAATTAGATTTGCATCTAAAGTCATCATGTTTGAAGGGACCTTAGAATTTAAACAAACCATCATCACTTGTTATGAAAGGCAAAAGATTGTCACTTTACAATTAGGTGAGCTTCAAAGGCTTAAGTGTAGGATATTGCAAAGCAATCACGTCATGCTTGAACCCTATGGCCAAAAGTTGTTTTATGAACCAATCCCACATTCATTGGCTATTCTCTAATGCTTTAATTAATACAATTACCCTAATTGTCAAGTTTCAAGCTCAAATAGTTGAAATGGTGTCACTTTCAAATGGGATTGAAGATTTGGACAATTTTTGATTTTGAACTCTTCCTTTTCCAAAGAAACATGTGAGAAGAAATTCTAAAAGTTTTGAAACCTTTTCTTTCTACTTTTTGACATTTTTTTTATTCAAATCAAGTTCATAACATGTTCATCATAATCTTAGATCTTCAATTCAAATCATTAGAAGTTGTGAAAAAAATGGTGGGACATGGGGATGCAATCCAAGTTGAAGAAGCAAAATATTTTGAAGATTTGGATGTACATGGTGATTCCTGTTGCACAAGTATTCAACTTTCCCATTTTTATTTTTCTTCTATTTTCAGCAGCAAATAAATATTTTGTTGTTGTCATTAACATTTCCAAGTTTTTGCAATAGGTTTTCTCAAGAGGGCTTGGAAGGAGTTTATGTACAAGAGCTAAATATAAAATGGCAACTTATTGGAGAGACAAGGTTTTTGTGTGGGATAATTGGGGTGGGGTTTAGGGTGTTGGTGGGGTAGGCAACTTGCACTACAATAGGCAAAGTTTTTTGAAAATTAGGGTTCAATTCCCTTGCAAGTTCTTACAATTTTAGAATTTTGTATGCTCTCATGTGAATGAAAAAAAATTGTGATCATCTAGATTTGGAATATGCATAATCTTTGTATGTATTCGTGATTAATGTAAATTTAAAAATTAACAAATTCATATCCATTGAAGAAACAAAATTGAACTTGAATCCAAATCTACTTTAACAAATAAATTCCTGCAATTTTTTGATGCATATCCATTTATTATTACATTTTATAAAGTATGCTTTATTGGTATTCTAGACTTAACTTTAAAATGTGATATTTGACCAACACTGGTTCATACCCGTGGTTCTATTAAAAAATTTAAGAACCAGGTCTGATACAGTTATCACAGCTTTCAATTTTTTGAAAAAATCAAACAACAGCTAATAAAACCACTGGTTCTTCATTAGTTCTTTCATGAAAACTGCTGGTTCTTTGAGGTGTGCTTGAAGTAATTGGAGCCAGCAGGTCTTTGATGCTGATTTTTTTGAAAACAATTGAAACAGGGAGTTCTCTAAGTCTGAAATACTTCAGTAACTGGAATGGGTAGTTTTTTATAATTTCAAACACCACACAACACTGGCTTAAAGTCTATCTTGTGGATGTTAACATGTCTCACTCATATATGAGGAGCACAATTATGCAAGATAGGGCAGATTGAAGCAGACTGTTACAGAAAGAGCAAAAGAAATGGAGTGTTCTCAGACATGGGTGGTCCTTTTCAAAGGACAAGAAAAGTATGCAAGCAAGAAAACTACTGACCATTCACATTTGTTCCATAAACATGACAATTTGTGCCTAATTTGCCATCTCTAACACCACTACAGTCCCGTACTAAATTGGGACAAGTCGATAATAATATCAGATTTGATGTAGACTTTGTTTTTATCTTCATCGGGCCTGCCTTGTTAGGCAGGCAGGGACATTGTGTTGAGAATCATTATAGAGTATAGGAGCTTCAAAAGATTTTGCCCACTCAAAACGAGGTCAGATTATTCATCTTAAATTGGTTTTGAATTCTTTTCATCTTTAAACAAGTCACATTCGTCCTTTTGGAATTTTAAAAAGTTTGGTCTGCACCCACCTCATGTTAAGCCCTCATCCCCAGAACAGCCCCCTTCAAGGTTCTTATCCTACACTACATCCGGTGACTCAGATCTCTAAGATTAGGGAGTGATAATGGGCATCCTAATTTTCAACTGTTGATGAATTCAAGATTAGGTCTAATACAGAAACAGCAAGAGGATGCCATGCATTGGTATCATTTGAGAAATGCTACTCAAGTGTCCCCTTCTCACCTCTCCCCTCCCCATCACAAAAGAGAGGTCAAATTAAAAGGAACTTGCTAAAAAAGACTCAAATATAATGAACCTGTGTCCAGCAGGTATGTCAATTTTAATTTATCTGTTGGGTAAGGACAAATATAAAATTTCAAAAATATATCAGCCAGGTTGAGGTGTAGAGGCTTCAGGAAAGTTCCAAACTCGGCAAGCCTAAGGATATAGGCTTTATTTTAGGTATAAGATCTTGTTATTGATCCAAGTAAAGGTAAAGAAAAATGACAAACATTCTATTTGTTCACAAGGTAAGGGTAGGAGTAAATATTTCATCATTTACCAGTTGGCTGCATAGTGTGTATGGATATGATAAGGGCAGTTTTCAGCATGAGAAATGATACAATACACCTGCAAGAAAAAAATTAAACTTTCAATCCCTTGCTTTGAGCGTACAAAATTTGGATGATTTGAAGAATCAAGGAAGAGAAAGAGTCAAATTAACTTTGGTAGTGTCCAATTGAAACGCAAAAACTAAAGCCCTAAACCCAAAGAAATCTATCCATCCCTTTGGAGTTGAAAGTTGAAATGCAGGTCACATTGCTGGTTTCTTGCCACTTTGATGTGTTTAGATGTAGACACTCTAGAGTGAGAAACACTCAAAACTGTAAACATCAACTGTGTTGTTCATATATGATACGATTTCACACATTTATCAAGAGCACTGCTACTTAACAGGTACGGGATTTAGAACAAGTCACTCTAATATAGTCTCTCAGCCCGTGTTGATAGCCACATATTGGGAAATTGACAGTTTACAACATAATCAATCTTGTTACACTGAGCACCAAACTACCCTTGATTCACTACAATGATGACCTTTATCATGCAATGATACCTTTGTTCACTATCCAAACTAATGTTTGCACCGATCTGAAAGATACTTGTTCGAAATGACAACAGACAGAATCCTGATATTTGGATTGTTACTTGTCATCAAAGCACTTCCAATCATGGTCTTTACAACTGAAAAAAAATCAGCGACAAAACACTGAGCATGCAAGTCAGTTATGTGTAAGGTAATGCCCTGGTAGCATGGCCTTACACTCCATAAAAAAATGAGGCGGGTCCCTTACAAGGGACCTGCTTGCACGGAGCTTATGACGTGGTATCAACACCCAAGAGAGTTTAGAAGACTACGAGTTTTATCTCTATATCCCCATTGAGCAATTGTCTAGTTCTTCTGAACAATGATTTTGGATTATGCTAGACTTTCTTGATAATGACCCTAAACCCCTAAACCTTACAAGTGATTGAGGTTCAATTTGTCACTAGTCCATGTTAAATGACTATAGGTCCTTATTATTGTAAGGGTAATGGAGTTAGCTAGTTATCCACAAACTCTTAGGGCTTAAGACTTTAGGAAGGGTGCTATCCCATTTTACCTTTGATTCATTCTACTTAGAAAGTGACCCCTTCTGAAACAATTATAGCCTTATAACTCTAGGGTAAAATGGCATCTAACTCAATTCCTAATTGGCAAA
>Ga0209208_10008979_pt1 | contig 13210 bp, 8 predicted proteins | sample S1TSphfallax_3_FD_187694 | JGI IMG/M metagenome (GOLD analysis project Ga0209208, IMG submission 187694) | Host-associated microbial communities from peat moss isolated from Minnesota, USA - S1T2_Fd - Sphagnum fallax MG (SPAdes) (version 2) | ecosystem: Host-associated > Plants > Peat moss >...
GAGGGGGGAGGTAGAAGGTAGGTAGGAGGGGGGAAAATTTTGGGGTAGAGAAGAGGTGGAAAAAAAAAATTATGCAGGCAGGGAGGATGGGATTTTTGTTCATCCGGAAAACGGCCTCAACGAGCTCATCCGCAACTGGTGCATTGGTGGCTGCTAATTCACTCCAGCCGATCAAAGGCTGGTTTTGGGATGTTGTAAGGCAGCTATACACCAATGTTGGGTGGTTATTTATTTTTGGCAACAAGGAGCCAAGTATGTTATGAAAGAGTTTTTTTTAAATTTATACCTGTGGGTAGTCAATTTCATTGTCAAAGTAGTACCTTCAGTTATCAATTTACCCAGTTATTTTTTGGGTAATAACTCAGCTATGCATAAGGTTTGGTTCTCAAATACCTAGTTGAAAATCATTGCCTTTGCTATTGACTATGCCTAGGGTTATAAGATTTTAAATTTTTTATAAATATAATCTTATTTTTTGTATTCTACCAGAAACATGTTTATCGTTTTAGGATTGATAAACTACTTGGATGATTATCAAGTCATCTAGGTAAGTTATCAAAAATTTGAAAATTCAATGCCAGGCGAGTAGGTTTTTTTTCAAGTTCTAAATAAATCAATAACTAACTGATAGGTTATCAATAATTGGGTTGATAATCAAATGTTTTGTCAATAATCAATCTAACTGAAAGATTTTTCATTAACTGACCAACATTGATATATACCAGTGTTGGCCCGATATTTGATTTTTTTTCAATATTCATCAGGTCAGTTAATTGAAATTTTGACTTATAAATAGAGTATCAAATATCAAGATTCAAAAAGATTTTTGAGACCCGCTTGGTATCAACTTGTTGGAATAACCAGTTCAATAAAGGTATCAGATTTTCTTTTGTGGTAATCAATGAGCCCAGATTTAGGCTTTGAAACTTTATTAAGTTTTTCTTCAGATTTGGGATCAGTTTCCTTTCTTGCTGGAACAACCCATGTGTCCAATACTAAACAAAGTTTTTGCCAATGTTCCATAAATAAAATTGCCCCAAAACACCCCCAACACCAAACAACAAAAATGCCACCCTTATAACCTTTCTCTGAATTAATGAACACCCAACCCCCTAATATCACACAAAAACTTTGCAAATGTCCAATGCTTTTTAAAAATCTGAACCCCAACAGCCCCAATACTAAACCCCCCACCTCCCCACCCCTCCCCACATGTCCATGATTTATAATTATTTTTATTCTTGATTGTGTTAACAAAACCTCCATTTACTAAACATTACGAGACCATGAAGTGGGTGAAAATGAGAATTATCGATGCCCTTCAGTTTTACACCAATCAGTGAGCATAAAAGGCACTATTTTGGGCCACTGTTTATCATCAAAAAAATTGAACGCATCAATTTCACACCAGACGTTCAGTCATAGACAGTCAACTGTGCAACAAAACAAATTAGGGTTGTTTGCTTGAAGGTCCTCCCCTGAACTAATGGGAGCGTTCATTGGCAGGCATGTGTGTGGTGTTGGGCCTAACTACCCTCCAGAGGTGAAGAAGAATGAAACAATGAGGCTAGGCCTGGAGGATCCCGCCGCTTATACAGACGACGGATGGCCATATCAGTCACTTGCTATTTATGGGCGGCTGTGTAGCGGCGGTTTTTTTTTTTGCACTGTTGCGATTTCCAGGAGACCTTCTGTGACACTTGCAAAAGGAAAACTGAAACTTTTTGTAGAATTTTCGCCAGAAATGCAGGCCTAGTAGCCTATTGTCAGATTTATACAAAAGGTTACAACAGGTCGCCAAACTATAGCACGATTCTGAATTTTTTCTACTTCTCTATCTGACTTGGCTAAATCCTCTTGTGGACGATGGCAATTGTGAGATCACCCAATTGCAAAAGAAAAACACTGGTGTGTAGGTCTTCGACTTAACCTTATGAGAATTTCAAAATTCAACTAAAAAAGAAATATCCAACTTCTTCTTTTTTCATAAATTCATCCCAGTGTTTTTTTTTTCCCAATTTTGCAAGAGGATTTAGCCAAATCTAGCTACAAGACAAATAGAGAAGTAAGGAATCTAGGAATCCTAATACCTGTTGGCAAAGAACTCGAACCTATATGGCAATTTTATAAGTGGAAAGCTACCAAATCTGCCTAGAATTATTCTTATTGCCAAGAAGCTTGGCCATTTCATAAATTTCTTCCTTGAAATGTGGGGATTTTTCTGAAAAATGTCCAAAAAGTTCCTTGACCATGTTGCTGGGACTTCTTTTTTTAGCAAAATGGCGAATTCTTGCCCCCAAAAAAATCCACGCTTCTTCCATGAGCTTGGAAACCAAAACTCCCATTTTGGACTTTTAAACCAGATATATAGGTTCCTCAAGTTTTCACAGCGTATTGCATGACCTTTTAAACCAAATGGCAAAGAGAAATAAAAGGTAAGCGTGTGGGTCTTCAACTTAACCTTAATGGAATTTTATAGTTAAATTGAAATAGAAATCTCCAACTTTTTCCACATTTCACCACTTCTTCCATGACCCTTGGAACCAAAAGACTCATTTTTCACCTTTTTACCACATACTAGAGTTATCCGGTAAAGTAAGACAAACACAGCACCAGAACCCTGAGTTTGGTCATACACAGGGTGAGATTTTTAAAAAACCTGCAAAAAAGTACATTAGCATTCAACTGGTGGTGAAACTCAGAAAACCATCAATTTTGGTGGTAAACTGAGTTTCACCCTATCTTTCCATTTTCCTGAGCGCCTCCACTGCTGCTACATATATTTTCACTCCTCTTACTTGTACAACTACTATAATTAGTCTCGAGCCTTGTTCATTAAATGCTGAGTTTCAGCATTTCGTAGTAAGTTGGAGCATTTTATACTAAGATTTAATAAAATGTCCTTACTTTGCGGATACCACTGAAAGAGGGGATAGGGGTGAAAAGGAGGCCCAAAGACGTGCACCATCCATCCACGTTGGTGCACTGGTGGGTGCTGGTTCACCCCCTATCCCTGTACCATCCCACGTTGAATTTTTTCCTTTGCCCTTTCTCAGCCCTGACCTCAGTTTTTTTGGAAACTTTATTTTCTCGTCGTCCCTTTCCCAGTATCCCCCCCCCATCTCAATTTGGAACTTTATTTTCTTCCCCCTCCCTCTTCCCCATCTACCTACTCACCTATAAATTTAAAATGTGCTACTCTCATCCTCACCCATCTAATTATCTACCTATCTACCTTTCTACCTTCTTACCAACACTTTAGGTAGGTACTTTCCAAACCCCACCTACATGGCAACACCTACCTACCTAATTGTCACTCCAATCAGGGTTTTTTTTCAAATTCCTCAAGTAGGTGTATTGGCAAGGATCCTCAACATTAATTAACAATAAATGACGACATCCTAGTGGGCTAGTAGATCTTTTATGGAATCTTGCCTAGTTATGGCTACCTGATGGAACACACTGTTTAAATCTAGCAACTTCTATATTTTTTTCCTCATGATATGGCGAATTTTTTTTTAAATTTTGAAAAATCCCTTTTTTGGATTTGCTGGCCCCCTCTTTTTTTTTGTTGCCAAGTGGCGAAAATTCGCCACAAAAAAAATCCTGACTCCAATAGACTTCTGATGGTTGAAAACGACGAGCAAAGGATAAAATGAAAGTATTGCATGGAACTTGGTCTTATTCATTCAATCAAATAACTAAAGGCATAATTAAAATATTTTTCACCACCTATATAAAGGTATTGCAAATAGACATTGGCTTCAAAAATGATGTTTTAGTGTGTTATGAGAGTATTGCAATTGTTTTTGAAAATTCAGAACATGTGAAACCCCCCAACAAAAGTATTGCATGTTATGTTCTATGAGTGATTTGCTATGTGATGGGGGTATTGCAAACCTAACACATATGTTCAAGGAATATGGACCTCCAGTTCAGTTTAAGTGCATTTAATGGATATTGTATTTAGGTTCATCAAATAATTAGGCTTAGATTGAACAATTTGATTTGCTTGTTTTAATGGTGTATTTAAGCAACATGGATTAAATTTAGTAATATTATGTTTCTATAATTATTGATGTTATTTAGCACTAGGGTTTTCTAATTTTGGATTATGGAGAAAATAAATAATTATGATTTTTTGCACTTTTTAAGCCTAATTAAAATCAAACCTAATATGGATTTTGGGGGAAAATTGGCATTTGTAGATATATGGCACAAGACACATTTCTTTTTATGTTAAGGAAAATGGAGAAAGGTTTGTTTTGATAGACCAAACAAACATGTAAGAGACACACCATGGTTTCCATTCATTTGTTTGTTTCACTTAATTAGGGCTTTAAAATAGGGCTAAATTAGTAATTATAATTTTTGGGCATCTATAAATGATCCTATAATTATTAAGGTGTTTAACATTTACCATTGCAATTATTTAGGGTTTAATGTTTATTTGTTTAATGGTATCCATGTTGATCTATTTAAGCTTTTCATTTAATTTGTGTTTGAATATTTGGCTTCAATAGTGGTTATGTTTTTTTTAAAGCCATGTGTAGTTGGTTGTTTAAAATTATTGTGGTTCATGGCATCCACCATTGGAATTATTTAGGGTCTAGTGTTTTTTTTTTTGACATCCATGTTGACACTTTGAAAGTTATTGCATAAACCTATCAAAACCTAGAAGGAAAGCAATAACCTCACTCAAATACTCTATAAAACAATGTGGGCTAAATCATTTTGGGCTACATTATCAGAGGGGTATTGCTCATGACTAGAAAAATGAAATGAACTTGCAATACCACCCTTGGGGTATCCCAAAAGTGCTTTGAATTCAATCACGCCTTTTGACATTACGAGGGCTATTGCATAACCCTACTAAAACCTAGGGGGAAATCAAAACCCACATTGGGTGTTTTCAAAACAACATGAAAACCATCATTTTGGCATAGGTTGTGGGATAGGTATTGCTCATGTCTATAAAATTTCAATTGCCTTGTAATACTTTAGCTAGGGTATTTTGTAAACACCATGGGATCCACCATTTTGGTGTAGGCTATAAGAAGGGTATTGTCTGCATCCAAAAAGATTGATTACACTTGCAATACCCTAATATTTGAAATTGAAAAAGTTTGTGGCATGATTACCTTTGGGGTATTGCATTATCCTTGTGTTGGCATAATAATGGGGTTATCATGCAAGATGGTTAATTTATGTCAATGCAAGAATTGCAAAATTGGTCATGTTGATGGTGTAAGATTATTGAACAATGTTTCAAAGTTTAAATGCATTACTCATATCTTATTGTGATAATTCCATTGACCATGAAACATAGCAATATTTTAAATTACTTGATCCTCCCTCCCCCTCCCAATTATCATGAAACTCATGTTTTCAAAATTATTTGTTACAATATGATTATATATATATATTGAAGGTAATGAAAAATTAGTCACATTGATGGGAGAGGCATTTAGGGTGAAATTTATTACTTAATGTGAGAATTCAAAATTTGAAGAAATTAAAAAAATTAAAAGTTAATTATTAACTTTTTTTCAATGATGTACATTTTTCATTTAATTTTTCCATCTTAAAGTTGTAAACTTATTTCAAGAAACAAAAACTTAAAGTTTATTATTTAATAAGATTTTGATGGCTGTTTTTTTATAAAAGTTTGAAACACATGATACTTTAGCTTTTTGAATGGTTCACATAATAACAATAAATGATATTACTCTCATATATTAATCCTATGTATGATTGAAATTTTATTTTATATTTTAAAAAAGATATAATAACTAATTTCTCAACTAAAATAATTATATATTACATCACTGATATTATATATTTTATAAATATATAACACAAGTTCTTATGTAATGTTTATTTTTTATGATGTATAATATTGGCTTAAATATTGGTCTACATTTATTGTTGTTTAAAACATGAGTAATACATTATATATATTTAATAATATTATAAAATTATGATATTGATTCATTTAATACATATAATATCTTAATATTTATTTTAAATGGGATAATAATTTATTTTAAATTATATTATATTAATTTCATCTATATAAACCCACTATTATGTATAGTGTAATTTTTTTTATCATATTTGTTATTTTCAAAAAGAGTTAAAATTTTCCAAAAGATAAGTTATTAAGATTTATTAATGCATGTAATTGAATATCATTTCAATGTAATATGAAATTTAGCTAATAACATATCAAATAATGCCATATATGATCAATAATTTTCTCATAGTTTAATGTCCATTCCCTTTTGTATTATAACATATTGAAATTTTAATTTTCTTAATTTTTATTAAAAAGAAAACAAGTTAATTTTCTTTGAATAAATGAATGGTTATTTATGATTCAAAAAATGTAAATGTTGCATAAATATCAATTTTTAATTTTTAATTATTTTACTTGAATTTTGAAATATAAGTACCTAATATTACATATTTTTAGTCAATGTAATTCATTAACTCTATGTAAAATTTAGTTTACAATATGTCAAATAATGATATAATTTAATTAATTAATTTGTGGATTTATTATTATTATGTCACTCTTATACATATAATATTTTAATAATTACTTTATGTTATAAAATTGAAGTAAACATTAAATATAGTTGAAAGACATTTTCAAACTCATAAATGATAATTTCATTACCTTTTACCATCAATGTGACCAACTTGAAAATATTTTCATTTAATTGAATCAATATGTATAGCATGATATATATTTTTAGAAATATTCTTTTGTTTATGGGTTTGAAATTTTCTTTTAACAATATTTAATGTTTAAGTAAAAAAATAAAAATAAAAATAATTATCAATATATTAAATGTATCAGAATGCAAAAACAATTATAATTCCATACATTGATTAATTAATTATATCATTATTTGATATATCATAAACTAAATTTTATATAAAGTTAATTGACTAAACATACATAATACTAGGTACTTATATTTTTAATTAAAATAGATATTTATGCAACATTTATATTTTTGGAATCATAAGTAACCATTCATTTATTCAAAGAAACTTTACATGTATTTTCTTTCTAATAGAAATTTAAGAAAATTACAAATATAATATGTTATAATACAAAAGGGAATGGACATTAAACTCTCAAAAAATTATTGATCATATATGGCATTATTTGATATGTTATAAACTAAATTTCATATTACAATGAAATATATTCAATTACATGCATTAGTAAAATACGGAATCTTAATAACTTATCTTTTGAAAATAAAATACACCATAAAAAAATGGCATTTGCAATAACCATAGGTTTATATATATATAATAAAAAAATGAAATGTACATAAGAATTGATGTTATATATTTATATAATATAAAATATTAATGATGTACTATATAATCATTTTAGGTGAGAAATTATTTATTATATCTCAAAAAACTATAAATTAACATTTCAATCATACATATGATTAATATATAGGATAGATAATTCTTAAAATTATTACATGAACCATTAAATCAATATAAAATCATGTGTTTAGGTTGTTGTTTCTTGAAATGAATTTACAACTTTAAGAGGGAAAAAACCTAAATATGTACATAATTGAAAAAATGTTAAGAATTAACTTTTCATTTTTTGATTTTGACAAAATCTGAATTTTAATATTAAGTAGTAAATTTTACATTAAAGCCTAAACCCCTCTACCATCAATGTGATCAATTTTGCATTACCATCATTATATATATATATAATAAATTATATATATAATCATATTGTAAGGTGAATAAATATTTTGAAAACATGAATTTCCTTATACATTGGGTGGAAATCATGTATTTAAAATTCTTATGTTTCATGTTTAATGAAATTATCACAATAAGATGTGGGTATTACATTTAAACTTCATAACTCTATTCAAATTATACCTTCTACCATCAATGTGACCAACTTTGCAATATCTTCATTTACTTTAATCATTGTATATGGCATGATATATTGAATATGGAATCAATATTTTTAAATATATTCATTTGTATTATGGTTTAGGATATTGTCATAATATGGTGCGGGTATTGTTTTCCTTCTAGATTTGAACTTAAAATTTTTAGGAGTAAATAAAGGTTTTTTAGTTTGAATGCAATACTGGAATATTTTATTTGATAATTTCATCAAGTATGATTCTTTTTTTCATATGTTGAATTATATTTATAACCATTGACACAAGACGATGCAAAAAGAAAATAAAATGCCACAAATAACAAAAGTTGGGTGACATGTGTTACAAAAATGCTCAAGTTGAAAACAAACCCTAAGTAAAATGGGAAACATGTCATAATGGTAAATATGTGGTCGCAAACTACACGGCAACAAGAAAAAAAAAGATGTGCTAGGTGTTGTCATCGTCGTCCTCCTCCTCCTCCTCTTCACTTGCGAACTGCACAAAGACAACAATGTGCTAGGCATTGTCGTTCTCTTCTTTGCAAAGCTGCATTGCACCCAAGAAAAAAAACCCCCAAAAAAAAAATGATAGCAACACCTAACAACAAGCTTGTAGCTCGTTGTCTCCTGGGTGGCACATAGCCAAAAACAAAACAAAAGGAGGCTTACCTTCAAGCTCCTGCTCCTCCTCTTTGTTAGTCCTGAAGGTCCTCCTCTCTTCACGCAGATCACACTCCTCAAGCTCTGCAAATTCAAATTAATGAAATTCAAATCCTAATCCAAGCTAAACCCAAAATCTAAAACTAGTTTCTAATCCCAGAAACTAGGTAGGTTTTGTAGCAGCTTGGTCTTGTACGTAGGTGGGGGGGTAGGTAGGAGTTTTAAAAAAAAATTTGGGATCAGGTGTGGTGAGAAAAAAATAAATCGCCAAGAAGGACCAGAAGAAAACAAAAGTAAGCTGGGAAAATAATAATAAGAACCAAAAGAAGGCACAGGAGGAAAAGAAAAAAAAAAGGACTGACCAAAGAAACTGTCCCTTGGGGGAAATCCCATAATGGGATTTTTTTGGATGGTGCACTGGTGGGTGCTGGGTCACTCAAGCTGTAAAAGGTGGACCTACTTGCTGGAGTTGGGAGGAGACGGAAAGAAGAAACAAGAGAACTAACATGTGAGCAATGTGTAAGAAAGCCAAAGGGAGAACAAAAAAGAAGTCCATCTTTTGCAAACAACACGTAATCTGAAAAAGCTGTCCATAAGCAAATGGGCCAACACACTCTGTCTACAAGTTCCTCTTGCAACTAAACCATAGCCTCTCATCCAAACTGCCACTGGCCTCCCCCTGTCCTTCCTCACATGATCATTTTTCCTAATGATATTCTCTATTTGTAGTTGAATTTGTTTGTAGAGAGTATCATTCTCCAATTTTTGAACTTGGATTATCTATCAATCATTTGTTTTTCCAATTTTTGAATATCAATTTTTGATTTTTTTTGGTTTTATAAGCTTCTTAGAAAAGTACTTTGAAAAGTCAATTCTTAATTGTATGTTCATTAATTGATTTTGTTGTCAACACTATTTTTGACTAAATTTTAAATATATATTTTGGTTGTCTTCAACAGCTTGAGTAGGATTCAATTCAATGGTCCTATAGGTCCTGCGTTTTTTAGCAATGCATCAAAAGTTGGCAGTGTTGGATTTATCACACAACAATTTCAATTGCCCTCTTCTTGACTACAACTTATTCCAATAGATCCACAACAATTGTAAGTTCTGATCTCAATACTATTAAATAGCTTCATTTAATAGATGAAAATCTAATTCAAATATTAGAAGGTTGTTATCCCCTAGCATTGACCCCAACAATAAGATATCTATTACTCAAGATTAAATTTGTGAAAACAAGGTCTTTTCATAACTATGGTTTAAATGGAACATTGTTGTCGATCATTTGTATGTTCTTTACATGGTACCTTATAGAAGAGCCCAATGCTCATTAAAGTGATTTTATCAACCAACTTCTTATGTTTTAGTGCATTTTAAAAAAAATATGAATTAACTCAAAATATGGTTGTATCAAATATTATGACTATTTTATATATTTATATTTTTTATGTAAATAATATCAAAATCATATTTGACATTATTGACCATAATTTTGTATATTTCTTTTGTAGAAACCTTGGCAACAATAGTTTCAATGGAATGTTATACATAGATCAAATTGCAAACTTGAAAAGGAAGGTGAATTTTAATTTGAATTGATATATATTGAGCATATACAAATACTAAACATTGTGCATCCAACAACATCATGGCTGTTAATTACCTTTTTTGGACATCAAATTTATGTGATTAGCATCATCACATAAGTGATTCAATTCATACATTGCCTTCAATTGCAATATTGCAAATTTATTTATTTATTATTAAAAAAATTTCAAAAGTATTTTCATATTTAGCATAATGGCCTATAAAATGCTACTTATTCGTGTATGAGACATGAAGTGTTCATGTTGTTTATGAAGAGCAAATTTTGTCTTCAACGAAATAATCACCACATGTTTACAAGCTTGAAAACAATCCCTATTGTTTACACCAACAATTTTCAAATATTGGGCAAAAATATTATTGCATTCACATTTATGAAACACCAAAGATTGGTAAATTTTAATTACACTATCAATGGATTTTATTGTCCAAATTGTTGAAGCAATCATGCAAATAATTATATGTAGTACATAATTTGGTAGCAGGTATATATGATGATGTTGGCATTGAAATATTTGAGTTCCTTCTTTCACATATTAATTATGATAAATAGTTATGTTATAAGCCTTTGGGCCCAAATGGTTTAAAAAATTAGTTGTAGTATTTGGTTGAGATTTATAATTTGTGATTTAAATTATGTATCTAAATATTAAGTTCAAATTAAAATGATTTAAATAGTCAAATTCTATTATCAAGATGTCATGTTTCAAATCTTAATAGACATTGAGCATCCTCAATGAAAGCTTCAAACATGAATTAATGTTGTCAATCAACTGTTTGCACAAAACATGTGAATGAGAATATTTTATGTTGTAGAAATATAGATCCACATGATTATCAAGTTGGTGACTTCGAACATTATCATTTTATTTCTTTGCATAGAATGTGCAAAATTTGATATGCAACCTACAATCTTTTCATATTCTAAACTCAGTTGCAACCAAAGATTTTTGCCCAAATATGAAGTTGGGTCAAGGGACCTATGAGGTTGTCTACATGGTGACCACCTCATCTCTATAACTAACATGTTTTCGATCTAGCAAAGAACCAATTTCATCATCTAAAATTTAGATTAACCATAGATTTCAATTGTCCATCAAAACCATAATATTCTCGAAAGATGAAAAAAAATTACAGCAATGAAAATGTCATCTAGGCACCTCCCAACAATAGCCTACCAGAAATGGATGTTCTGCGAGATTAACACTGATTCTGCACGAACTCCCCACTCATGCTTCTTTCTGCTTCTAGTAACGAGCAGTTGAATCAATGATGTCACTATGGTAAAGTCCAAGAAAGAGACAAGGTATCGAAAGAGAGCTAGAGAGACACAGAGACACATATAGATCAGGGTTTTATTTAAGGATTTTGTGATGTAGCCAAGGTGGCGACCATCCAGAAACTAATTTAGCCAATTCTGGCTACAAGCCAGATATGAAAGTAGAAAACAACCAGGATCCTTCTATATTCTTGGCTACCTACTGGAACTTATTGTAGAAATATGGCAATTTGATTTTTTTCTTTTTGAAACTTGGCGAATTTCGATCATTTTTCCCATGAAAAATCCTTTGTATTGGTCGAAATTACATTTTTCAGGTCGAATTTATGCGAAAATTTGCCAATAAAAAAATCACTGATATAGATATATAAAAAGAGAAGAAACTTAAATGTCTAAGTGCAAAAGAACGGGGTCTAGAAGAGTCTCATCTCGTGGGAACATATTTAGGGAAGCAGAACAAATGCAAAAAAGATTTTGACATAAAAAAAAGAAACCCAAGTTAATTCTTACAGAAATTTTCATTTGTATTGTTTTTTCAATTCCTTTATTGAACTACCTTAGTGCTTGAGGAATCTTTCGATCATTTATCAATTTTAAGTGTGTTTCAATTAGCTTTAATATCCATTTTAATACTTTATTCTCTTGTCATTTATTTCATTGTTTTCTTTTCTTGTCCTTTATCATCCGTTTCATCTTTCACATGTCAATTTCATGATGTAACTTGTTTGAAAGTGCATCTTGACATGCCCATAATAAGAAATTTCAATGGCTTTTCCTTAGTCTTGGCAAACCTCCTTGACTTGCCAAATTGTATTGATTGTGATTCTCAACACAAATATGCAACATAAACTTTTCAAACCTGAAGCACACTCCTTAATTGCGTAAACATTGGGGCAGTATGTGCAGCATGAGCTTGATCATCATTAATTGCATAACCAACCTTACCTCAAAGACAAACTATCACTCCAAGTGCACTACTATCAAACATTTTGTGAGGCTAGATGTTTCACTCTTCTTTAGGTATTCCACAACATTTTTTGTGCGCCCATTTGCTTTAAAATCTCATGTAATACACGGTGAAAACTCAAAAGTCAAGGAATGATAATACAATTATCCGTAAAGTAACTGTCTTTTTTTTCTTTTTTTTTCTTCCCCCTACCTAGATTTTTAAAAAAATCTCTCTTCACCTTTTTTTCAACTGTTTGGCACCACTTTCTCTGACTTACCTAACGTCCCTATTAACTTATTTACTGACTTACTCACCTACTTATTTATTGATTTACTAACTTATCTACTTACTGATCTACCCAACCTATCTACTTACTGACCTATTTAACCTACGTACTTACTAACTTACTTACTTACTGACCTAACTAATTACTTACCTACTTCTACTAACCTACCTACCCACTTACTGACCTACCGAACTTACTAACCTAAACTTAGAATCTAAGAAAATGTGCAGGAGGAGGAGCCGCGGCCTCTTGACAAATTTTGCCGCCACTCTCACCTTGATCCCTCCCGCACCCCCCTCGCCCGCCCGCTGGCGCTGGTCCCCTGCCCCCCTGGATTCTTCATTTCTTCCATCCAATTGGCCCTGGTCCCCTCCCCCATTGGATTTTCTCCCGGCCATTTGGCCCTCCTACCAATAAAGTTCACACCTCAATTCTCACACACACACACACACCCCCCCCCCCCCCCCCCCCCCCCCCCCC
>Ga0209208_10008980_pt1 | contig 13209 bp, 8 predicted proteins | sample S1TSphfallax_3_FD_187694 | JGI IMG/M metagenome (GOLD analysis project Ga0209208, IMG submission 187694) | Host-associated microbial communities from peat moss isolated from Minnesota, USA - S1T2_Fd - Sphagnum fallax MG (SPAdes) (version 2) | ecosystem: Host-associated > Plants > Peat moss >...
TAAACACTTATTAATAGCTTGACAGGTTTCTATCTGTTGAAGTATTTTTGAGTTGCATGAGCTACTAAATTTCATTCATCTGAGGACCTAAGAACACAGAAATCTCAGCCTTATTCATCCTACAAATCTCCTACAAATTAGGTCCAAAGATGGTGAATTCAAGCCAACAAGTGCTTTTCAATTTTTTTTAAATTCTAGCATGATTTGGCAAAATTGGCGAGTGTGGGCAGCTGGCCATACACTCATGACCCACCCATGCTCGCCAAGTTTCTGCCAAATTTGCAAGTTTGTGTTCGCTTGACTATGATGGAACCCTAACCTGGAATGAAGAGGTCTGTGACTAAAGCTTTCTACACACACAGATGATGTTGTCTTTTTGTGGATCTTGATTGCATGAATGAAGATGGGTAACCAGTCTGTGCTTTTTTATTTTTCTTTTTTTTAATATTTTAATTTTGTAAGGTAGCTCAAGTGGCAATCATCTCCTAAAACAATTTTAGAAAATCTGGCTACAAATAACAATGATTTTTTTTCATTTTTAAGAAAGGCTCCTTCCTTCTATATCATTTGCTATCCTTATGGAACTTAATACAAAAATCTATTTTGTCTAAAAAAATCAAACCCTAGTAAGAGTAGGATTGCCAACATTAGCACAATCACCTATAGACAATAATCTATCTATGAACGAAAGTTGTTTATTTGTTACCTCGAGGTCTCCCAAACCATGGCACCTTTTGTTGTGCTCTTGGTACCATTGGAAAGCTCTCAATGAGTAGGGGTGTATCCAATTGATTTCATAATGTTTTAACCTATGGTAGAGAAGTTATTGATATTGAACAATTTTTCCACTCATAATTTATTTAAATGAAAAATAAAATTTATAGTGGAATTTGGACATGCTCTCGATATTCTTGAAAAGCCCTTGATGATGAGGAGGATTTAATAAAGGTGATTTGAAGTTTTTGAGACCTTAGATGCAGAAGATATTGAATTTTGAGTAAATTTCGTCATTGGATATTGAATTAAATTTATAAAAATGATTTTGAAAGGAAAAATTAGTTAGGTAACCAATTCGTTTTTGGGCCAACAACACATGCTACACTAGTTTGGGAAGTGGATGTAGCATGGGCAATAAACTTGCACACAATTTTGGATGTGATAGGGTTTAGGGTACATAGACCAGTGAGTGAACACTTTCAAAGCTGAAAGAACATTTGTAAGCCTCCACCTAATGTTTCCAACGCGGCAAAACTTGTTCAATTCTAGAAAGGAATGGAAGAAGATATGGGGTGTTTGGTGTAAAGTGACGAGTGATGTTTGAATTAAAACAGATTAAGATTTCATGCTTAAAATCTTTTGTGATGGGTGAATTATAAAATATTAAGATTTTGAGTTCAAAATCTTTGATTGTTGCATCTTTACCTATGTAATACAAAGAAGTCTTGTAAAGCTCTAATTAGTGCACCCATTGCGTTTTAAATCACTCAAAATGGACTTTAAAATGAAGAAGATATGAAGCTGGAACTAGAGAGGCGTTCACAGCTCTTTTATTTTTTCAAAAGAATTGAAGAAAACTATCATTCATCCTCTTCCTGGGTTTTCTGCCTTACTTCTGATCTTCTTCTAAGGTTGAAAGAACATTTGTGACCCTCCAGTTTGCACATCCAAACACACAAAAATCACTCAATTTGGCTTTAATGAATGAGAAAAATATTGGAAATTGTTTGGTGATGAGATTATGCTCAGTGATGGGCAGTTTTTCCCTACACATGGTTGAGGGTCAAAGGGCCCAGTTTGGTTGGATCTTCTCTTTCAAACTCGGACTGAATAGCTGCAACTTGTGCTAATAAGCTGCACAATAAACTGGCGTTACCTATTGTTCCTTCTATTATGTAATCAGTTCATGGGTGAACCCGCAATTTTGGGGTTTTTTTTGGAAGGAGTCACATTGATTGGCCAATTTTTCTGGAAAATTGGCCAGTCCCCCACTGGAAGCGCCTTTGGGACTCCATTTCTGCCCTTATAACTTATGTGCATGAAAGTTGAACTGTGTCCAAACAATATGGGATAAAATTGAGGTGCTATTTGGAATGTTTTAGGGGAACACTTGGGGAACCCGTTGGGAACTTGATGGAAATACATTGGAAGCAGGAAAAAAAATCCACCTCCTCCCCACCCCCATTGGCCCCCCAAAAAAAATCCCATGAGAGAAAAAGTATGCCTCCCTAAATGCATGTTGAGCCTTCTCATTGATTGCATGAAATTTCTATTTTCAAAATTGTTTTTCACCATTTTCAACATGGACTAATACCCCTTCGTAAGAGCGTGGCTACCTAACCATTCATCAGGAGATTCTATACACTCACTACTGTGGAAGACATGAATTTCAAGCATTGGCAAAATCATTATTTGGTTTTGCAACATTTATGTTCCACTTCAATGTCAACAATTTGCTACTGGTGTTGGGTGGTTGTCATTATGATAACCATTGAATCAAGTTTTCACAATGCCTTACAATACTTGGCCATTTCTCTTTTAAAAACCTTTTAAAATTTCCAAGACAAGGGGAAGGAATCTATTTTTTTAGTTTTATTTTTAGTCCAATTCTCAAATTGTCAATTATTTATGGTGGTTCTCACTAGTTGGTTATGATTTTTTTTTAATGTCAAAAATCATTGTCAAATTTTTATTGATGAAATCAACATGTTGTGCACTACCACATCAAGGTCCTTACATCTATCGTTGTCACAAATCATAAATACATCTTAACATTATTGTAAAAAACACATTCACCAAATTGAAATATTTCAAACTTGTTCAAATTGTTTAATTCTTTTGATAAAATAATATTTATATAAGAAATTCTCAAATAATCTTAACAATTGTCGTGTGTTGCCACATTGAGGCACTTACATCTATCATTGTCACAAACAATAAATACATCATAATATTATTGTATAAAATACACACACACACAATTGCCCCCATGTTTTGGGAATAACCCCTTGCACCCCCGCCCCAGTCAAATAATTACGCATCTTATGTAGACTTAAGAATTTTAGATTATGAGATTGCTATGAGTGCACATATACCTTAGTTTTGAAGTGGTGAATTCAATAGATGTCGTAACCCTAACTTTGGGCTCACGACTAAGGCAAAGGGGTTGCAAAGGTGCGAGCCAAGAGGAAGCCTGAGAGTCAGATCACATACTCCCGGGAGTGTAGGAATGTGTGAGGGAGTGAACCCTCACACTCCCAAGGCAACTCCCACTTTGGGAGATGGAGTCCAAGTGGACTCTCAAAACTTTAGAGAGTGATTTGAGGGGTCAAAACTCAATGTCTTATGGCGTTCTTTATATCATTGAAAAGATCTTGGAACATAAATGTCTAAAATGGGTTCGCATTGCTCATTTGGACATCTGAAACACAAGTTATGGCCAAAAGAAGGGTCGGGAGTCAAACTGCCAATTTGACTCCCGACCAGAAAAAGTCGGGAATCGACCCGATTTACTTGTTTTCAGACAACGTGCGACATATCGTTGGAAAGCTCTCGACAAGAGCTACAACTTTGCTTCATACCACACCTTGATCCAAGGTCTGCTCGCAAAATTATGCGGCTCCAAAGTCGCGGGAGTCCCGGGAGAGAAAAGTCATTTGGATGTAGGCCCCGTGGAGAGGTGCAGAGTATACTATAAGGGGGAAGGTGATGGCTTCCCCCAAGTCCGGGCCGTGGTGAGTCTTGTGTGTCCGTGTTGCCCGTGGCTCGTCCTAGTACCAAAGGTGTTCCAACTATGCATTAACCACCTTGTGTGGGTTGTGTGCAAGCCCGTGTGAGTGAATGAAGCTTGTCAACTCTTCCTAGTCCCATCCCGGAGCTCCAACATGCCCCTCTATCCCTCAAAGTGTTGTGAACTAAGGAGCGTGCCCCAACTCCTCCCCCTTCCGTTGTCTTTCATTTAGACTCACATTTGAATCTTTTAAGGAATTGGGAGTGCGTCAATAGGCCAAGAAAAAATGTGAGCCCCATTATAATTAGTTACTTAATTGCAATCTATTTAATTCCTCAACCAAGTTTCATCACATTTGAAATTTCTTAACAAAACTCCCATTTCTTAAGTTTGGCTATAAATAACTAACCTTATTTATGTGAACATCGAAGGCACAACCAACCATGTTAAGAACTTTCTCAAGGGATGGCATCAAACATCCCATGTTGTGGGATGTGCCAAACCTTGGAGCATCAATCACATACCAACACGATGGTAACACCTTTTGGAGACCCACACAACATGTATTTTAATCCTATAGGAACCATTAATGTAAGGCTTGGGTTTCATTTTCCATCAATGTGTGGAAGATGACATGACACATAGTTGTGCACATGATTTTTCCAAACCATGCCATATTGTCTTACTATAACATCCAATGTTGTGGGTGTTGTTCATTGTAGGTAAACATAATCCCTGATATTATCCTATGAAATTTGGGGCTAATGCCTTCCTTCATGAATAATGGGATACCTCATCATGTCTTTATGTTGAATAATAACAAGGTTATGAAAAGTCATTAACATGACCTTTTTGAACAAATTTGTTTTTTTTTTTTTGGTCACATGCATGCCTCCAAACATTTGGGGCTTCCAAGCTACATACCACCATAAGGTTTTGACATATTAATGTAAACAACTTTGGCTTGCAACTAAAGAGGAGATTATATGGTGAGAATGAAGCAAGTGACTTTTGCTTACTACATTTGTAACCCATGATTAACCAAAGTAATTGAAGGTCTTAGTCAACCAAATAACCCTTTCATAAGCCATATTTGCACAAACCTCTTTTCATTGTTTACAAAACTTTCTTAGCCAAACCATTTGCTTCTAGGTGATCACAAGATGTAGTACAATGGTCAATCAAGGCTTGTTGGCACAAAGCTTGAAAATTTCCCAAATTTTTTAAATCTTGTTTAATAAACATTTTAGTCAACACATAAAACTAACTAAACATTTGGTCTAACACTCTTTCATTAAACTTGTTCAACAATTATATTAGTTCGATCCATTTGGAAAAATGTTCCACCATCATTAACACATACTAATTGTTGCATATGGTTAATGGTAATAACCTTGCAAAATCTAAATTCAAATGATAGTTCACAATTTTGGAGTAGGAACATTGAAGAGGGCCCACAATTTATCACATAACATGCATCTTACCACAAATTATTACACATCCATGTGCATTCATTGCCAACAATATTACACTTGTAATAAACTATGGGTGCATCTAACACCAAAACATTTGAGCTTTTCATGGGCATGTTGCACTAATTAAAATTTGTTGTTGTGTAGGGTGAAACATAGTCCTTGTTAGGCATAAAATTAACCTAGCCTAGCAACTTTAATCTGGGTCGGTCCCCCTGCCCCTTAGAGAACATCCAAATGAGTGTCACAATAGGAATTCAACCCCTTCTTTTGTAGTTTCTAAATACAATTATGTTAAGCACAAAGCTAACACATCATTAACACCTTTACTCATGTCCTCTCCCCTTACCCCCTTGGATATGGTCAAAGGGGGTGGTCACACTTTATCACTCAACCTCTACTCCCTTTAATCCTTAGTTCTACCCTAATAGATTCCCACTAATTCCAAGGCAACCCCTCCCCCTCTTCTATATACTATTTTCCCTATTTTTTGTATGTTGCAAACCACAACCCTAATTTTTATTCTAATTATTCATTTTCTTTAGGTTTCTTGATTACAATTTCTTTTATCCTGGCGACTATGAACAACGAACCTTTCTTTTTCTACCAACTCCTCTATTAACTCACTTAATTAATTGCAACCCTAATCTAATCATACACCTTTTACCTTCAACGTCAATTTTCATACAATCCAACAAGTTCTTACACACATAATCCTTACATTTTCAAGAACAAGGAATAATACATTACTTAAAGTTCCAGCACCCCCAAGTCTTGTTCCTAATTATCTTTTAATATTAACCTCCTTTTGGTCCTCCATTGCCATACTTCCTAGTTCTACAACTATCAAGACTTCCAAAAGTTCCTACCTTACACAAAACTAGTTTATTCACAAACTTTTTTCCCCTTTTCAGAGGCAGCCCTTATATTCCTACTCCTACACCAACCACAACAACCCCCAAAAACATATTTGTTTCCTACTTTTCTACTCCTATTTCCTTACTAAAGCAACATGTTTAGGTACCTCTCCTCTTCCCCCTTCCATTCACATCCCATCATCATACATAATGACTGTCTTCCTTACAACTGCCATCCCACCATTTGATGATCTTGCCTCCAATTCCCATGATGTATGTTGATTAGATTGCATCTTCAAGAGCTTGTTTTTCATGATAATCCAACCTCCTTCCTTTCCCACTTCTTTCAACTTCTCATGATGCCCATAGCACCACCCTCCATTTTTACAACCAACATCATCGTTCTTTTTTTCTCACATTCTTTCGTGTCCCACACATTTAAGAAGGAAGGGGGACTGGCAACAATTTTCTCTCTTCACAACTCCATAGAGATGCCATCTTCATTTTCCTCACCTAACCTTAATTGCTAGATGTTTTTAGGAAGCTCACCCCCCTTTATCTGAACCTTCTTATCCAACAAGTTTGGCCCATCTGGACTAAGATAAGGCATCCATCCTTATCTTAATCTAACCAACCTATTCCTTCCATTAACCAAACTAAACCATCCACTCATCTAGTCTTACAAGGATAAAATCAAGGCACTAACCTAACCCTTTATACCTTTTGGTTAACCCCAAAACTTCCTTAAACACTTTATATTTCTTAATCAAAATTAAGTTAGGCTAACTTTGGCCCAACACCACCCCCTTTTTTAATTTTTTTCACATCCTTGAGAAGACGAGCCTTTCATAGTGCATGGCCTGACTTTATAACTTCAAGAGGGACCAATAAGGGTGTATTGACCTTTGTAATGAATCCAACACCTGGACCATCCTTATCCAATGTGGAAGGCCTTTCTCTAACTCATGCTTGTCCAAGGTTAAGAATGACCATTCCAACCAAGCCCGGATTAGTGCCTCCCAAGTCACCCTTAGGTTCCCCTTCCTCCTTAGATGCATCTTGCAACTCCATCCATTCATCCAAATGAGACTGGAGGTCTTGGATTTGGGTGTGATATTGGATTCTTTTAGATTGGAGAGCCTTGGTGAGGTTGTCCCATGCTAATTACCTTAGTGGCAATTAGCTTACCAATCTGAAAGAAATCTTCATATAGACAAACCTTAGGTTCATCCAAGACCCATTGATCCACCGCATCATCATAACCCTTGAGTTGTAAAGGGTTTATCCTTGAGGGCCTAATGACCCTATTATTCCTTTTCCAAGACTTGTTATAACCCCTCCAACCGGACCCCTTTCTAGATCAATTCTTTCTCCAAGTTTTAGACTTAGTTATCCAAGGTTGACTTAGCATGCTCCGCTACAAACAAAACATGTTCTGCGATCTTCACCTTTTGGGACATCTCAATGTAGTTGGCAGGATGTTGGGTTTGTGTCCTTTCCAATGTAGCAATCTCCTTCTTCAAGGTTTAGCATAATGCATCCCTTTCTACCACTACCCCCTTAAACCCCCCCCCCTTTCCATAACCCACTTCATGGCATCATCCATTTCCATGGCCTCTTCCAACCCTGAGGAGGTACCTTCTCCTACCTAAGGTCACCCCTATTTAAACAAGGGGTTGCATTGCCACTTGGATTCCCATTATGAGTCATCTAAAAGGGTCACTTGCAAAACATACCTTTTAGTTATCTCCGCCAAGACCTTCCGAATTGGGGGTCTTTTGATAAGTAGCTTGTCTGATTCAAGGTTACCCACTTCCTCATACAATTCATCCGTCCTAGGTAAGTTATCATTTTCCTACAATGGGAGTTTAAAGGGCTCCTCAATTAACCCCATTTCCACCTTATCCTTGAGAGTCAAAATTCGGGGGAAACAAGTGGTTGGGGTCTTTCATACCTTTGGTTTTTTGGGAGGCTATGGATGTCCCATCCTTGAATTAGTAAACCCATAATAAGGTTTTTCGAAACAAGATGAACTTTTGGCCCTACACCTTGGAACTAAATTTTCCCTCGTACCAATTGCAAACAAACTTTTTAGCAATCCCCTTGTGATTGACATCCCAATCTCATCTATAGAATGATGATAACCTTACCCACTTGACCTAAGAGTTGTCCTTGGCCACCTTCCATTCCTCCATGTGGACCATTTTGAGAAATAAAAAAATGCCCCTTAATTTGGTCAATAATGAGAACCCCCTTCATGGATTCAAGGCAAGGTTTCTTGGGATGAAGGGTGTGAAAATCTAAGGAAGGTCTACAAACCTTCTTGTGGGGCTTGTTGTTTTTACCCTTGGTATTCATGGCAAAGGTGGGGAAGATAGACAACCCCCCGTGAATCACAATATCCAAAGGGTGGTTTGAATCTAGGATTACCTCCTGGCAAGGTTGAAAGTCCTCATGTTGAATTTTCTTCGCTACCTCTTGTTGCTCAACCTCACCATCAACCGCCTAGATTTTTTTGACACCTCCCCAGGCTCCCTCTTTGTTGGTCTACAATTTTGTAGGAAAAACAAAGTTTCTTGTGATCGTTCATGGATATGCGATGGACTCCAAGCCCTCTCTCCTGATGGTCATACCCCCCTAAGCCACGTCGAACACTTTTGGTAATGGGGGTGGTTGGTTGTTGAGAACCACTACCAAGCTTGGCGGTAGTGCCAAGCTTGGTGGTAATGCCATGCCCTGCAACCCTCGAACCCCCCCCGCCCCGCCCCTTCACATCACAATCCTGGGGAACCAGAGCTTTGAACCCTCGCTTTTTGTTGCCAACCCCCTCACGTCCCTACCTCCACCCCACAACCCCCTTAGTTGGGTTCTAAGTGTGAACCTCACATAATGCGCTTTTATTTGCACTTCACAAGAATGCAATGGTTTACACATGAGTTTAAAACATGAAGGTTTGCTCAACACCTCAAAATAAGGGTTAGGTGATGGCATTACCCTCAAGGTGTGGCATTATGTTTGGGTGTTCCACCCGCCTCCTTTGAATTGAAGTGGGATTCCTTCCCCATCCTCTTCCTTTGTGCAAAACTCCCAAGTTGGGGTGAGCTTGCTTGCTCCTAGAGCTCCCCCTTGCCTTAATTTGAACCACAACAAAAAGAAAATGCCCTCCTAGTTATACCAAACTCCAACATTTCCCCCCAACACTCATTCCAAACCCTAGAATCCCCCCTTGTTTGACTAAACTCCCATTTTTGCTCGTGTGAGTATGTGACAAGTTCACAACAATCGGGGGTGGGGTTAGTGTGATGACCCCAAGAGGGGTTGTCCCTCTCCACAACAAGCTAGTAAAACCTAGGGGGGAAATAGGGTAAGTAAGTAGGTTGGATTGAACTTCAAGGCGTACCCTTGAAGTGTTGTTAACCAATAATTCCTACCACTACCACTAGGCATACCATTTCAAGCATATTCCACTATAGGTTTGACAACCTTACCCTTTGAAAAAGCCACTTCGATCCCCAATCTTTTCATTATTTTATCTAATGTTTGGTGTCTTGCCCTTCATTTTGCTTGTCAATATTGCCCACCTGATGAAAATACTTGACTATTTAATGTTCCAAAAATGTTATTGGCTAAAGCAACACATATAAAGGATTAAATTATACCTAGTTGGTTTTAGTTGTCTATAGCACAAGTGTTAGTTGTTCCATGGTTTGGACCAACATACCCTTGTGACACTTATAAAATCTAAGGAACATGTGTTGCTAATGGAAGTGTTTACCATGCCATGTGTTCGTATTGAGTAGATCTTGTTAGGAATGGGTATTGCTGATTTTGTCCTATAGGAACAAATGCATATTGAGGGGTTGCCATTAGTGTGTATTGGCGAGGCACATGAGCTAGCTATATCTATGGGTTTGCATTGAGTACTATCGACATTTATAGATATTGGGCATGTAGAGGTACTGCATGTATATGGGGATTTGGATTGGAAGCCATTACTAGTTGTTTATAATGAGTAGGTATTGCTGACATCTATCAAAAAAAAATTTGTAAATGTAGGTACGAGTAGTGGCCAACCAAGAGGCTAAATAAAACCAAGAGGCCATTGCCAACTTGGACGTAAAGTTGGGAAAGATGGAGGAACTACAATAGTAGATGTTATTGGAAGCCCTTGTTATTGTCCTACAAAACAAAAAAACACACCAAGCTATAATCAACCCAAAAGAAAACTTCATAAGATAATTCAACACCTTCAACATGTTTGCCATCCTTTGACGAGCTACTTTTTGGAATTGAAGATGCAACTTCCTTTTGAAGGCATGCACTTTGTCTCAAACGTTATATTGACTTTTCAGTAGAAAATTCGTTGAGCTTGCAAAGTTGCAAAAATATTTGTATCACATTTGTTGCAAGTTGTATTTTTCTACACCATCAAATCAAAACAACTATTAAATTAAATCGCTACCAAGAGAAAAGGAAAAAACTTCAAGCAAAAACAAAAAGTTTAAGCGAAAAGAGAAGAAAGATGGTTTAAGCAAAGAAAGAAATTTCAAGTCAATGAATAATTGAACATAGAGAACTAGAAGGGATGGAAGGATGGATGCAATTCAAAATTTGGAATAATGTGGCAATTTCACACTAATTGGATGGCTTGAATGCAAACAAAATTGAGAAAACAAAAATACAATAAAAAAAACCATCCTCACACAACCATGATTACCACCTTTTCCAAAATTCAAGAATAAGAAATTAAACCTAAAAATCAAAATTTTCTTATAACTTGAATGGAGTTAAAAGCACATGTTAACTTCCAATCTAGCCCAAAATTTGTAGCAAATTTGGTGTAATTTTCTATGCATTTGCATTTTTGAACTTCATCATAATTTCCTATAACATTCACATTGTTAGTTATGTTTGCATTTGCATCATCAGTCATGCTCGCATTCATGTCCTAAACAACTACCATTGCTTATCTATCACAACAAATGTCAAACACAATTGTAAGAGGTGAACAACACCCCCTATCCTAAGTAACAATAGTTTCCCATTTTGCAAGCATGCTTTGAAAAATATTTTACTTTGTCATCTTAATCAAACTACACGCCCTCTACATCTCTTGCATCCACATGTGTAATCTACCATGTTGATGTGTCACTAAGTTCCTTTCGACGGAAGACATGTATTTTGTTACAAATTGGGTTTGGGAACTCCATTATGTATTTATTAACAACTTGCACCTTCCAAGCTCCATCAATAATTTACTTAGCTTTTTTTATTGACATTGTTTCAATCACATTAGTTGGAAGTTGGCACTTCCATAAAAACATTTCACATCTTTGCATTCAAGAAACTCTTGTGTGCAAACTTAAGGGTTTATAGGTACCTAACTAAGTGTGTATAGGTTTGATTAAGTGTGTCTAAACTTAGTCACATTAGTCACATAGTTCTTAAACATTAATTTGAATCTTAACCCTAAACCCATGATCATCATGTATAATGACCATTTACCCAACCTTTAAAATTTCTTTGGGAGCGGGGGGGGGTGGGGTGGGGTGGGGGAATCTAATTAATAATTTAAAAATTGAAGTTGCAATATTAATGAATTGCATTTTTTTTCACATTATTTAGTGTCTTAATTAGCACATATATGTAGATTTATTACCTTTTAACATGCCCCTATTTAATTAAACTAATGTGAACAATTGTAATTTGAAGCTACAATATTGATGCATTGCATTTTTTTTCACATTATGCAGTTTTTTCATTAACATTTATATGTAGATCTATTACTTTTTAACATGCCCTTATTTAATTACATTGATGTGAATAATTATATTGATTGTGTTTGAATAACTTTTGCTACTTGCTTTTCATGTTTTTTACATGATTAATAAACAATGCTTTAAAGTGGAATGTCAACATAGAGGCAATTACTCCATTCACAAATGGAGCAATGGTGAATGATGAAGTGCTTGAAGGAAATGGTCAAGTACGAATCATGAATGTAGACCTTCGAAACATGGCACATTCATTTGTGTTACATAATGTGGAGTTGATGTCATTGTGGCGCATGTAAATACATCTTACCTACTTATGTTTCCATTACATTGATTTGATGTAATTGATTGCCATGGCATATATTTGTTCATTAAATTGTAGGCCTAAAAAGTGGAAATGAAAATTGTGGTAGGAAATATGCCACATAATTACAAACACGAGGTCAAGAGAGGAATGTTTTTAATCTACATAGCTAGGTCGATCTTGGGCGAATATTTTGTTCTTGGATCACTTTCAAAAATTACCGCCACTTCCAGAGGAGATACAAAATGCAATTCCTACAACTGTTAAAGAATGAGAGGTAATTGAAAGAGATGTGGTGCACATGTCCATGCCACCAACTCTTGAAACTTAATCTTATAAAACAATAAATGTGAGCATTTTGTAATCACATTCATGTTTCAAGTGTCAAGGAACACTTGACAACATGTCATAATGGTGCCATAACCACATTTGAACAAGAATGTCTATTAGGACCAAATGACCAATGGCCAATTGTTGCAAAATTGGAATACATGGGATGGGTTGAAGAAACATTGGAACTAAATTATGTGGTATTGACCATTGTTGTTTTATTGTGTAATTGGGTGAAAACAAATTATGTCATAATAGTGCAACAATGAAACAAGATGAATACAATTTCATTCTTGTAAACTTTAATTCTTTTATTCCCATTTCCGACCAATCTTTTCTTTTCCCATTACATGTAGATCAAGTGTTTTTTGTAAGTGACCTAAAGGAAAGAAGATGGAAAGTGGTTTTGTGAAGGGAATTTTGAGGGAGATAAATTATTAAATATATTCAGATTGACCTTACACAATTTGATATGTTCATGTAATAGAATGACAATGCGTATGTAGGTTTACGCCCTCCACCAATCGATGAATCAATTGCATTTCCACTAGTAGAAATCAGCCAAAATGTAACTACTCCATTTACGACTACATACGACTTGTAGTTGTTTGCGACTAGATTTGAGAATATTTGCAACTATAAGACCAAATTTCAACTATTTTGGTCATTCTCACAACTATGATGCAACTATTAGAAATTTCATCCTATTGGTTGGATTGATTTTACATTTATTTTCATCCATTAA
>Ga0209208_10008981_pt1 | contig 13209 bp, 7 predicted proteins | sample S1TSphfallax_3_FD_187694 | JGI IMG/M metagenome (GOLD analysis project Ga0209208, IMG submission 187694) | Host-associated microbial communities from peat moss isolated from Minnesota, USA - S1T2_Fd - Sphagnum fallax MG (SPAdes) (version 2) | ecosystem: Host-associated > Plants > Peat moss >...
TTTGTCACTCGGGAACCGGACTCAGTCACCCGGCCAAAAACTTCCCTTTAACTATCTGAGGACAGGTACCGTGCTTGGCACTCCTAAGACCGACCGACGTTCGCCTAGATTATCGTCAGGCAGCCGTGACTTCATGGATGAGATACCTTCAATAACACACAGAGCCCGGATGATCGGTAGCTAGGTATAGGGCACTTGGGGTGGGGGGTTCATGAAGAATGGATGCATCTCATCCATGAGGATGCCTGTCCATGGCTTGTAACCTTTACCAGATCCCAGGAGCCAGTTCTGGGTTGGTGGATGTGGTATCATCCACGAGGACACCACTCAAGAGTTTGTAAGACAATACACATGCAAAAAAAATACCTAACAAGGGTTTGTTATAGTTCGGGGAAGCTCGGGTTTAGGGTGTAGGTGTAGCCCATGAAGCCACATAATAATACCCTAGTACCTTAAGAGATTCAACAATTATTTTTATTTTTATTTTTTAAAGTATTGTTCCAAGTGCCAATTTTAAATTCATTACAACAAAAGGTGTTCATATATGCTAAGTGATTTCACTAAATTTTAAGTGAATTCATTAGTCTTAATAAATGGAAATTAATTGGAAAATAGTGAATTCATTGGTCTAGTGAATTGGGACTAATGAACTATACCAACATTTTGTAATAATGTTTGGAGGTATACAAGGTTGTTTTTAAAAAATTATTGTCCAACCTTTTAAAAAGAGCAATTCAAAGAACATTTGAAGAAATGTTTTTTTGTTGTTCTTGTGCAAATAAGGAAAGTATATTACATGTTACATCTTGTATCATATTATTGTTTAATTATTATTATTTTTTATATGAAAAGTTATTTCAACATGTCATGTCATTGACATATGAACATGTGTTATTTAGTTATGTTTCATGTGAATATGTTAACATTGTTCAACAGATTGTTAACAAAAGAATAAATGGATGCAAAAAATAAGAATGGAAGAAATGCTTTTGGATTTAACATATGAAAACAATTGTGATGGAAATGTTTTGATATTATTCACAATACTAATCTCCTTTTTGTTTTTTTTCAACTTTTTTTTTTGGTGCATGTGAAAGATCATGAATTGTACAAATTTGTGTAATTATGCAAATATTATGTAAACATTATATGTATAAAAAGCATGAAGGAACAAATGTAAAACGTGTAATGAGTTTGGTAATGATGCAATGAAAATATGTTTTGAACACCAAACAAAAATGAAGGTTGACCATATAATTATTGATATTTATTAAAATATCAAGTAAATTGTGATTTATTATGGAACATTTGTTGCCATGAATTTTTTTATGTTTGGGCATGCATTGTTTTTTCCTCTCTCATTGTGGTTTGCACTTTTAAGGTGTTACAAAACAAGTGATGTTCACCTCACCATATTATATGAAACAAAATAATTGAAATAATTAGTGGACCAAAAAAAAAATGTAACATTTTTTTCAATGTTCTTCCTATGTATCTCTTGTTTTGGTTAAAACATATTTTGATATGTGTTGTGATAATTTGATTAAGGTTTATGCATCACATCATTACCATGTAACACAAACTATATGATATCAACTCACATATATTTCTACAAACATGTTTTAAATGACATGAGTATTTTATTTTTCAAAAGAGGAAAAAAAAAAACCTAAACATTTAGAACCTACTTATTTGTCAAATTATTTAAACAAAATGAAAAAAAATTAAAAGAGGTTGGAAAGGTATACATGCAAATCACATTGTCTTTGAAATTCACATTTGACATTTTCTTGTCACATAAATGCAATCTTCAAAAAAATTGAATAAAAATCTATGGGTGTTTACAAAAAATTATACATGCAAAATGTTGTTTTATCATTGTTACAAGATTGCGTACATAATATGAATAAATAAAATAAAATAACTTCATGCATGTAATGTGACAAAATCAATGGTTAATTATAAATATATTAACATAATTGCATGTTTGATAATCCAAATTTTCCTATCATAAACATATGGAAAAACTTTTGCATGAATCTTCTATGGAATAAATATTCTTTTTCTATGTATTCATGATGGATCGAATCTTGTAGTTTATGGAACCTTTAAAATTGTCATTGACATTGTTGAAGATGAAAATGATATCATAAAATAAGCACAAGTTGATAAGATAAAATCATTTTAAAAAAAAACTTATTTGGTGATCCTAGTCCATTTGTTATAATGCATAATGTCGTGACGTTCGGTGTCATAAAAGTGTAAATCCATAGTAAACTCTACTAAACAAAAAGACTAAAACCAGTCAAAGTAAGAAATTAATCAACCAAAAAAATATGCACGCACACACACATATATATACAATGCACAATAGGAGGCTAAAATGAAATTTTCATGGATATTACATTGAAAAGAAGGAAAGAAAACGTAATGTATGTAAACGGTGGCCGTGTGATAACCGTCATGAACATCTAAAAATCCAGTCTTACTATGGAATAAACTTTCCGACTATGGAGGAAATTCTTCCTCACAATGGAATTATAAAAAAACTAACAAGAAAAAAGAAAAGTTTGGCCTTTTATACAATCGTCAACAAAGTTGAAACCTTAAACAAACTATAACCCTAAAACACCTAATAGTTTACAGTAACCTAAGAATTTACATTAACCCTAAGAGCATACATTAACACTAAAAGCATGATTGGCATGCTCGTAACCGGTTGTCATGTATGAGGCCATGTATACGAGTATGACAGTTATCATGATGTGTAGTGTTGTCATGTTCGGTGTCGTAAGGGTGTAAATCCACAATAAACTCTATTGAACAAAAAAATTAAAATCAATCAAAGGCAAAAAATAATAAACCAAAAATAGATGCACTCACATATATATATAATGCACAAAAGGAGGCTAAGATGAAATTCTCATGAATCCCCCACCCCCCCCCCCGAGACTTGAACCAGGAAAAGCATGGCATGGTCTAAATAGAAATCAAGGTGTTGTAAGAAAACATGATGAACAGTACCAATTGTCGACGGGAACTAAAGTGAGCTCTGACTTGAAGCAGAATAGACGGTATCCACCATTTTAATTATTGCAAAACAACATCTTACTAGCATTGTCTATCTTCTAACATACTTGACATGGATAGTCAAGTGGAGGAATCTAAGTCAACGTGATGATGGTAGGATCCAAATTCGGAATGTGGCAGGGCGTACAATTTTTTAAATGATCTCAAATTATGCATTCGTTAGCTCCTTGTAATTCCAACACACTTGAAGGCATGATCGCCTTAATCCTCAAAATAGTGTGACCAAAAGAAATGTTTAGAGTATCATTAGGTTACTGCTAGAGATACACAAAATCACCAACATCAAATTGTCTCACTTTAAGTTTATAACTGCCACCTCGTGTGTGTGCATATTGTAAGGTGTCTCAATGTTGTGTAATGGACAAGTTCTCCATGGCCATGGGCATAACCGTCCTAAATAGAGTAGCCCTCTCTACGATGACCCTAACCCAAGTGGCTGGGGAATTCAAGTCCACAACCTGATCCATTTGAGTAGCAATGGAAAAAGGGTGGAATGTGATATCTCCCAAAAAGTAAAAAATAAGGAATGAAATGAGACAAAGAGGCGTGTTTGGACATCTTGTAACCCATGGCAATGTAAGGTAGGGCCAAGTCCAAATCCTTTTTATTCCCAATGAAGCAAATCTTCCAAAATTCCTTCTTCCATGTCTTAACCATCCTTTTTACAAGGCCATTAGCTTGGGGATGATCGCTTGAAGTCCGATGATGGTCAATGAGAGCATGATGAAGTAGGTCTTGGAATTCTCCTCTGAATTCTGATCCTTGATTAGTAAAGCACTCGGCACAAGCCCTAAACCTACTTAGGACCTGTTATAAAAAAACCTAGTTGGTGCTATGTGATAACTTATTTGGCAATGTAGCAAGTTCGACCCACTTTGAAAAATGTTCTATCATAATCAGGATGTAAACATTACTCTTGGAGGTCTATGGTAATTCTCCAGCTAAATCACATGATCAGCGATAGAACATGCCTTGAATAGGGAGTGGAGAAATGTGAGTTGTCGAGAGAAGAAGGAAGTTTTCACTTTATCACATTGTTCACACCTAGCCATGGCGTTTCGGACTTGAGCATACATACCTTTCCAATGGTAATGAGGAGCGAGAAGGCTATAAGTACGCTTAACTCCAAAGTGTCCAAGCTCCGAATGTACCTTCTAAATAAGACCAGGCTGTTCATGTGGTGGAAGAACCACTATGTCGCCTTGTGGTAAGCATTGGACAAGATGATTGTCCCTCCATGAATAACATTTGGACCGATGTTGTATGTGATCCCGTTGACTTGATGTAACTTGGGGAGGGTATTCCCCATGCTAAAGAAACATTAGAGTGTCCAAGTCCTCCCATATATCCACAATGGGATGCTCAACTAAATTACATTGCAGTAGTGTAAAATAAATAGATGCATAATATACATGTGTTGTTGGAATTTGGTCGAAATCTTGCATGGTTTCTAATAAATCTTCAAAGGTAGTGAAGGGTCTCCGCGACATGGTATCAACATGTGTAATATCAGGTCGGTGGTCGATATACAAAGTGAACTTGGTGCCATAAAAATAGGGCCTGAAATGTATGATAGCCCATACAACAGCAAGACACTCGCCTTCGTATGAAGAGTAGTTGCTTTTAGCCTTGTTGCTTTAAGATGCATAGGCAATAACATGTTCCTTACCTTCCTTATCAAATTGACCAAGAATAGCACCAATACCAAGAGCATTCCAGTCAGTGTGTAGAATGAAGACCTTTTTGAAATTAGGTCTCCTCAAAATGGGGAACTCTAAAAGCTTTCCTTGAGTGTGTTTAAAGCTTTTTGAGCCTCTTCACTCAATGTCCAAACAACATCATTTTTTAACAATGCATAGAGAGGATGAGTAATAGTACTAAAGTCTTGGACATAAATCCTGTAGTAATTACATAGTTTGATGAAGCTCCTCAAAATATGAACATTAGTAGGATTGGGCATCTCCAAAATGGCTACTGCTTTCGCCCAATGAGCCATAATTCTATGTCCAAGGTAGACTATTGAGGTGACAACAAACTCACATTTTTTAGGATGGATCTTCATATTGACTTCATGGAGCCTTTTGAATAATTATTCAAGATGGGCCAAGTGTTGCACAAGTCCTTTACTATGCACTAGGACATCATCTATGTAACACTTCAAGAAATCTGCCCCTTCGAAAACCTGGTCCGTGACTCGTTGAAAGAAGACAGGTGCATTCTTCAATCCAAAAGGCATCACAATCCATTCCCACAACTTGTTGCTTCCATGGAATGTCGTTTTCTTGTGATCTTTCGCAACGAACACAATCTGGTTGAAGCCTTGCCTCAAATCCACAATTGTGGAAATGTTTGAGTCTCTAATGCTATCAAGCAGTTTTTCAAGGATGGGCATGGAGTACTTGTCCTGATGTGTAATTAGGTTCAAAGGCCTATAATCCCCACACATCTTTTTCTAAGTCCATAATCCAACTAAGTCCTTCTTTGTTGGCATTATTGTAGTAGCTACGAAATCAGAATTCGATGGTTGAATGAGACCATCATCATGGAGTTCTTTGCATCTTTAATCTACCAATTCCCATTCATGCTTGCTCAACTTATGCCTCTTCCGATAGATGGGTGTTTCATTTGTAAGGTCTATAGAGAATCGCATGGTCTTACACCTACCTAAGTTTTTCATTAAAAATGCAAACACATTCTCATACTTAATTAACAAGTATGTGATTTGGTCTCTCTTCTTCTTGGTGAGCTAATTCCCCATAATGAAAGGTTAGTTAGAAACACATGGAATGGAATTGGAAACTATGTTTGAAGAACCTAATGTATTAGGTTTTCCACTATCCAATTACACAAATTTGCAAAAGGTTATAATTATTTGTCCAAAAGTTGATGTACTTCTAAGTGTATCATAAACAACTTGAGTCAAATTACATGGTATCTCCTCCCCCCCAACACTAAGAGTGAAATGTAGAGTGTTGAAGATAGGCAAATGCACTTGGTCGAGGTGCCATGTAAATGCATTGTCAAAACTACAAGCTGATTGAATCAATGCTGGTGTTGTGTACATTTGAAAGAGTACATGTTACCAATAACCATGTAAGGGAATTCAGGTCCATGCCTCTCCCAAGTAGAGCGTTACACTATAATCTAATCACCTTCGTGTGACTAGTAATGCCAATTTAAAACCCCATAGCCCTTTTTCTTTCTTCTAGGCTTGATTCATCCCAAGTGGCTGAAGCATGACGATACACTAGGCCTGGTCCATCTCCCTGAAAGGCGTGTGCTCCTTGGGAAGGAGACAAAGGTGGGCCAAGCACCTTTTAGTTTTCCTATTGTGTTTGTAGGAAACCAAGGAGGTTTATTTTACCTTGTAATTGGTTAGCAGGAACTTTGATTATCTAATATGTGAAAAACCTAGAGGTTGGGGTCTTTGATGGTGTATCTTAATGCCAACTGCAAAACTGAGAGTGGTGCAAGGTTTGTCCACCAATTGCATAGTCGGTGCGCATAGGAATTGTATTTTGCCGCATCGAGTAAGAGCAGTTATCCAAGGTAATACTTTACCAACATATATTGCTATTGGACTTTCTCCATCTAGTCAAGCTTAGAAGGGGTGTTTTCAATTACATAACCAAGTGTATGAAAAATGGATTGGGCCTAGGTGATCAATCGTACCATGTTCGTGAAGAGATTAGATCTTGTGTCACTCAAGCCTTCTCTAAATCTAATCGTTGAAAATCCCTGACACTCCCAACCTAAAATGATGAGGTCCACGAGGCCAAATAATTCCATATGTTTCTTTTGAATTAGTTGTATGTTAGAGGGCAAGAAAGTGAAATTGGCCTTCCATGCATTGGTTACAAACTGTTGTGAAAATTTGGCTATGAGTTCCATCATTTTTGATACCACCACTTGTCTTGTAATAGGATCAATGTCTACATAAAAATACCTCCGAACTACCATCCTTGACTATAATAGGGCTTCAAGACTTTTACCAATACACCAAAGAGCTCTAGTAATGTAATCCCTCCTTAGGCGGTGTCTAGGTGATTAGCTAATGAAGTGTTGGCTTAATTAGTTTGCCATGGCTCTCCATGTTCTCAAAACTAAATAGAGCTTTGACCATGGTTCATGGGCTGCTTTGAACCTTTATAAAATTTCAAGTCCGTGTTGAATGTTAGGAAGAGCCACCCTCAAGCTTTTAGTAGCTTGGGCGTAAGCTGTCTCCACTTCATCTCCCTCTATCCACTCATGGTTAGTTTGTTGGATGTAGGAAATGGTGTGAGCTTCCTTGAACATACAATGGTGAGCCATAGGACTATGGTTCCCGTGTAAATCAAGGGGTATGTATCCCAGGTGGTGGCCATTAATCTCCCAATCCACTTGGTGGTACACATGTTCGAACCAATTGTCAATTGTGAAACCCAATGAAAATAGAGCCTCTTGCCCAATCAGCACATCATAACTGGTGGCATTGGTGACTAAACATCTAAGATGTAGACAAAGCTCATAATCTATACCTTTATTGAATTTATGTGCTATCAAATTTGAGCTCTCCCCAAGTACCTTTTTTATGCTCCCATTAGCGATGCGAATTTACCACATAGATTTTTATAGTTTGGAGTCGAGCATGCCCATCTTTTTGGCAAATGGAACTCCAAGAATCACTAGTTGGGCACATGTATCAAAAAATACCACTCTAGGTGTGTGTCCTCCCACCTGGATTATTGACTCAGTATTATCGATAATGGCAACTCCGATGGCAATGGAGGTTCTCTCACTGAGCACCACCTTAAAAAATGACTAAGAGATTTTATGGAGAAAATGGTTAACCACAACACCTTTGTTGAGTAACAAATCCACAAATGAGGTGTGTGAGGTGACTTTCTGTCCCTCTACTCCCGGTTCTATGAGGTGACTATACTTGAAAGTACATATGTTATCAGTGAAAGAAAAATGCAAGTGTATTTTTAAATGTTAAATTGCATTTGTAATTGAAACCAAGTAGCTTGCTTCTTCTGCATCAATCACAATTTAGAATTAATGGATACATTTTCCAAGCTCAAAAAGCCAAATCCTAGAATTTTATCTTAAATTGTCATTCATTTAAACCAACTTTTGAAGGTTTAACATCGTGTTCGACTTGGTAGCAGACCACCAGTCACTTAAAACATTATTTCTAACACATATGTTAACCAAATTTTGTTTGCCTTAGCTATTTAAAAAACCAATCACAAGACACACCTTTCTACCAAATCCTAAGCTCTACAGTTAAACCAATAGCAAGTTATGCTACCAAACCCAAGAGGGTTTTGCGAGGGTAAGAAGTTTAACTTAACTACAAACCACCAGCCATTTAAAACATTATTTCTAACACATATGTTATCCAAATTTGGCTTGCCTTAACTCCTTAGAAAATTAACTACGAGGCACACCTTTCTACCAAATCTTAAGCTCTACAACTAAACTAGTAGTAAGATATCGCACTAAACCCGAGACAAATTTGCGAAGGTAAGAAATTTAACTTGGTTGCAGACCACGGATCATTTAAAACATTATTTCTAACACATATTTTGTCCAATTATGTCTTGCCTTAACTCCTTAGAAAGTTAACTACAAGGCGCACATTTCTACCAAATCTTAAGCTATGAAAGTAACCCAATAGTAAGTTATGCTACCAAACCCAAAAAGGTTTGTAAAGTTTTTCCAAGATCTCAAGCTCCCAACATTATCCCTACCTATTTCCATTCTTCCCAAACTACTACAACCCTCCAATCTACTCTTCTTCTTTCTACCATCTACTAAGGACTACTCATTTTCCTTCTACCCAAGAAGGTTATGGAAGCAAAACCTCTCAATATTTGAGTTGAAAATAATGTATGGAAAAGAAAAAAGCCAAAATGATCCAACTTCGTCCTTTTAAAGAAAAGGAAGGGGGATCCCCATTTGGTGACCAATGAAGGAGAAGGAGAAGGTTCCTATGTTCGGAGGCCAATGGAAGGAAAAGGATAAGGTTTTTTTTCACCTCTTCCCACTTTTCCCCCAAGTAATTTTACTTAAACCTTCATCTTTTTCCTTTGATATTAAGGTTTTACTTTACCATGGTTCTAGGCCGTTATTTACGCATTTCCTCCCTTTCCCTTGGCTTACAAATTAGGATCACGCATTTTGATGTCACAAGTCCCCCACACATTCATTGTTGATTCGATTTGGTTGAATTTTTTATTTTTTATCCTTGAAATTATGGTGTCGCGTATGGCCACGTCTTATAGGCCTCAAGTTGTGTAAGTGAATGAAGAGTTGGCTCTGGAGCCGACTTTAGATTTGATGTTGACGCAACATCCTCATGATGAAAACCCCAATCGCAAGAGGTGCGCGCTCGTCTTGAAGTTGATTCCCCTTGAACTTAGTATTATCGCATTTCCCCGAACTTTTGCACCTTGGTGATTTTGTTACAAATCGACCCCACTTCTGGTGATGAACCCGAAACCATCTATGAAGGTTGTTACGAAACTAAAAACACCTCCATGTTTGCATGGTCTTTAATTCCTGGCGTTTGACATTATTGTTGGTTGCACGATCCAACTTGTTGACTGCCTCCTAATAGCAAGGCAAATTACCTAGCTCGCACCATTTGACGCATACTATATTTCCTGTAATTATGAATTATCATTACAGCATACACTAGGACTCCGCATGTAATTGCAGCTCCTTGTTGAACTTAACCATAATCTAAATAAATGTTCCATTCATTATGAAATTCAAGTTGTCATTATCACCCTATCTCCCCTGTTTATTTAATCGTTATTTTGAATTAATCGTATGTTTATAAGGTTTGACGATTAATCTATTTTTATTAGACCTTTCAATGATCCCCTTTCACCTGCTTCATAAATTCTCAACATCCTTGCAACTCACTAAATACTAGAATAAGACCAATGTTTTGTTGCACAACATGAATTATGGTGTCTATTTCTACCCCAACCTTCTAGAGATTTCTCACCCCTAATTATGCCACTAAGGGTTTAAAACTATGGTTTACCAGCTTTTTGTTGAAAAAAAAAACTAACCCAACCAATATTGTATTAAAAAAAAAAAAAAAAACCCCCCACACAATTGTGCTCATTCATAAAATCTTATTCTAACACAAAGTTGTTAAAAACCCCTAATAACCTCACCACATTCGAATATCCCTAACGCATCTTTTAAAAATTGAAACTATCGACCATGGCTATGTTGGTAGGGCTCACAAGGTGTTATTACCTCCCTTTTAATATGTGAATGTACAATCAAAGGTAGGAAAGCCCACTAGTTTAACCATGCTAGAACTAGTGACTAGATTACGAATGCCATTTGCAACCCACGAACTAATCAAATATCTCTCCAAGGTGTTGGATGGGACCCATGTAGCATGTGGATCAAGGATTGTTAGATGACTTCATGTAATGTTTAGGGTATCCTTCAGTATTGCAATTATGTCCCTGGTGCTTAGCTTCAAATCTTGAAAACTAAACAACGGTGTATCATAAACTTTTGTGCCACTTCACGCATTTGAAATTGGCACTCCATAAGTTGATCAGTGGAAAAATTTGTGTGTTTTTTTTAATGTACATGGGTTTTTGGGACCCGAAAATTTGATGCCTTAGCAGTTTGTGGTGTAATAGTCTCTTGCCCCCTCACCAACAAGGTGTGTTTGTCTTCTATGTTGAAAGAAGGAAAAGATTGTGGCATGACTACTTGAGCTCTTTTAGCCTTGGTAATAGGACTTGAACCAAATGCAAGTCGATCAGTCTGAATTACTTGCCTAGTGGTAAAAACTCTAGGTGCACACTAGCCTTTTGTGCCATGAAATAGGAAGGGCAAAAAGAAGTGGCAGATTATAGTGTGAGACTAGAATTGTATGCATTAAAAAGAACATATTCCCCAACCATGGCATCATGTGAAAGGCCATAGAACGATTTAAGAGGTCCTTCTCGTGATCCTGAACCTTGTATAGGTTAAGTATGACTAGTTGGTTAGGAAGATTTGCCTTTTAGATTAACAAGTTGGGCCTTCAATGATTCAAGTTCACTTTGTAAAGTTTGAACTTGAAGACCATGGGTTTGAAGCACCTCCTTCTTAACAACATTGTGTTCCTTCTTTTTAGCATTCTTATTGGAATTACCCTTGGTGGGGAAAGCTTGAATGTAAGGCTGAAGTGCCTTGGCTTTTGATTGAGGGGCAACGAAAGATGTTGGCAAATTTTGTTGTGGTAATCAGAGTTATTTCCATTCCGGGAACTTGGCAAAACAAATAGCTTCTTGATGTCCCTTTTTCTAACAATAATCACAAAAGATATGCTTGAAAGGAATGTTGCACTCGTTAGCTTTGTGTGCAAGATTACCACAATAGTTACAAGAAGGTAAGATGGGCGCAGCCGAATGCACCACTTTAGCCCTTGAAGAATAATGTGATGATTTGGTTGGCGCAATTGGTGGAGGCTAAGGTCTTGAACGTGATGGATGCCTCATAGTACTGGCCTCATAGTGTGTATGAGCCAGTTCCAGCTTTGTAGAAATGTTGTACACATCCAACAAAGTGTATGGGTCTCCAAATTCTACAAAAACCCATTGCAAAACCTATGCATGGAGTGTCAAAATACCTTCCAACAAACGAAGATACCGATGGGTAGCTTCCAGGTTTGTGATGCTCTAAGTATCTTCTTTAAGCTTGAGAAACCTCATGTAAAACATCTTGAGGGTTTCATCCTTCTACTAAGAATAGGTGGCGAACTACTAAATTTTTTCAGAATTATTAACTGGAAATTCTAGTTCAAGAACTTGAAATAATTTCCTCATTGGTTCAACAAAAGCCAGTGCATCAATGGTGGGAAAAATGTTTACAGTAGCAGCAATGAGTTGTTGAAAAAAAAGGTTTACTGAAATAGGTATTGGATTTGGATTATTGGGCAATTAGTCCCATGATGTGCAATGGCAGCTTAAAGTGCAGCTTGAGAGGTGGTGCCGATGGTTATGGCATAAGTTAGATTGGGGATCTAGGTGACGCCCAAAATCTTCAAAAAATGTTGCTCGTAAACATCCAATGCTTCATATTGCACATAACGAGCCAGTTGTTTGAATGCAAACGACTTGGGGTAATTAAAGCCATACTTGAACTCCAATTCACAAACCATAGTTGAAAAAATTGCCTTGAATACCTTTAAAGAAATGGTACCTAGCTTCCATTAAACTTTTCAATTCTCCCAAAAGAATTGTTCACCTCCATGGTGTATATACCCTAGAGGTAACAACTTGCAATGGAATATATGGTGATGGTTTGAAACTTGGCGCGAAAACACACGTACCCCATTGATTAAACCCTCTAAATGGACTTTGATGTATTGTAACCTAAACCTGAATTTTTAGTACGAGTTGTACTAGATGACAATGGTGATGTATATGCTTCATGGTATTGTCGTGAAGATCATGAACTCAAAGAAATCGGTTCAAATGATTGTGTGTTACTTTGTATTTGATACCTTGGCTCTAGTTGAACAATAGTGCTTTCATCATCCGAAGACATGGTATTGTCCCATGCCCCAAAATTTTGCAGCAATATTGAGCACTAGATACGATTTTAAGAATATAGTATCAGATACATATGTATGTAATACCTACAATTTGAAAAATATTGTGCATCAACAGGGATGAATGGTGATGGATGGAGGTTTGTGTATAGACGTCGGTAGATAGAAAGGGTCGAACGGATGGAATTGGACAGAACTATGACGGACGTTGAATAAAATGGCGACGGAGGTCGAACGAAACAATGATGATCATTGGATGGAATAGTACGAGGACAACTATTGAACGGAATGAAACGGGGATGGTTGTCGAACGGAACAAAACGGGGACAATCATCGATTGAAACAAAACAACAATTCTGACGGAACGAAACAAAGACTTTAGCGGCCTACAACTACAATGACACAACGGCCACAACACTACACGCAAGCTTTGTAGAGATGGTGTGCAAAAGAGAAGAATGAGTTTATAATTGCTAAAAGACAAACCTTTGATTTTTTCCTGTGTTAATTACAATGGAATGACTTAGCTCTTTTCTAGCAACAAAGTATAAGAAACA
>Ga0209208_10008982_pt1 | contig 13209 bp, 8 predicted proteins | sample S1TSphfallax_3_FD_187694 | JGI IMG/M metagenome (GOLD analysis project Ga0209208, IMG submission 187694) | Host-associated microbial communities from peat moss isolated from Minnesota, USA - S1T2_Fd - Sphagnum fallax MG (SPAdes) (version 2) | ecosystem: Host-associated > Plants > Peat moss >...
TAAATGACAAATTTTTAATGATTGGTCCATTATTTTGAAGTTTGAAATCTCTTTAAATTCTTTAAATGTTTTTAGCCTATATATATATATAACTTTTTGAGTCTTCATTTTCAATATTCAATTTGTTTTTCTTCCATTGTGTTATATGATTATTTGATTTATATAGTATTCAAACATACTTTCATTTTCTCCAATGTGATTTTCATGCTCACTACCAATAAGATTTTGCAATTATTTTGTTGGTCACCATCCCTTTTGGGTACTTCACAACTAATATGATGCTAAAAAATGAAAATAAAATAGTGACAATTTTTCTTTTACAACAACATGATGATCATTAAAATAGATTTTTTTTTCCCCCCTAGTTATGACTAATTTATCATACAATATTGATTGTTGATATTAAATTAATGGTAGGGCCATTGTGTATAACACACCTTGTTTTGAATTGACAATTTTGCCAATTTTCCACCTGAAAAATATGATTTTGACCTATACAAAGGATATTTCATGGAGAAAATGGTCCAAATTCACCAGATCTCAAAAGAAAAAATTTGAAATCACCAGTTTTTTTTATGATAAGTTCTAGTAGATAGCCAAGAATATGGAAATATTCTGTTTTTTTTCCTACTTTCTTCATATCTAATATGTAGCCAAATCTGGCTAAACCATCTTATGGATGATTGTCACTTCAGCTATGTCACAAAATTGAAAAAAAAAAACCCTTCTTGAACCTGCTCCCTTTGTTGATTTCCATTAACCTTCTCTTGAGTAGCCAATGAGTGGGCAACTGATAAGTTCCCAAAACTTAATGATCTACTACCTGAAATCTAGACTGGGCATCAAATGGGGAAAAAAAACACAAACAATTCTCAATCATGAAAACTGTACAATAAGCATGCAAATACGCAAAATGAGATTGATGAGAATTCAAGGTATCCAGTTGACTTCTTTAAATTTCCAATTTCCAATTACAATAATATCCTTGAAAAAAGGTCCACTCAAACTACTGAAATGAGCTAGTGCCCACCAGAGCACCATCACTGGATGCCCATTATTACTCACTTGTGGATGAACCTCAACTAAGTTAATATGTAGGTTTTGCCTTGGTAACCAATTCTGTAGGAAATTGGGCTCGTACATAGGTAGGTAGGAAAATAGGTAACTACTAGTAACTAGATAGTTCATACATATGTAAGGGCTGTTTTTATTACTTACCTACTAACAACTTGCTTGTGAGTTGTTAAAGCATCTCCATTGCAAAACTGTAAACAACTCCTTTATATTAAAATAGAATAGTGTTTAATGATCACTGTCCCCACCCACAAACGTCAGAAAAGCCCCTTTAAACACTCAAAGACCATTTTATGTCTTTACCCATCTGGACCAGTAATACTCACTGTCCAAATCCATAGTGGAAAAATAATTTGGAGGGGTTAAAACGACCACTGCAAAATTGACATCAATACAGGAATGCAGCAGGATTTACACTATCATGCTGCAAGATTTAATGAAAAGGGGTGTTTGCAGGCATGCAGTGGAGATGCTCTTGGTATGTAGGTTAAAAGAAAAAGCAACTGAGCTAACCACCATGGTTAGCTAGGGAACTGAGACCCAACAGAAAACTGTTTCATGACCACCTACCATTCATCCTTCATGGTGCACTCACTGGTGGGTACTGACTGGTTCACTGTGGCCCTCAATCAACTGCCACCTTTCATGTTACTGCAATTAGGATGTTGGGAGTGGCATGTGCATTGTAGGCATGACTTTACTTAGTAGGTGGGGAACTCCTACTGCACTACTGCATAAAGCTTATGCCTTGGCGAAAAACGCACTCTTTGTCCATACATTCATGAATCAATCATACCTGACATTATAGGGTAAAAAAAAACACAAAAGCAAACAAAGTCCATTTCTCTAAGTTATTGTTTTTTAACCCGGCAATACTTCATCAAAAAATGGTTCTAGACATCACCAGAGGATGTAGAAGTGCTACACAAAGAGAGGACCCAGGTTGAGTTGCTATCAGTTATACATATTTCATAAGCAAGGAAGTGATAGTGGGTAACCTTGCTCCACTGTGAATTTGCTTGCAACAAGTGGACAGTGGGAATGGGAGGTGTGTTCAGAAGGGGGAGAGTTGAGAGACTGTGAGCTAAACCCAATGTTCCTGTCTGACTTAAGATGGAAGATGCTTGCATTTCTTTTTTTTTGGATGGTGATGGAAAGTCTTTGAAGAAAGAAAATAACCAAGACAGAAATTGAAGTACCTTCTGGCAGTTGTGTACCTTCAAGTGATGTTTGGAATAGTGATATAAAGAAGGTTTGGCTTATTTGTGCAAACAACTGAATGCCTCAACTGCTGAAGTTATTGGCATTATTAATGTGTGCGTGGGACACAAAAGCCAACTATAAAACAAGGGTGACAAAAACATGTTCAAGTTGTGGTCATCGACTTTCCACATATGCTTCATAATGGACATTCTTCAATGTGTAGTCTACATTACATACTGTGAGGAGAAATGTGAACCAGATGTTAGTTCTGCTTCATTATTAGCCTAGAATCACGTGAATGAATAATATACTCAAGGCATGTTTCAAGCCTCTGAGAGCCTAGAGAGGTAGAAAAGTTTTTAATCAGAGAGGGCGGGGGGGAATCTGAGAAAAGATGCAGTACAAGCCATGACAAAGGAGGATAGCCAGTACATCTGAAAATATGTAATCAGTGTGTGCCAGTGTCTTTTTTTTGAGACATTTTGTGATGTAGCTGAAGTTGTGTGATCATGCACAAGACAATTTAGCCAGATTTAAACTTAAGCATCCTTGTCTATTTTCGGCTACCAACTGAAACTTAGTACAAATCTCGGAATCAGGTGACTAAAATCCCCAAAAAATCTCAATTTTCACCATTTGCCAAAAATTTGCCAGAAAGAAGAAAACAGTGTACATAATATATGTATACCAGGAGTCTTGTTGCATATGGGAGGCCAAAGCAAAGAAGCAAGTGATTTGTGAAGCCTTCCCACACACTTGAGGCCCCACACCCACAATTATGGGCCTGCTCAGGAGCCTCTTTGGAACATTATTTCAGGTCATCGACATATGGCAAGCAAGAATTGGCATCTGGGCCAGTAGTGCAGCAGAGTGGCAGCCTGCATTTTTTCCCAGGTGGCAGGTCGATTCCCAATCCTAGTAAGCATTGAGGATGATCCTAACATGGAACTAATAGGTGGCACAACAGCAAAAGCAACAGCTTGAGAAGGAACTAAGTGCTGAAGAAGGTAATATAATTATGCCTTGTATTTTTGTTCCTATCTCACATTCCTCATCTTCACCTGATAGCTTTGCTTTTGAGTGAATTTGTTTTCTCTGTTTTAAGAGAAAATTTGACAGATCTTTTCTAGTTCTCAGATTAGTTTTGGGTTGCAAGATAGAGAATAGATATGTATATTCCAGTGTTGGTTGGTATCAAGGGTTTTTTTAATATCAGTCTGCTACTGGTATATAGATTTTGGGGAAAATGAAGTACCGGGTCAACACTAGTTTATGAATTTTTTTAAAGAATCAGGTATCAGTCTAGTATACATAATAGAGGGATGTGAATGGGCTATGCAATGGTATTTCTATTGCTATACCAGCTAGTATATGCAATGAAGCACTGGTATCAATGGAGGTTTTTTTTTTTCCTTTCAATCTTTCAAGGTATGACAAAACTTAATATGGCACTGAAACATTCTAGGTCCTCATTGACAGCTGCAGATGCAAAACTTTCATACACATATATGCCCATTGCTACATCAGCACATACATGTTACAAATGTCTATAACTTGAGAGAACTCATTAATCAAACTGAATGTGAATTGCAAATTCCACTACACATTTCTTGAATGTAAAAAGTAAAGAGTTCAAGCACTCCATTGCATAACACATGAAGGTGCAATAAAAATACATAATGTGTTGAGCTCCTCAATCTTCACCTTGAAATGCTAAATGGAGGAATGCCCTAACACAAATATGCACACCTTGTTACTCCAATCTATACAAATGTTTACAACACTTGAGAAAACACATGAATCAAAACCAATGTAAAGAATCCAACAATCCCATAATAAAGGAAAGGTGCTTCAAAGATATAAATCAAGTTTACATCCTATGTTCTACCTTGACCAATGCAAGCCTCTAGTACATAGATGTGTTTGTTGCTACTTGTTACTTCAATATGTATTTTGATTTGAAACCCAAAATAGCCTTACATGGACTTAAGAACTATATTTTATAACTGTAAAAAAGATAAGCATAAAAAAATGTGGCAATTAAGTCTCAAAAAGACCAGTTTCTTCAAGCTCATCCTCATAATTATCAAGTAGGTCCTTTATAGCAATGAAGAAGTCCTCCATGCCCCTAGTAGCAAAAACACAACCAATCCTTGCATCAATCAACCAGTTCTTTAAGCATTATCACCAACTTGTTTAAATTGTACATTCCTAGCTAACAATATCGCAAATTGGTGAATATGTCAACGATATTGAATGTCCTTTTAGTTTTGATCTTTGACCTAGGAATACTAAAAAATGCACAAACCAAAAATGCAACATTAAGAAACCATTCTTCATGTTTTTTCCACCAATGCAACATGAATTTCACATCAATGTTATTGACAACTATGTGATAACACAATGACAACTCAATTTTCACCCAAAAAAAGAATTTCCTTGGTTGAAGCTACAACTCCCTATAAAAAATCATCACACTAATTAAGTGCCTCTAGGAGGACTATCGATGTGACCAAAGTTTTATCAACTTGTAAACTATCACCAACAAATGCACCAACACATGTTGGTCATAGTCCTTCACAACTACCCTTTCCATATCTCTACCTAGATACTCCATTATACATTGAAGTCATTTAAATTGAGGATCCAATTGGAAAGCACACATGTTGTGTGCATGGGTAGAATTAAATGTATGTGCAAATGCAAAAAAAGGTTCAAAGACATTGATGACTTCAAACCCCATTCTAACATACATAATTTTCAACTCATTTTCAAAATCCCCACATTAAAAAGGTAGATTAAATGATGCCCAAGCTTGATAATCTACACACAATTTGGTACTAATAACAAAAAAGAACTAGTAAGCCTTTGTTTGATTCAAAATGCATTGTTTCACTACCCAACTCAAGGTTTTAATCACTACCCTTGCAATAGCCCAAGTTGAACCTAGAGGTACACAAGTTTGCAATTTGAAAATTTGTTGATTGAAGCAAAGATTTATGGTTATAACATATTCCAATGTTTTTTAAAATAATGCACTTCGAAGCAAACCTTGTTTTAATTAATGCTTTTAGCTTCCTTGGTTTCAAACTAGTCTCCTTGTAAGTTAGCAACCCATTCATGCCTTTCCTTTCTATATTTTTTCATCCATGTGATGATATTTTGTAAATAACTCTAACATTCATCAAACTCACCTCCTTCATCCCAACCCACACATTTGTTTCATTTGTGGCATATTGACATGTCTTAAACATAAGATGTCCAAAACAAGAGACAATAAATTGTAATGCAATTTGCAATAGTGCACAAGAGGCAACAAATTTCAATGCACAACAAGAGTGTTTAGGTTTGTGCCCTCATCCTTGACATAATCAATAATGTTTTTTGTTAATTGGTATTTGACCAAAAATTACTTCATTTATTTTGTTAAGGCTATTCAAGATGTGTTAGGAATTTCAAATGGACCATAGATAACATTTCAAATGATAACATAGAAAGGCATTCATGAAATTGATTATCAACATAAAAGTATCAAATTCAAATCTAGACATCCAAAAATCAAATGTGACAATGGTTGTTGGGAGGAAGCATACAAAAGTAGGCCAAACAAATATCCTTTGACATTGTAGTCCTTTATTTTTAAAATAAATGTAAGAAATTAAACTCAAGACCTCTTTAGGTATCATTATGAAACCATCATGCACTTCATTAAGTTTATAGTAAGTTGCATACCAAGTTTCAAAAGGTTTAGTGTAAGAAAAATATGTAATAAGTGGGTTTTAAACTAACAAGGTAAAATGTGCTAGAACTTATTTTTAAGTTAGAGATTTGGCAAAATATGACCTTTATTATACAAAATTTTAAATTATTGAATACATTTTAGCTTGCCATCAACTTGAAGTCACCAAAAACTTAATTAAAATCCTACTTTCATATAGTTGAAACTAATTTGAAACACATACTTGCATCTATTTGCATTAAAAAATAAATGCTTAAGTGCATATTAAGTTAATAAAACATAATATTATCAAACTAAAGTCAAAGAACATCCTCATATTGATCATTAAAGTAAAAACTATTTCAATTTTTTTGTATATTAAAATTCACTTTATGGTTACCTTCACCCAAAAAAACAAAGATGACAAATTAGCTTACTTTAGCATGATTGCACCTTGTTGCACCTTGTGCAATGGAGGGGGGCACATATAGCTCCATTGTTTTAGCCAACATTATTGGAATATGTTATTGGAAAAGTTGTTTATCTTAATTCATCACATTGTCACATTACAAGGGGCCACAACCATGAGTTTTCCACAACCAACATTGGCATGTACCCCTCAACAATAAATAGGACTAGGCCTTTGATGAATTACTACTCATTAAGGTCATTAAGTTTGTAAGGGTTTTAGTTAGAAAAAAACTTGATAATAGTTTTTAAGTGTCATTGTTTTTTTTTTCCTTTTTGCCTCCCACCTATAGCAACCATTTCAACAAGCCTTTTTTTTTTGTGCCAAACTAAAATGGTAACATGTTCGTTAGTAACATTTTTTTAATGTTAATGATGCCTTGTGCAAGAATGTAATAAACAATACCCTTCCGAAATGTTGTTGTGGTATTATTACAAAATGTTTGACCAAATGAGTGGCAAATCACACACTGCATCATTTGGTGGGTTTCGACCATAATGATCAATAGTGGATCATTAAACACAAAGCATGCCCATGCATGTGAAGTTTGGCTATGCAATAATGAAGATAAAAAAATAAAATAAAATGCAAAGCAATTTAGTCCAATATGTCTTTTGAATTGCTAGAATCTATTCCAACTACTTTTTTGCACACCCTACCATTTAACAAAATTCATATGGAATGTCACAATGAAACCAACATGGTTGTGAATGTCAACAAGGATAAAAATGACCCAAAAATATAATTAACCTCAACTAAAAACTACAATGCTCACATACTTTGACCTAAAATGGTATAACATAAAGGACACAAAAACCCAAAACCCTTAAATGAGAAAATCAAACAAAGCAACAAGTTCACACTTCATGCATGTTCAAACTTGAAAGTTGATCATTGAATAAATGGGGAAACTTTGACATGAAAAGTCAATATGAAATTTAGTGATCAAAATACCATATCCTGCATATGAATCAATAACATAATGCTATTAGGTTATGAGTTTGCAATCCATAGTGCTTGTAACTAAACTAACTCTAAGATAAAACAATGTTAAAAAACTTTTGATGTATTTGAAAGGCACATTATCAAATGAACTCTTTTTTTCATGAAAAGGGTGGGCATTTCATTATTTTAACACCTTGCCTCTTTTATTTATTTTCGTTGTGATACCTACCAAGTACCACGAAAAAATAATAATTTTTTACTAGTGATTTACATTGGGTAATGACTTGCTCCTCGTGTGTTGCCCTCTTCATAACAATCATCATACCAAGCCATCCAACTCAATTTGAAACACAATATTCATTATGTAAAGTAAAACATTTGGTGAAATTTCTTAGTGCATTTGAAGAGCACCTTTTATCTATGAATATGTCAACACATCTCACACATATTCCTTAAGTATGGGAAGGAAATCCCAAGGGCAAGGGCATTATTGAAATAAGGGCATGTGAGATGAGAGCTGAACAAAAGCCCTATTTTGGTAATGCTCTTGCCCATGGACTTTATGGCTATGTAAAATTTGATGCAACCTTTAGAACGAGGGGCTTTACATGTTTCGTAAAGCTTGGCATGAAAATAGAATGTTCATTCATGGGGTGAAGGAATAATTGTGAACTATAACATGCCCTTATGCTACAAATTTTGATTAGGCTTTAAAATTAATGAAGTGCACCGAAACCTGTATCATTTTATTAATGGGCTGGAACTTGACCATTCCATAGTACATAATAGAGTTTTAGTAAAGTTGTCCCTTTACAATTGGCAACTCTAGTTACTACCAGTGGGCAGATTTTGCACCGAAATTAGACTCCATCAGTCCCTACCAACAAATGGACTTGGATTTTACTTATGTGGATTGCCTAGCTTATGAAACCTTCCTCAAATTTTTGTCCCCATCGAATTATATTCTTGCCACAAAACCCGAGCCAATGGATTTGTTGTACTATACATTAGTACCTTGCTAGCTTCCACACTAGTTATATTATTTGTACAAATATTGAAATTTTCAAAAAAGTATTTTTTTCCAAAGAACTCAAATTTTGTGAAGGAAAATGAAATATCTTTTGAAATATTGTATTTTTCTACATGTAATCTTCAAAATAAATAAGTTTAGTCAACATACATGTGTTGAAGATGCCCATGTACTACTATTGGTATTTGATAACCTATTATTGACCTTCCAAGAATGATTGGCCTTCAAAGGTTTACTGTCAATTTACCCAATAAAAGTGGGGAACTGCCAGGTCTGCAGGTCACATTATAGAAGCCCAATCTCCATTGAAAGAGAATCTCGATGGTGTCTTATAAAGAGGACCCAAAAACCCTAACAAACCGAAAAGAAAAAAAAAAGAAATTCAGAAGTGAAGGTTGTTAGTTGTTATATATTACCCACCCATAGCAGAAAAATAATGTTTGTAGTACACCAAACTGCACTCATCATCAACACATTTACCTTCATCAGACTAGGTAACAGCTCAAGCCTTCTTCCTCATGCTCCAGGAGCTTCCCATCATAATCATCATCATCATCAGGAATGGCCTTGGTGGAGTTCAGGTTCCCCATGTGATTTCTTTGAGATCCACTTTGAGCTAGTACCATTCCAGACTGCTTTTCATGCAACAGAAGGCAATTTCAAGGTTGCTTTACTCAAAGGTGATGTTCAGTAATGCACCTACCACTGTGCAAAAGTCTTGAGCCCCTCCTCCTGCAATCTCCACACCAAAAAAAATTGTAATGTTTTTTGGGGTTGTGTTGGTATCATTACGCATGCGATTCACAATTGGAATTCACTTTCCAAACTGGGTGTTCCTCCATGTGCTGCCCTGCAACTTATTGCTCAAGTGACAACCTAAGAGTATGGAACTTTTTGGGGGTAATTTACCCATACAGGGAGGGAAGCATAGAGAACCATAAGTTAGAAGTACAACTACACAGCAAGAGAATGGTATCATATATGTAGTGCAAGTTAAACATTATTGCAGTTTGTGTGTGAGCTCTTTTCACAAATAAATCATGAACAAAATAACACCTTTGCAGCAAAACCGCATGGCTCTGTACATCCTCAGCACAGCCACAGTGAACCAGCACCCACCAGTGCACCATGAAGGATGGATGGTAAATGGTCAGGAAACAGTTTGGTTCCAGTTCCATAACTAACCATGGTGGTTAGCTCAGTTGGTAGGTAGCAAAAACAGCCCTTATTTATTTATGTGTAAACCATCTGCTTAGTTAGTAGTAATTACCTATTTTCCTACCTATCTACCTATACATGAGACGGATTCCTTAGTGGGGCAAATGGGACTACAACTAAAGGTGCTTATGTACACCAAGTGATTTCACTAAATTTTCAATTAATTCATTAATTACTAGTTGAAAAATAATGAATTCATTGGTCTAGTGAATAGAGACTAGTAACGAATTACACCCACATTTTGTAGTAATGGGGGAAGCCACACTATCAGTGCTTTCCACCTTAGACCTTGGGTTGTGCACCAAGGGCACAACCCACTCACAACAGCACCTACCCCCTATACTAACCCTTGCCTTGCTTTCCATGTACATATTAGAGTTTTTTCACACCTCTTTAAATCTTTGTGAAACAATTGAAGTCAGTAACAAAAGCTTCTACTACTTTTGCACTAGACTCATTCCAATTGGTCAACACCACCCACAGACTACCCCTCGTCACTCAAACTGCTCACTATTTAGAATTTTGTAGCCAAGTGGTTGAAGGCGTGACTCTTCTTGGTCCCATGACAGCCAAGATTCCTTTGGCCCACTAGCTTTGGGCTATTTAGTCCATCTCTCACTTATTTTTGGAGCCATGAATACAAGAGCACTAATGGCATCCATGAAACTATGGTTAACTTTCCAGCATTCAAGCAACCATTGTAATAGGTGGGGGTAAAGCCCTAGGGTATATGGGCTAGGGACATTGCCAAAAGAAAGGGCTTAGGCTAATGATGGAATAAAATTTGGCCTTGCAGTCTAGGAATGCTTCCCACTCTAGTGTAGCCCTAAATTAAGGCTTTTTCATGACTGGAATATGATTAGTGTTCAATTTGTGGTTGTTAACCCAATTTTTCAGTATGTACATAGTAAATGGTTCAATCAAGTAGTAATTAGTGAAGCAATATGATCTAAGGTTATTTTAGTTTTTGGTTAATAGGTCTTAAGTTAACCGGTTTGTTATAAGAATTGGTAATCGATATGTTACAATAATTGGTTGATTAATGGAACAGGTGAATTTGAAGTTGTGACCAATAATGAGTTATTTTAATTTTGAAGTTATACCAGCCAGTGATTGTTTAAGTTACAAACAACACTATAAATTCGTAGAATTAGGAGGACTTGGACTTTTTGTAATTTTTAAAGAGTTTTTGAATCCAGATTCATGTTTATTTTGATTTTCTTGTGAAGTTTTCCATGTTTTATTTTTAAAATGCAAGCTTGAAAAATGTTGTTATTGATGAATAAGCAAGAAACCACAATGATTCTTGTGTTTTACTATTTAGATTTGGAGCAACTTGTTGATAATTCAGTAAACCAAAATTAAAAATTGAAAGCGAAAATATAAAACTTAAAGGGATAGAAAACACCCTTAACATTTAATGATCATGCAGTGGAACAAAATTGTAAGCAGGAAGGTTTATGCTTTTTGGTTTTAATAATTGTTTTGTTTTGATATTTTTAAGTTTAGATTTGTATTAAGCTTTAGAAATATTCTAAGATTATCTTATGTGTTCATACTTTTTTTTCTTTACAAACTAGTAATCAAGAATTTCTTTGGATTTGCATGTTGATTTTTTATCATTTCCTTAACAACATGTTGACTGAAAGAAAATCTAAATTAATGATTTCTATAAGATGTCAAGAGTAGTCACAAGGGGCCTTAAAAAGAAAATTAAAATTAGAGGCGCTACAACAACCTATTCATGAAACGATTCAACCACAAGAACAACCACATTTTCAAGCTAAGGGAATATAACCAGTTGAAGCTTCTAGCAATGAGCCTCAACAACCCGTTATGGCAAAAATACATTTTCATCATATACATGTAGAGGAGGAAGAAAGAAGGGAACAACAAGTACCTTCAACTTGGTCATTTTTCAACAACTTAATAATTGTCTTAACAATGAAGGTTGAATGCACAATTGGATGGACAAAACAACGAACCAATTTGACATGCTGATGAAATAACCTCTGCAAGACAAAAATGGCAATTTGCAACACTTGTTACTACAATCCTAGAGCAATTGTGCCCTCTCGACCAATGTTAATTGTTGGTTACTATACATTTGAACCAGTTCCTATTTTGAATCCAACCATAGTAGATTTAGAATTGGAGTGCAACCAACTTTTAACCCGGTTGGAACAACTATATAACTTAGAGTGAAGACCTTCACATAGATCGGGTTTCCAACAACCTATAGATTTGATATAAACAATCATGGCCCTTCACTACTAGAAATCTTGTCATTTGTAACTAGTCACTATGCAACTGGCATGCAACTAATTGTCGTTTGCAACTATCTTGGTCATATTTGCAACTACAAATTTGGTATTGTATAATTTTTGGGCCATATGGTTGTGTGTGCAACTAACATGCAACTAAATCTATACAACATGGACACATGTCATAAAAATAATGGCCTAAATTTATACATACTTAAATTATTATACTTAATAATCTACATAGGTTATATACAATAGTGTTATGTACCTCTAATACTAAATTAACCCCATGCTAACTTAGGCTAGCCTAAACTAACCTAAGTTTAAATAACCATGGCTAAATTAACATAGGCTAAATAAACAAAAAAATTAAATTAACCATGGCTAAATTAAACAAAATTAAGTTAATAATGGCTAAAATAAATTAAACTAAATTAAATTAGGTTAAACTAACCATAATTAAATTAAGTTAGGCTTAAATAATTATGGCTAAATTAAATTAAAATAAAATTAACCATGGTTAAATTTATTAGGCTTAAATGATTATGGCTAAATAAATCAAGTTAAATTAAATATGGTTAAATTAAATTAAGCCAAACTAATTATGGCTGAATCAAGTTGGGTTAAATTAAATTATATTATATTAATTATGGTTAAATTAAATTAAGTTAATTAAATTAAATTAATTTAAACCATGGTTTTAAATTTTTTATTTTATTTTATTTTGGAATATTTTTTCAGGAAATGTAAATTTGATTTAATTTTTTTTTCAAAATCAATTAAAATGATAATATTAAATTTCATTATAAATAATTGTAATTATTAATTAAACATTTATTCTAATTATAGTGATAATCAATTATATGTATATATACTCAATAGGTATTATATATTTAAATTTTATTATTTATGTTAAAATATTAGTTTAAATAGGCTACACTAATAACCTACAAGTATATAAACATCCTAAGTTAATTATTAATTTAAGCTAGATAATAATATTAAAATAATATTTTCATTAAATAATCATAATTATTTAAAATACCCTATAATCATCTTTGAAGTGCAAAAGAAAAGGAGTAATGAAAAACTAACAAGAAGAAAAATAAGCTTTCCAAGTTACAAAACGTTTTTGTTTTTTTTTCTTTGGACCCCTCCTATTTTCAAACCTCATAACTTTCTTATTTCTTGTTCATTTTAAACGATTTAAAGTGCTATAGGAGCGCCACCTGAAGTCCTAAAAATCACATTGGAACTCTAATAGCAAAAAAACAACATAAAATGAACT
>Ga0209208_10008983_pt1 | contig 13207 bp, 10 predicted proteins | sample S1TSphfallax_3_FD_187694 | JGI IMG/M metagenome (GOLD analysis project Ga0209208, IMG submission 187694) | Host-associated microbial communities from peat moss isolated from Minnesota, USA - S1T2_Fd - Sphagnum fallax MG (SPAdes) (version 2) | ecosystem: Host-associated > Plants > Peat moss >...
CACTCTGGTGACAATATTAAGCAAAAGATTAAGGGTCCTCGTCCAAACTTGCACCATACACAAAACAGTGAACCTTGACAGGTGTAGTAGACAGACATCCTTTTTGCAAGCTTGGTGAATGCACTACTTTTGCAAGCTTGGTGAATGCACTACAAGAGTAGTATTTGACCAGCAGAGTCCAGCTGATGTATGGGCTTCAAAACTGCCTTATCCTGGCAAAGAGTTAGGTACTTGCTAAACCCATGACTTTGACTGTTATACAACTCAACATCTGCACAAATTCTGAGCCCTAAGAAACAGATCTCAGGTGTAGGAATGAATAGGCAATGCTTATTGATATAGACAAGGTTTGCTGACCTATGAGATGCTTGGGAATAATCTAATTTGTAATTTCACAAAGAGGAATATGATCACAACACAGCATCACATGTGTTGTACTTCAGACTGCTTAGATTTAAGGTGTTCAGTGTGCAACTAGGAGCTCTTATTGACTCCAAAAGGTCTGCATCAAATAACTCTTGATGTTGACATTAGCCTCATCTAGCAAAGCTGTTACCTTGATCTGCTGATGCAAATACAGCTCTTGTCACCTGAGCCCCAAAGTGGTTTGTGGCTTGTTCCTGCAAGTGCATAGAACCTATCTGATGGCAAGATTTTACCTGCTCAGTGATAACTTGTCTCCAGCAGGCACATCTATCTGGCTTTATAAGACCAAGGTAGAGAAGGTGAAACATGGATTAAGGTGGACTAGCTACAGATCATCTTCAGTACCATCAAGCCCAGGAATGTGGTTTTCACTAGTGGAGTCGTCAGTAAGTGAACCATTGCTGTTAAATTTTCTTCCCTCAGCAGTGGGCTTCACAATTATAACAGGACAGGCACAATTCTGCGCACAGTACTCGCTGACACTTCCAAGAAAAACTCTGCACAGAACAGGTAAAGTTGGTGTCAAACCATAGAGCTAGAACAAAGGGCAGAGCAGGCAGCTGGCCACAACAGAAGAACTCCCAGGAAGCCATCAATGAACGAAACCCTCAATAAAGTCAGTGAAGAATGTTCAATTGAAGACCCCTGTATCATTCACATTTTGCATCAAAATCCAGAAGAAAACACATATCTCCAACAGGAGACCCACCTCCTGCAATGGCCCCAAGTTCCAACTTTTTTCAGAGAACAACATTACTTTGTATTGAAATCCTAGTCAAATATTTTGACAAGGAATTCCTATCATAATCCATGTTTGGAGGTTACAGATTGTGTATGCAGCATGGCAAAGTAGTCAATCTGCTTTTACTTCTTAGATTCCTGAAGGTTACAGAAGAGCCCAAATTCTCAAATCAGTGTATCCAACACTGGAAAAGCTTTCTGCAGGTTATGTTTATACAGCATCTTAATTCCATGGTATTGGTGCAGATTGGATACAGCTACAAAATGTGAATAACTTCCTAGGATGAATTTGTCTAGGAATTAGTCTTGCAGCCATGCACTTTGATAAAGAACTTTAGGCTTACAACAGTTTTGGATTGATAAAATCTGTAGAACTTTGGAGTCACTTTAAGCTCCAGTTTATATTAAACCCAACTGTTACAATTTGACAGACTTTCACATCTTCTATGCTATTGCTGCATGCTGTATATTGACCATATTAAAGATCCACTATCAAATGATAAGCAGAAGTATTTTACCTCTGCATATGGTTAAGACCACGGCTACCAACAATGAGAACATCTGCACACACCCACAGGACTTCCTTGCAAATCTCATGCTTCTCATCCCCCACCACCACTCTGCCTTTGCACTTTATCTGGACACAAACATTCCATTATCAAAACAACTATCTCATCACATCCTGTCGTCTTTCAACATGCCACTTCTGCGAACAGGGCTCTCTGTGGAATCCAAAAATTTTGGTTACATCTGTGACAAAGATCTCCATTCATTTCCTTTTTGGATAGGCCGATGTCAATTCCTGGAAGTGGGTGCACAATGGTACAACCCCCAAACATAACGGTGCAAGTTATCAGCAATGACAAGCCACATCTATCAATCACAAAAATTATCCATCCTCAGGCTGTAACTTTGAACTGCTCTAAGATCTCATAGGAAGGGGCAGGTACAAGCAGATAACCTTAGCAAGGCTTGCCCGATCAAGAAACATTCGTAGAAGAGCTTGAGCAGCTGCCTCTGTCTTATGCTCCACCTGTGATGCCACATCTGCTGGCACCCGCCATTTTGGGTTGATGCCAAAGTCTGTGCAGCACAAACCAGCCTTGCTAGCCTGACACGTATTCTTCCCCATATGTAGACACACAAATGCTTCTGCACCACTTACACAATGTTTCTCTCTAGACGTACACAGAAGCAGAAAACAACAAAAATTGGAGGCAATGAGTTACTCAAATGCTCATCAAAGGACAGGGTGCACACACCATCTGTAGTACGTTGCACATGGAGGAGATGAAGAACATCGTTGGGCTTGCAGTAGTTCTTCACTGCCCACTCGAATGCAAACTCCGCCCCTGTTTCAAGCCGACAAACATTTTTAAACATTGGACTGGGACAAGTACCACGGGTGATGAATTAGTCTGAGGGAAAAGACTTAGCTCGTTCATCAGCACAACAAGCACATCACGTAAATTAGTTCTCATCATACAGGCACGTCGCAAATGCTGATAAAAACAGAAAAGAAGGGACTAAAATAACAAATTTTCATACCAAGAACCGATTGCGCGCTGATGCGCAAAGCGAGTATCTGTACTTCCAGCTCTTCTGTCTAGTGTGACGTTTTTCTATGTCCCTCCCCTGTTACGGAGGCTACTAGAACGCAGCCACAACTATACGTCGGCTTAGAAACAACACAGAACCAGAGGTCCAGAAATCACAGCGCCGATGGTACAGGAGGAAATCACTAGAACCCACTTGCAATGCACATAGAGCTTCCCTAATATCCGATACAACTGTCCAGCATTACGACAAAACCAAAAGACGTTCGTACATCTGAGCAAAAAAGTTTGGTTTTGGAATAGGGATGAGGGCGGGGGCCTAACCTGGGCTTTCGTCCAGAGCTACTAGAATTGTCCGAGGCTCGCCCAGTAACAGATCCATGGCTGATTAAAACCTCGTCCAAGCCTCCGTGTGTGGGTGTGACGAGTAAGTGGGGTTCGTGCAAGGGCCAGCAAGAGCGGGAAGGAGGGAATAGCGGTAGACACAGTGTTCTTATGTATGTAACGAGAGTGCTTCAATCTGAAGTTAAAGAACACTCTAATGAACACACAAAAACCAGATGGGCGATGCAAGGGGAACGAGAAAAGCAGAACATTGGGGAGTTTGTCGCCATCTTGAACGTCACAGCGGGACCCACCGACCCCAGCATTAACAATCTTAACCCATTATCACTCTTCTGTCTCTATTTCCCAAAGATTCCCACTGCCATAGATTTGGGATCATATAATGGTGTCACAGCTCACAGACACTGCTGCTGCTTTCACCATTTTTGCTGCTTCCTATTTTTCGCTGCAATAAAAGTTGGATTCTCGTCCAAAGTGTTTGTTTCCATGACAAATTTTGCACCTTGTACTCAAGGTTATTTTTAAAGGGTTTTAATCGCAGCTCATCAGATGAGCATTCTAAAAGCCTTTCCTATTTTCTACAATACCCTAATTTGGGTAATTTTTTGTTCCTACTGCAAAACGAATTTAAAGATGCTGTAGTTGATTTTGTTACTTTTTTATTAGGTTACCGTCACACATTTCATCTGGTTGTTTTGTTTTGTCAGTTCCAATTCTATGTATTTTTGGTTCCTATCCAAAACTTGTGTGTTTCTTTTTGATAAGGCTTTGTCACAACTCTGATAAGCTCCCACTGTTCATCCACAGTTCCCTAATGGGGTTCTCATCCCAACATTTTGTCCAAATTCAGGGTATTACTGCATCCTACTTTTTTGCTAGCAATTTCGGTTCTAGTTTCCTTGTTTGCAAATCATGCTTCCAGAGCCTTGCTGTTTTAAATGGCTCACAAAACAACACAGGCAATTTGTCTTGTTTGGTTTCGATTTCAACAGCTGTCATGCAAAAAAAGTTTGGTGTTGTAAACAAGAAATGTTATAAAGCCACACAAATTATATGGCTTTATGAACCGGTTAACTTTTCAGTGGATACCACATCTTGACAATTTATTTCTTCCCTGCTTTTTCAGCTTTGCAATCGAACTGTATGATTGCAAATCCTGATATTGGTATTCTTTCTATCATCACAAGAGCGGATATTGTTAGGTGCATGCCTTGGGAAAAATAACTCACAGCTCATAGGGAAGACAGTTTCAATCGTCAAAGAGAGCAGATGTTTCTAGGTTGATGCCTGGGGAAAATTTTGGCTCTGAGATTACAAGGAAAACAGCCACTGATGTGACATCACTGCCTTGGCATTTCCATAGTTACATGTTTGAATGTTGCTTGAATTGTGTGGCCTGATTTTTGTTCCAAAAACTCCATTGTGTTCAGCAAAACTGTATCAGCCTTCAAATAGCACAGATGCAAGGTTATGGGGATGAATTAAGTTAGCTAGTTTGCAATGGTTATGATTCTTACAAAAGGATGAAAGAGTTTTATGTGTCTTCCCACTGCAGAAAATAACTATATGTCTATTTGGAATCTGGGGTTGGATACTTTTTGGAAAAGGATCCAGTCCGTTCTACTGATGTTTTACTGGATACTTTCAGAAATGGATCCTGTCCTGTTCTCCCAATGTTTTACCTGCAGCCATGGATTGGGGTTCAGGTACTTTGTGGCTGGATGGTGGGTGCATAAGAAGTAATCACAGGCGAATCCTAATCCCAACTGAAACAAAAATGAAAAGACCAGTAGCACAGTTTCTAAAATCTTCATCTCGGCTGAAATCTACCAATGGAAAAAGGAAAAAAGGAAGTGAGAGAACCGGATTTCCATTTTGTTTCTGTTACGTAAAAACCCCCATGACCATATTCATTTTGGGGACGTAAGTCTGAAGTAAAACCGGCAGTGACTGACAACACAAAACACATTTATATACCTAGTTATTTTTAGCCTCCTCAGATCTTCTTAGACCCACCAGCCATTTGGCCCAAACTCCTGCCCATTATGCTTGAGAGGCTTTTTTTTATGGTTGCTAAATACTTTGGGAAATATATTCAACTCATGGGCCTTAAACATGTCCACATGCCCTCAGATTTGTATGCCATCTTCTATAGTCTATTTAATTTTAGGATGGAGCAGGCCTAGGCAGGGTCCAAAAAGTCATCATCTTCTTCAGTACCTCCAAACCGGGGCTTACTCAACACAAGACACATAATTCTTGAAGCCTCACACAACCTAATCAGTTGGCCACATCTCCACTGAGTAGATGAAAAACGGTTCATATCATCAATAGCTCTAGCTGGACTTCTGATTCCTGCGTTAACCTTTACATAACTTACCTCACATCCACCAAAGTGGGGATCTGTCTTGTCGCATGTTAAAAAGTAAAGGTTTTACCAAGTCAGAGTTCATCTAAACAGGAAGGTACTCCAGGCCTTTTAACATACATGCTAGTAAAACCCAAGAAAGCAATGCTAAATTTTGACTGTCAGATCAGCGTGATACACCGGACCCATGACCTGCAACAACTTCTAATAGTGTTAGTATACTGAATGCTTGTAAATGTCATACCAATAACCACAAGTGTAGCCTGTACCGTTGGCCCAAGCGTGAACTGGTTACCCACCTAATTTTTCCTTCCAAAACCATTTTTTGTAATTTATTTGAATTTTCAAGACAAAAACTACTCTAATTCAATATCTCCTACACCTTAGGTTTAATTTTTTTTGAATCACCTTCATTAAATCCTATTCACTAAAGGCTTTCCAAAAATACCAAGAGCACACCCAAATTCTTTCATAATTTGTAGTTTTGATTCAAATAACACTTGAGTGAAAAATTGTCCAATATTCAATAACTTTTCCACCATAGGTTGAAACATTATGAAACCAACTCAGCACACCCCTACTGATTGACAACTTTCCAATAGTACCAAGAGTGTAGCAAGAGGCATCATGATTTGAGAGATCTCAACATGACAAACAAAATGAATTCTTTTCATACATAGACTAGTGTAGCTTGTGTTGTTGACCCAAATGTGAACTAGTTAACCAACTAATTTTTCCTTACAATTTTTTTTTAATTTAATTGAATTTTGAATGATAAAAAATATTCAATATTTCCACACCTACATCTAAAAACTTCCATATCAGCTTTGTTAAATCTAACTCACAACGGGACACTTAATGTAAAGTTTGGGGACCACATGTGTCACTCAACCATTTTTGAGGGGGAGTATTAGCTTTTGAATTTTCATTTTTACCCACCTTATTATTATCTAATTTTTTAATATGAATATATTTTAACCACCCAATATTTTTTTTATAATTTTTTTTCCAATCAATTTGTGGTTGAAAAGTGTATATGGAATGCATGTATGTATAACAAACCACGTATGTGAAATGTATGTATGCATTTATAACAAACCATGTATGTGAAGTGTATGTATGTATATACAAATGAAAATACAATTTACAAATTTTTATTGGTTATAAAATTCATCCAAAGAAGTTGCACCAAGACAATCTAACCAATTTTTTTATTTTTTTTCCTTCTCATAATTCATGGTGACAATAATATAATGGCTCATCGATGTCCACCCAATTGGTATTAGTCACATCATATTTAAATTTAAAAATACAAAAAGATTTATTAAACCAATTTAATAACACCATTATAATTAGGCCTTCGGTTATGTTATTAGATGCAGCATTAGATTTATTCATCAAACCAATGGGTCATATTCAAAGTCCCCATCTATTTCCAACTCTCCTCTTGATAATTTGTTCTCTCCCTAACCACCATGTGTCCACTGTTTATGGCATTATAGATACAAATGAGTTTTCCTACTTTGGAATTCTTACCAATTCATCGCTTTGAACCAACTTGGCTATTATCATCTTATGCAAAGTACACCCCACGTGACGCGCCCCCAAGTTCCTTGTTAGACCCAAAAGGGTCCAACTATGTCAAAAAGCGGAAGTAGTTGGAACTTGGTGTCGCTCCCAGCTTCCAACACTAAAGGGGGGTGAGAGAAGCGTGCTGAAAGCTCCGGGATTAGACTAGGAAGAGGAACAACTATTTAGTTACTCAGTCCTGAATTCAAAACCAACCAACAAGTTGGTTAGTACTCCTTCGGAACACTTTTGGTATTGGGACAAGCCACAGGCAACCTTGACTCACTGGACTCACCACAGCCCGGGCTCAAGGGAAACTACCACCTTCCTTCATATAGTATTCTCTGCATTGCTCCGCGGCACCCGCATCCAAATGGCTTTTATTCCCGGGACTCCCAAGGAGGAGTCCCGAAATTGTCCTGATTTGGACTCCTGGGAATTTGGGAGCTCATAACTCCCAACTCAGACCTCGGATTGGGATGAGGTCTAAAGCAAACTTGTAGCTCTCCTTAAGAGCTTTTGAATGGTGTATCGCACTCTATCTGCGCACACCGAGGTGGGTCGATTCCCGACTTTTAGTGGTCGGGAGTCAAATTGCCAGTTTAACTCCCGACCCTTCTTTCGACCATAACTTGTGCTGCAGATGTTCGAATGGTTCATGCAAGGCCATTTTCGACATCTACACTTCAAGGCCTTTCCAAAAATATAAAGAACACCTCAAGGCGAGGTGTTTTGACCTCTACAATTGAGCTCTGAAGTTGCGAGAGTCCCGGAGGACTCCACGTTCTCACTTTTGGGAGTGTGAGTCTCATCCTCACACTTGCCCCAAAGTGGGGTTGCGACACCACGACCATTGCCCAAGCCTAACAAACATGTACTACTAAATAATGCAACTATCAAATAAGCATCTGAATTATTGAAATACATGGATTTCCTCACTCGTGTTAAACCTATTTTTAGAAAAAAAAGAATTTGCATTAAATTGGCTTACCGATGTAGACTTGAAAATCTTATTCCTTTCATATTCCACAATAAGGTAAAATGCATTTTCAATACACCCACAATCAACTAAAAACCCATTTTCAATTTCATTCAACATTTCTAAAATTGCATCTTGTGTTTCTAATTCTATGATGGCCACATCACCCAACTCATCAATAATTAGATCAACCTCCACATGTGTAACACCAGGTGGTGGAATAAGTTCTAGTTCTTCATCAAAATGATTTCGAAACACTTCACAATTTCCATCTTCACCTATAGTGGTTCTTTTAAGAGGAACATAAACAAGATGCTTAAGATCACCCTTTCCCACCTTCCATGGTTCATTAAACCATGAATCATGACTTTGTGTAATAAAAATGCCTTTCATATTCAACATGGTTAACATATTTTGAGCATTGCTAAATCTATTTATCAATGCTTGAATTACATCATCATCTAACATTATTAGTTTGTAATTAGCCAAATCAATAATAGATTCACCATTTTTCAAAGGATGCAAATCAACCCGCACATTTTCCATCTTGTTGTGGATTCTACCAAATTGAAGTCCATCTCACTGTACTCAATAGCAATTATTAAGGCTAGAAATTTTTTTAAGTTAGTTTTGAAGAATTGAAATTTTGTACCAAAAATTAGACTTTACCGATTTTTTGATATATAAACCAATTTTACATTTCTACCAATTTTAAGTTAGAATTGATTTTAAATTACTACTAATTTTAAGATACTAATTTTAAATCATTATTGAATTTGAAAAGTTGTTTATTAATAGAACCAAAAAATTTGTTGTTGCCTCTTGCTTCTATTCCAAGTTTTAAATGTAGGATAAGGTTGGATAACTTGGAGTTTAAGAAGATTTATAGGGATTTTCATTTTCTTTTAGATCCCCACCATTTTTTTACGGGCTTGAAAGCTTCTCTTGGGGAAGCTCAAGGGGTCTTTTAATGAAGCTTTGTTTTTTGATTCAATGTGACGCACTCCCAACTCCTTGAAAGACTCAAGTGTGAATCCAAGTAGAAAACAATGGAAGAAAGAGGAATCGGGGCACGCTCCCTAGCTCACAGCACTTTGAGTGGTGGAGGGGCGTGCTGGAGCTCCGGGATGGGACTAGGAAGAGTTGACAAGCTTCATTCACTCACACGGGCCTGCACAAAACCCACACAAGGTGGTTAGTGTGTAGTTGGAGCACTTTTGGTGCTAGGACGAGCCACGGGCAACACGGACACACAAGACTCACCATGGCCCAGACTTGGGGGAAGCCACCACCTTCCCCCTTATAGTATACTCTACACCTCTCCATAGGGCCCACATCCAAAATGGCTTTTTGTTCCGGGACTCCCAAGTGGGAGTCCCGAAATCACCCAAATTGGGACTCCCGCGATTTTGGAGCCCCATAACTTTGCGAGCAAACCTCGGATAGAGATGCAATCTAAAGCAAAGTTGTATTTCTCATTGAGAGCTTTCCAACAGTATGTTGCACGCCATCTTCAGACAAGTAAATCGGGTCGATTCCCGACTTTTTCTGGTCGGGAGTCAAACTGGCAGTTTGACTCTCGGCCCTTCTTTTGGCCATAACTTGTGTTTCAAATGTCTAAATGAGTAGTGCGAGCCCATTGTAAACATCTAAGTTCCAAGAGCTTTCCAATGATATAAAGAACGCCACAAGACATTGAGTTTTGACCCTTGAAATTGCTCTCTAAAGTTTTGGGAGTCCCTCGAGACTCCATCTCCCAAAGTGGGAGTTGCCTTGGGAGTGTGAGGGTTCACTCCCTCACATTTTCCTACACTCCCAAGAGTATGTGATGTGACTCCCATGCTTTCTCTTGGCTCGCACCCTTGCAACCCCTTTGCTTTGGTCGCGAGCCCAAAGCTAGGGTTGTGACACAATGGGTAATGTAATTTGGCACATTGGAATTTTTTTACATGGAGTGAATTTATTTATTTTTTAGTTCTTGCTTCACAAAGTGTATTGAAGTTGATTTTCCACTTTCTATTTTTTACTATAAGCTTTAAAGATGTTGCAGAGTTGTTTATTGTGATCTACTTATTTTCTTTTTTAAAAAATGGTAGGCTATTTGTTTAATTGTTTTCTACTCGTTTCGAAGTGGTTATTTATCATTAAACACCAATAGATTTGAAGTGTCAAGTTTGTACTTATTTTCAATCAAATACCCAAAAGTGCTTAAAAATTCACGAATGGGCCTAACAATAACAACAAGACCTCCAAGAGGAGGTCGAGGCAAATTTCCAATTGGAAGCATAGGTGCGCCTTTTGATGTTCCCTAATCAAGTTTCCCTTGGAACCCATGGTACCCATCATGGTATCCACCACTAGCACCCACTACCCCTATAGCTCCTTCATTAACGAAAGTATTGCCATAACTAATTTATTTTGTTAGGACAAATTTAGATGTTCATGTTTGAGTGTTTTGGAAAGAAATTCAAGCTAATGGTGAAAAGCAAGACACTAACATAGTGAACGTGTTTTGTTTCACCTTAAGAAATACAATTTTGAAATGGGGTGAAAATTTTATGTAGTCTCATTGAGGTTACATTTTTATGGAATTGGAAGTTGCATTCTATAAGTGTTATTGCATGATTCAAAACAATGAATAGGTTTACATGGCTCTTAAAGTCATTAAGCAAGGCAATAATGAAAAGGTTAAACTTTACTCTAAACAAATCCTCAAACTTGCCAATTGTCTTCAACATAAGGCGAACGATAATTTGTTGATGATATTTTTCTAAATTGGGTTGATCCCCTACTTACAAATTGCAATTGCAAGAATAAAATGAAATACCTTATTTAAGCATAAGGAATTTGCAATCACCTATGAGGAGACCATGGCAAATGCAAAGGAATACCAAAAATTGTTAAAACTACCAAAAAACCAGAAAAGGCACTAGACAACATTCGGATAAAAAAGATGTGCAGTTTATGTCATAAATCAAGGCATCTAAAGGAGCAATGTCATTGGAACCCAAAGAATCTTAACAACAAATCGAAGGACAAAAAAGAAGTTTCAGTGACCAAAATTTCTTATCAAACAAGGAGAAGCACGAATGGAAACCACAAGAAACAAGGAAATCAAAATTAAGGAAGTTCCCTAGTTTACCGTTGCTTCATATGCAATTCATTGGAGCACAAGATCTATGACTATCCATATAAATCAACTACACAAGAGATGTTCCGAAACAAAGTCTCCCATTTAAAACTAAAAAAGGATGAAGTCACAATCAACATGGTTTTAATTGTTGAAACAAGGAGCTATAACCCAAGATTAATGCTACAACAGGAGAAGTGTTATAAATACTATTCGTTTCTAATTCCCAATGGAGATGAATGTGTTAAACATTCATCACAAGGATGAATAGTATTCTCATCCTTGTAGTATTTAGGTTAGGTTGAATAATGGTGGCTAGGGTTTAGAAGTGAAAATTACTTAGGGCTTGGCAATGGCTAGGGTTTGGTGGCGGTTAGAGTTAAGGCTTGACGGCAGCTAGGGTTAGGGTTAGGCGACAACTAGGTTAAGGTTAAATGGTGGCTACTTTAGGGTTTAGAGATAGTATATAGTGGAGTGTTCTTGAGTGGTCTTTCATTCTCTCCTTTCATGATTTTAAGTGTACATAGAACCTTCAAGCCTTGTTAGTTGTTACAAGTCATAGTTTATATTACAGATGTTGAAGCATACAACCTTTGTAATCTTTTAGTTAGTTAATACAATTGTTCCATTTCATGAACCTTGAATGTTTCATTTCTTGCTTGATTTCAAGTTGTTTCCAATAGGTTGTGGGCCCACACCAAGTAAGAGAAAGGACATTGTGTTAAAACAATAAGTAGTCAAGGGTTTTGCTTATACAACATAGAAAGGGAGAATCCTTTTGAGGGAAGGCTTTTAGTTTGCAAGGTTACAAAAAGAGTAATAGTTTTTCTAAGTGAGTGGGAGGTGAGGAAGAGATTTCTTCAAAGTGTTGTAAGTTTTTCAAGTGTGGAAAACTTGTTTTAAGTTTTTGAAAGTATTTGTTTGTACAACATAGAAAGGGAGAATCCTTTTGAGGGAAGGTTTTTATTTTGCAAGGTTGCAAAGAGATTATATTGTCTTTCCAAGTGAGTGGGAGGTGTGAAAGAGATTTCTTCAAAATGTTGTAAGTTTTTCAAGTGTGGAAAACTTGTTTCTTAAGTTTTTTTAAAGTATCAAGTTTGAAGGTGAAAGTGTTTGGAAGAGAGTTCTTTGAGTTGTTGAAAACTTCAACTTTCAAATTTGAAAGTGTTTGTTATAGCTTTTGTGTTGAAAATGTCTTCTTTTCAAATGGAGTCCTTGAAAGTCATCGAGAAGTTTGATGGTGGCAACTTTCACCTTTGGAAGTTCAAAATGCGCATGATGCTTTCCAAACATGGGCTTTGGAAATTTGTTGATGGGAGTGTCACCTTGCCAAATGAAGAAGTTGTAAGTGCCGATTACAACAAGAAGGAAATGAAGGCTTTTACATTGCTTTGTGAACATCTCACGGATGCCCAACTTGCACACATTCAATATTGTGACAATGTGAAAAGTGCGTGGGAGGTTCTTTGCGGTGTCCATGAAACTAAAACAATTGGTAACAAGTTATTCCTTCGAAGGAGATTCTTCACCATCAAAATGCAAGAAGGAGATGACATGCTTGTGCACATCAACAAGGTGAAAGCCCTTGTGGACCAATTATGTTCCATTGAGGTGAACATTACAGATGAAGATGTTTACATGGTATTCTTCATGAGCCTACCTTCATCCGTTGATAACTTAGTCACAAGCTTGGAGTCCATGTCCACAAAAGATGTAGACCTTCAATTCATTATAACAAGGTTGCTTCACGAAGTGTCCAAAAAAAAAGAATGTGAGAGTTCCGAAACTATCGCATTAGTAAACAAAACTCACAAGTCAAATGATAAGTTTTGTTTCTATTGTAAGAAATTGGACATTTCTTGAGAAATTGTTTGAAGAAGAAAAGTGATGAAAAAGAAAAAGTCAATCAAGCTTCTGAAGACCATGAGCAAATGTTTGTTGCCATATTGAGTGCTAATGATCATACCACGTATGATTGGATTATCGATTCCAATGCAACGCAACACATGACATTCCAACAATAATGGTTTACCACATACGAACACATTTCCCCAAGGAGGGTGTTCATGGGCGATGACACCGTTTTGGAAGCC
>Ga0209208_10008984_pt1 | contig 13207 bp, 10 predicted proteins | sample S1TSphfallax_3_FD_187694 | JGI IMG/M metagenome (GOLD analysis project Ga0209208, IMG submission 187694) | Host-associated microbial communities from peat moss isolated from Minnesota, USA - S1T2_Fd - Sphagnum fallax MG (SPAdes) (version 2) | ecosystem: Host-associated > Plants > Peat moss >...
AAAGTGTATCTAGAGACAACAAAATCATCCACTGTGGAGACATCTGAAATTCTCGGTGAGGCTGTCAATATGGCTCTTTCTTTCTCTCAGTAGGTCATGAAAGGCTTTGGCTCAAAATTGTAGCAGACATTTATCATGTTCATCAAGAGATTCTATGTCCTTCCTATTACGTGTTTTGTATGTAAGAACCAAACTGTCTTTTTTTTTCCTTCAAGTCCTGAACCTGAATGAAGTGCAGTTGTGGGGTGGAATGAATAGTTGCACTTGGTGAGCAGCTCTGTTGCTTCAATGATGGAGTGCGCATTACAGCAATGAATGCCATTTGCAATTTTGCAAGAGTGAATCTGAACTTAAGTCCCCCTGGTATCCTACATAAAGTTGCTGATTGTCTTCAGGATACCAAGGTTGGTGGTCCATCATGTCTACCCATCAGTAAAATCAGCTGGTTTTATCAACTGCCCATGAATCTTATACTTGTGCTGCTGCTGCTGTTCCAGTGGATGTTAAGCTTGAAGAAAACAATGAACCCATTAGGTTTTCTTCTTCTTCTTCTATTACTACTACTATTTGAATGTTTCTTTGTCTTCCCATACAAGGGACTCATCATGCACCTGGTATTTGTGGTGATGAATCTGAACATGATGCAGGTTTCAATCAGAATAGAAACTCTACATAAGTTGGCAGGTGTTTATAGGAGCTACTGCACAAAATCCTTTGAAGGATTTGAGGCTGGCCATGATCAGTTTGAGTGGATACCAAGTAAAATTTTTCACTCCTGCTGTGGAAAAGGTTCTGCAGATTTCATGTGAGTTTTTTTCCTGCTTTTCTTAATGAACTGAAATGCAAGTTACTTTCCTTGGAACTGCGTCTTCACTTATCACAAACACACACATCTGGACACGTATCCATCAATGGAATTTACTCTGTTGCCATCAGTTTCTTCTGAAGATCTGGTATACCATAGTGACTGTTTTGTTGGGTCTTCTTGCTTGATTCTTTTTTTCCCCCCCCCTCACCTTCATCAGAGTGATATATCAGAAGAATTATTCTCTCCAACAGGGTTTTGAATGTACTGAAAAAGTTAGGCCTGATTGGGCAGAGCACAGGACATGGAGATTGTGATTTGTGAGGAGCTTTTTGACGCAGAGCTGCTCCCTGTGGAGGAGCAGGCAAAGCACTGGGTAGCGTTTTTCTCCACATTTGACGAGCAGGATAAAATTGCTCTTCGGCACATTTTGTCACAGAAGCAAAAGTGAGAACTTTTCTGGGTTCTTCCAGTGTGCCTCCAGGATATTACTGTTTAGGATGGGTTTAATTTTTATCTCACTGCATTCTTTCACAATCTGAAAAGAGAGGAAGTCACAAAAGTAAAGGAATACTAAGGACCTGTCTCTGTAATTATCTATGAGCTTCATAATTTAGGCAAGAAATTGTACAATTGCATCAAGAAAAAATAGGAGAGGAGGAGAGACAAGGAGGGTTGAAGAGGATGCTTATCTGGATGCAAGTGTGGGTGGGGTCATGCAGATTGCAGTTGGAGATGCTTGTTTACCTCTCTGTGCAACAGACAACTGAGGTGCAGCAACTTAGCTCTTCATCATAAGAATATACACCTCTCTGATACTTCACAAATTCTACAGTCTGTCCATGTATCATCATAGTTGATCTTTTCTTTTGTCTGCCATGGTGGTATCTGTGGTTTGGCATGGACACCTTGCTTGTATAATCCTCAAAAACAGTCAGGATCATCAATCAACTCAAAGTTGCTCTGTGATGCTGAAAACAAAGAACTTCTGATCTTGTGCTTTGGAAATTTTGGCAGTTCATGTGTTTGGCAGTTTTATAACCCATTTGTTTGTACATAAGAAGCAGCAGCAGCCCTTGACAAAGTTATGCATTTTGCAGGAGAAAGAGATGCTGGATTTCCAGAGGAAGATCGAGAGCAGCTTCACTGTAATTTCTGATCAGTTTGTGGATCCACCCAAAGCAAAGGAAGATCTGTGGGAGCTTCACAAAATGGGCGATGATACTGTTTTTAAGGAGCTTTCTATTTTGCTGGATCCAAGCACCAGTATTGCTCATGCACGTGCAGCTTCTGTACGTTTTTCCTTATCATATAATTCAGCTCTTAGAGGCTCCTGTAGCAGTACTAAAAGCTCCCCTCCCTGCCATTCTCCTATCTTCACTCAATTTAACACCAAAACCCAGAGTGGGAAGTGGTGATAAGGATAAAACCAAAACCAGTGCTGCTGCTGTTATACATACTTTGTGGTGGCGAGACAATGCAGAGAATGAAGAATCTAACCTTCTACAGAGGCTTACAAAATATCAAATGATGAAACCCTTTAGTATTATTATTGTCTGACTGAGTGCAGGCAGAGCTGTTGAAGAAGATAGGGGAGAATCACCCGCAGCACGACTTCTTGAAAATCCTAACCACAAAGTGCGCATATTCACTGTTCAGTAGGGAGCACGCTCATGCTTTTATACAGCAGATTCTTGTCTACAGAAATTCAGCCAGGAAAGAACAAATGACATCAACTATTGATCTGCTTTCGGTTGGTGCCCATTGCTAGTTGAAATTTTGTGTGTCTTTTTTCCAGATAGCCTGATAGATGTTATAGTAGTAGGGTTTCGGGTTTACGGTCCATGAGATAATACCTGGAGGTGTCCATCTCTGTCAAACATGTGACATTTGCTTTGATGGGTAATGCTAAAATGGTTGGTTTTGTAGGTTCTTGCATGGCTAGGCTTTAGGGTTTAACATGTGTTGATTTGGGATGAATTGGACCTAGTTTTGTAGATTAGGAATCCTCAAGAGACTTTGGAGCATTTAGGGTTTTGGGTTATGCCAACTTATATGAAGTTGATAGGGGGATCAGTGATCTGCCAGAAATGCTGACTGGAGTCCTGGTGCTTACGTTGCTATATGAAACCTTTGCTGAAGAGTTTATATTAACTCCCATTTCCTTACAGGAAGTTGCTGCCTATTGCCCTCTACTTATAGATGATGTGAAGGAGAACCTGCATCTCTTGTCCAAGGATGATGAGGAATTCATCAGAAACAGTGTGCTCGATGTCATCTCTAAGAATCCTGGAAGCTCTTCCTATGCACATGCAGCTGGGTCTGAAGTTAGCAGGTATGTATGAGTTGAGTTGCAAACATTTCCCAGTGAAGAAAGTGATGCTGCCACTGGTGCAGAGAACTGATAAGAGCATACATAAGATTAATTGTGAAGTGATTTGCCTTGTGATCCACCTGCCATCTGTCCAAGCATTCTGTGAAAGAAATCAATAACCTCACTGCTAGTTGGGTGGGCCAGTTTTGTTGATCTAACTGATGATACTATGGTTGTTGATGTTTCTTTGTGTCTGGCAGCAAATTGATGTCAACATCTGAAGAGCTCTGTATCAAGGAAGACTGCAAGCAAATCAAATCTGCAGTTGCTGAAATTACTATGACTGCAGATTCAGGACTCTCCTCAGCTGCAGTATATGAGGTATATATATATGTCTCTGACCCACATTTGAGATTCAGAAAAACAAGCTTTTTCTCCTCTCCTCATTTGGGATCTCATGGGAAAATGATCATTACTGATTTCATATTTCCTCATGTCAGCAATCTAGTCCACAAAGCCAAAGGCAAGGACAAGCGTTCAGTGATGCACAAGTGTTGTCTGAAGAAGAAGATGAAGAGGAAGCAATAGATGAGGAGGTGAACCACAACAAGGGCGAGCACAACAATGATGTATTGGCAAAAGGCACTGTGGGTATGGAGGAGCCCAGATTGGCAGAAAAGGACATAGTGGAGACCGAAGAAAAAGAACAGGAAGAACAAGAAGAGACTGTCCTTGTGAAGCGTAAGCGTGGCCGCCCAAAAGGCTCCTTCAAGAAGCTGCCTAATTCCAGTAGGATGAAAAGCGTTGGCCAGATCGCTCCAAAGAAAATTCCGATTGCAGTTAATGACATGCATGGAGAAGAAACAGAGCAGCACGATGAGGGACTTCCTTTGAAGCGCAAACGTGGGCGACCCAAAGGATCCAACAAGGATGGCCAAAGCAAGGTTGCTGAGGAAGCTGAAAAGGATGGAGTGAAGGGAGGTGCGGATCTGGACCATGTGAAGAGCCCAGAGGCAGATGGAATGAACAAGCACAAGGAGGAGGATGCGGTTGTTCAGGATGAGGAGGTGAATGACGGCAGCAAGATGGAGGAGGATGTTGTCCAGGAGGACCATGAGGGTGGTGGGATGCAAGATCATGATCCAGACAAATCACAGGTTCATCATGTAAAAGAGAGAGTGTCAGAGATTGAGGATGTTGAAGAAGTGCTGGAGGATGTGGTGGCGGAACCAAAGAACCAGGAGAATGATGAACCAAAGATCAAGGAGGCAGCAGTGGTGGATGTAGTAAAAAAACCCAATGAGCAGAATGGAATGAAGGAAGAAGAAAAAGATGGGATTGAACCTTTAGCGGGTGACAACATAAAGGATCCTGAGGAGGAAGTGAGAGACTTTGAGAAAGATGGGTTGCCAGAAGTTGAGAAGGTGGAAGTGATGGAGCTTGCTGCAAAGGATGGGTTGAAAGATCAGGACATAGACAAAGTGGAAGAGAATGCAGAGGATAATGCAATAGATGATAGAAACAATAATGGGGTGCTGGCCAAGAACCATGAAGGGGATGCAGTGGAAAAAGACCTTGTAGTAGATGATGACACCGCCAAGGGAGATGACTTCCAAGACCAGGAAGCGGGTGGCTTACAAATCCCTGAGAAGGGTGAAAGTGAGGAGAACCAAAGTCAACAACAAGAAGAGGACTTGGACCTGAAGGAGCATGGCACTACGTTTGACGAGGATGAAAAATTCAACCACACTGAAGATGAGAAAGCAGACAAACACCAGGAGACCGTAGAAAGTGGCCACAAGGAGGTTGCTGCGGATGTGACTAAGGAGGGTGGTGGACTGGAGGAGCAAGATGCAGATGAGACAAACAAGGTTGCCACAGAGGGGACTGAGGGGAGCGGCCTGGAGAAGCAGGATGCAGATGAGACAAACAAGGTTGTCACAGAGGGGACTGAGGGGAGCAGACTGGAGAAGCAGGATGCAGATGAGACTAGTGAGGTCACCACAGAGGGGACAGAGGGGAGCGGACTGGAAAAGCAGGATGCAGATGACACAAACAAGGTCGCCACAGAGGGGACTGAGGGGAGGAGACTGGAGAAGCAGGATGCAGATGAGACAAATGAGGTCACCACAGAGGGGACTGAGGGGAGCGAACTGGAGAAGCAGGATGCAGATGAGACAAACAAGGTCACCACAGAAGGGAGGGGACTGGAGAAGCATGATGCAGATGAGACAAATGAGGTCACCACAGAGGGGACTGAGGGGAGCAGACTGGAAAAGCAGGATGCAGAGGAGACAAACAAGGTTGTCACAGAGGGGACAGAGGAGGGTGGTGGACCAGAGGAACAGGATGCAGATGCAGCAAACAATGATGAAGACCAGGTTGTGGGTGATGAGGAAAAAGGACTGAGTGAGAAAGAGCATGATGCAGGAATGAGTCATGAGGGCAGATCAGAAGGTCGTGAGGAGGACAGAGTCAAGGACCAGGTTGAGGATGAAATTAAGGATCGGGAGGAGACTCAAGCAAAGATGGACCCTGAGGAGGATGGCAAGGATGAGGAAGAAGGTTATGGAGGAGTAGTTCCTCAGAAACCTGACACACAGGAAGATGAGGATGGCAAGGATGAGGAAGAAGGTGATGGAGGAGTAGTTCCTCAGAAACCTGACACACAGGAAGATGAGGGCGGCAAGGATGAGGAAGAAGGTGATGGAGGAGTAGTTCCTCAGAAACCTGATGCTCAAGAAGACAGAGAAACTGAGCAAGAGGAGGAAAAAGAAATAACCCAGAAGGCAGATACAGGTGATAGCAAAGATGAAGATGGGGGAATGGATGAGCAGCAGCAGGGGTATCTTTCTGCTAAGCGAAAACGTGGGCGACCCAAGGGCTTAGGCAGGAAACCGAAACACAGACATCCCAAGAGTGTTGGCAAGCAGGATGTTAAGAAGGTTGTCACCCCTGAAGTTGAAAAGGATCAAACTAGGGACCCAGGAATTGATGGAGACAACATTGAGAAGGTTGGGGTAGAGATGCCTCAAAGACTATCCACAGGGGAGGAAGGCGAGAAGGACCAAGAGAAGCACCACATTCCCACAAAGCGCAAACGTGGGCCGTCCAAGGGGTCTCGCAAAACACATGATTGGGGCACACCTAGAAATGTGATGGATGGAAAAACTGAGCTTGAGAAGGAGATCACAGAGAAGGATGCAGAAGACCAAGAGGAGAACCAGCCTGCAAAGCGTAAACATCTTCCTGAAGATTCTAGCAGGAATGATGCTGAAGAGGCTGGATCTTTGGAGGATTCTAGCAAGAATCATGCTGTGGAGGTGTCAAGTAAAGACAAAGATGAAGAAGAGGTGGCGGTGGGTGTGGATCATCAGGATGTAGAACAGATGCCAACACAAACAGACAAGGAGGGGGAGGAAAAGGATGTGGTGGAAAACCTCTCTGCCAAGCGTAAAGCTGGGCGCCCAAAGGGCTCCGCTGCAAAGAATAAGAGGAAACTCTCTGTGGGTGATGAAAAGGCCAGCGAGAGTCATGAAGAGGCACTTGGTCCAAAGCACAAGCGAGGAAGGGGGCATATTGAGAGCTCTGACAGGAAGGAAATTGTTACGGAAGTGTTTGAGAAAGATGTGAAGAATGAAGGAACTAAGTGGGAAATGTATGTCACTCCCAAGTCCAATTATGGGCAGCCAATGGGCGCAGTTGACAAGGTTATTACCACATACGTCTTTCGTCGCAAGAAGAAGGATGAAGATAAGAAGGATGGAGATATGGATATTGAGGAAAACCTTGCTCCAAGGTCAAAACCAGGGCATCCAAAGGGCTCTGGCAAGAAACAGATCATGGGTGAATCTCATGGAAATGGCAATGAGCAGGAGGGAAGTGTCTCTACAACACGCAAAAACCAGGGCCATCCCAAGAGCTCTGGCAAAAAGGCAATCACACGTAAGGCTGGTGGAGATGGGAAAGGCAGAGAAAAGGAGGAGCAAATGGAGGAGGAGGAGGGCCAAACTGCAAAGTCTAAACCTGGGCGTCCCAAGAGCACTGGGAAAAAGGAAATCAGATCTACTGCTGGCATAGATGTAAAAACTGGACAAAAGCATGAGGAGAAGAACAACATCAATACCCCTAAAACAAAAACAAAACCTGGGCGAACCAAGGGCTCCATCAACAAGGCTGTCAGGGAGGTGTCTAGCGGTGATGAAAAGGCTTCTTCTAGTGTACAAAAGGTCTGTTGCTCTTTTCTTGATCTATGGGTATAGACTTGCTCACAATCAGCTGCTCTTTTCCTGATGGTATGAAGCATGTCATATGTCATCTAGCAAATTTGTGTCTGGGTTATGGAGTAGTGTTTTCGTGACATTTTTTTCCCCTCCCTTGGTCCTGGAAATGGGTAGAGCCCTGCTAAGAAGATTGCAGCCGACAAAGGAAAAGAGGATCTTGTGGGTTGTGGCATCAAGGTCTGGTGGCCACTCGATCGAAGGTTAGTATCTTCAACTGCCATCTTAATGGGAATCTCTGCTTGCTTGAGCAGGTCATCTTGCCCTCAATGACATGCTCTAATGTGTCAGTACAGCACAGGAACCTCTGGGCAAGAGAGAATATGGTTAGCATCTTATCATGTCTCCAGAAGCTTTGCTCTTCTGGACTTCAACATGTCAATACCTTGGAAAAGCCTCCTGATTGTATAAGGAACCTAGTTTCCAGGCACACATTTATCAAAATAGAGTGATTGAGCTGATGCCATTTATGCTGACTGAATGACCTGCCAGGTTTTACAAGGGGGAGGTGATCTCATACGATGCCAAAAAGAAGAGACACAAGGTATGATGGATCAGATTTCCTCTGTAGAAGTTTCACCTTTTCTGAAGTGTTTGTCTGAGTTTTGTTATGCTAAACCCTGAACCCTAAGTCTATGTTCATTCAGAACACATTTGTCAATTGGGTTGTCTAATCACGATCAGCTGTGTTTTTGGCAACAAAGCCTCATGGGAGCAGACAGATAAGCAGAATTGGAACTCTTGTTTCGTGGTCTCATCTGGTCTTGTTACTTTGCAACTTTTAAGGTACTATATGACGATGGAGAGCAAGAAATTCTTGATCTGGGTGTGGAGCGTTGGCAGCTGACAACCAAGAAACAGGGGCTTGTGAAGGTGGGTTCTTCTTGTCCAATGGATGGTTTTGTTCCGTTCCCAATATTATGGCCTTCACTGGATCTCATGTACTTATCTCTCATATTCTCTCACAGTAGTAATATGTCCCTGGCAATTACTCCATGTTTCTAGTGTCCAGCAGGTCTGGTGATCATAAAGCTGCCACTTTCAAAAGAGAACGAGAGACTGGAAGACACTACTGACAGTTGAGTGTTTCTTGACAGAATCCACAAGATACATCATCAACACCTGCATGGGCTCCAGTCCCACTGTAACCATAATCTCACTTGGCACCTTGTTTTTTACGCTTGTCCATTCATAACCCTGAATTGGCTTTGAGTTGATAGTTGTTTTACTACATTCTGCAAAGTATTTTCTGTTTACACATGCTGTTATTTTTCTTGAATGGATTATATATGCATCTCTTGATCTATCACAGTTCTGCACGTGACACTTGCCTGAGAATGTTGAATGTAGGGGAAGTTATATCCCCAAAAGTTCTATTGTGGAAACCAAAAATGTGCGAGACAGAATTACCTGTATGTTTTATCCTTGGCTTACATTGTATTATCACAAATGCTCCTGTACATTATATCTCCAGACGGGAACTCAACAAGGCCAAGGCATTGGCACAGCAAGAGGATGTACCCAGACCATCCAACCAGTTGTATGTGCTTTTACCTCCTTGCACTGTTTACCTTTCTTTCTGGTTATGTGCAATGGACAGCAATAAATGCTGCATTCTTTATTGGCACCTTTTTTTCTTCACAAAGACAGAGACTTCTAGACAACCCAAGTCATTCTAGTTCAAACTCAAGACTATGGGCACTTGGGATTTGGGCTTGGTGCATTTGACAAGTACTTCAGGGTAGTTACCAGTTGATTTTAACTTGGTGAGTTTGGGTTTCAAGGTTTATTGTTGTAACAATTGACCCACACATGCAGGAAACAACGATCCTCATCAAAATCTGGGAAGAAGCGTGTTTCTCAAGAGGGTAAATCAAACAATTTGGAGGCAAGATTTCTCAAGGAAAAAGAGACTCCTGTCAAGAACACCATAAGTGAGTTTGATTTTGATGAGGATAATGATGATGATGGCGAAGCACCCAAAGGTGGGAAAATGAAAGGGAAGCAAGTCCAGAGTTCCTCAACATCAAAAGGTGACTTCCACTCATCATGCTTTCTTCTTGGGAATACCCACTCATTCTTTACTTTCTCAATTGGATGGCATCCAAAGAAGAAAATTTTTGCATATGCAAGGAATCTCAGGAATGGAGGATCTCTTTTTTGATGCTTGTGGCTTGGAATGGAGGGAGGACAGGCTCCAGTGGGAAGGTTTTCAAGCATAGTGTGGGCGATAGCAGCACAGAAAAGCCTACTACTAGCAGAGATTCTGAAGGCGATGCAGCAGCAGCCCTTTCACCTGATATGTCTCCAGGCGATGGCGAGCCTTTGGTTAGTAGTCCCTTGATCTTTGCTCCAGTCACCAATGCTTTCAGAGATTGTGTCTGGGTTGGTTTTGTCAATTTTTTGGAAATGCCAACATTCTGTTGTGGTTGTGGACAAACAGAAAAATGTCTCTGGCAGGCTATTAACAAGCTTTCTTCTTGTGGGTGCTTACAGAACACATGGGTGATACGGAGACAGAAGGCCCACTGAGGAGACATGGGTCATTTCTTGTGGAAAGGAAATGATTTGATGATCTGAAATAGACAACTATGCTGCTGCTGCAACACTTACGTTGATTATGATGCCCAATACACTTTGATTGAGGTTGTAGGTTGTAGGTTGCTGCTGTATATCCCATTATGTGCAATAGAAACACCAGATTGGATTTGTGGTCAACTGGTACAAAATGCATACACATGTTTTAGAAAAAAACTGGCCTCAAAATCTGAGAAGCAATGTACTGAAAGAAGGTATTTCTAGTGGGATGCTTTTAGGGGGGGTTGCATCTTTATGTTCCCCCTTTTGTGGCCAAAAGACCAATCTAATCCCCCTCAATCCTGAGGGGCTGCTGTATAGTGGATTTCACCCCCAAGGATGGGATACTGGATTTCACCCAAGGATGATGGGTTAAGGATTTTAATGCTGTTTGTTTATGGTTTCCTTTTTGTAGAGGATGTCAAAGTTGGATGTCTGTTGGGTGGGTGTTTTCTCTGAACTGATGACATACTGTTGTGTACTGATAGAGTCTACTAATCTGCATCCAGATGTGATTATTGTTGCAAACACAAGAATCATGAGTTGATCTCCCTCTGACTCACATGAGTTGATCTCTCTCCCTCTGAGTGTTGAAAAAGAGTTGGGCACTCATGGTTTTTTTTTTTGGGGGTCCTAAACATCAGGTGATTACATCAATTTTTTCTACTATACTAGTACAAAGTGCTTACGGGTTCATGATTGGTATTAAGAAAAATGATGGGTTTATGATTGGTATTGAGAAAAAAGATCATGAGTTGATCAGGTTTATGATTTGGTAATAAGAAAAAAGGTCACGAGATGATCTCTGTCTGACTATAAGTTATGAGTTGATCTCCCTCTGACTACTGAAAAAGGTTTTTGGGTACTCTCTGTGGTATATTTGGGGGCTCCTATGCATCAGGTAATTAGGTCAACTTTTACTACTATACCAGTACAAAGCGCATGCAGGTTTATGATTCACATCAAGAAAAAAGATGGGGCTTATGAGTGTGTGGTATGAAGCAAAAAAAAGGAGATGGGTTTAGGATTGGTATGAAAGGGGAAAAAAATGAGACAATAAACTGAAGGATTTCTCACAACAGAGTCTTGTAAGTGTGGGTGTCAATGAGCTGACAAATAGAAAGAGATTGTGCAGACTTAAGATCATTCTTTGGAGTTTGTTTGTTTGATTCCTGGGGAGGTTATGTTTCCTAGTAGCATATTAATGCTTTTTGACAATCAGAGTCCTTTTGAAAGAAAGAGATCCACAACACTCCCCCCCCCATTCTCAATCATCTGAACTTTGTGTGCTATTATTGAAAGCAAGAATTTTGGTCAGATTGAGAAGTTTTTTTTCTTTCTTTTTTTTTTGGCCTTCAGAAGCTTTCTTTTGTCAGTGTTATGGAGTGATTTTTTTTGCCTTGATGATACACAGATTTTTAATTTTTTTCTGTACTTGGTAGCAGCATTTGTTTGTCATTTTTTCTTTTTCTTTTTTAATTTTTAATTTTTGGGTTTTTTTCTAAAATAATAATATTCTGTCAAATATTTCAATTCTTTTAAAAAAGAATTGCCAAAAATTGAAAAAAAAAAATTCTGAAAAATCACCATGTTTCCACACATTTGTTCAAGCAAGTAGCCAGGATATAAGAGGATTTCAATAAATTTCTACTTTCATAGCTGGTCTATAGCCACAAAAATTCCAAAATCTCCTTCTGGATGATTGCCAGTGTGACAACATCACCAAAAAATAAAAATAATTTATAAAAAAATTATTAAATGAAAAAAATTAAAAATAATTTTTTATTTAAAAATACATATATAATTTTTAATTTTTTTAATTTTTTTTTGGTGAACAACAGTGGTGGGTACCTGGACTTGAGATCCTGAATAATTAATGCCAAAACCTGGGATATGTAATTGGTGGTCCCCCATTTTATAATAGCCAAAACTAACAAAGTGGCTAATCACTGACAAAAAAAGAGTCATGATTCCAAATGATCTACCCATAACCCATTTATGGCAACAAATTATATACAAATTATGGCACCTATTTTTTTGTGTCAAAGAGTGTGCTCCAGAGTTTGTCTACTTTTAACATAATATTATAAAATATAAAATAATATTAATTTTATATTAATTTTATATTATATTAGAAATATTATAATGAGCAATATTTTATATTGCTCATGCCAACTTCCTCAGGCCCCACTTTCTTCTAGTTTTATAACAACAGTGCTTATCCCAAAACAAGGAACAGACACCCGGCGGTTATCAGGCCGGTTCTTAGCTAGTGTTCATACCTCACTTCCCCCCTAAACCCTAAACCCAATAGGAACCTGAGGCAAATATTAAGTGAACACTTGCTTTATACCGATTTCAATATCAGCTGTATATAGTGTGCCTCTATATCAAGCAAAAATTAGAGACTACTAGGCTCGTATGAACCTTTTTTATAAAAAAAAAAAGGCACCCAATACCAGGACTAGTTTGGTATGTTCAATCAAAAAGGTGATACCAGGCCCAACACTAATTTTCATCATAACAGATTGATGATTGTAGGGAGCATCTTTGCTAAATGTGACAGATGCATGTCACATCGTCATCGTTGAACAAGAACTCCCTCCCTAGTTATATCATGTATCTTGTTGCCTTCTAATATTTTCATACCTTCTTAAATGTTATGTTTTTTTTTGCACATGCATGGTTGTTGTTAAGGCTGAGACTCATAACTCGCTCTCGTCATCGTTGAACAAGAACTCCCTAGTTATATCATGTATCTTGTTGCCTTCTAATATTTTCATACCTCCTTAAATGTTATGTTTTTTTTGCACATGCAATGGTTGTTGTTGTTGTTGTTAAGGCTGAGTGAGACTCATAACTCACACTCTCTTCTATGTCCCCATAACCTGTAAGAGCTCCCAAGACTGACAGAAAGAAAAGAGGGTTTAGTAGTAGTCAGGTGTGACTGTTCTCAATATCTGCCCACTGTTCCAGTTCCAGTTCAGTTCAGTTCAGTTCTGCAACAAAAGCCCAGTTAGCACGCCTAAATGAAAAACCCCCTTTTATATTTATTTTTTAATTTTAATTTTATTTTATTTTTATTTTTATTAAAAAACAATTAATTTAGGTAACTGGTCCACTGGTTCAGGTCCTTGCCCAAACCGCCGCCAACTGCAACAGCTTTTTTTTTTTTAACCTTACTGCCAATTTATTTACCTGCTTTCTTTCTTTATTTTTTTTTACCTTTCT
>Ga0209208_10008985_pt1 | contig 13206 bp, 13 predicted proteins | sample S1TSphfallax_3_FD_187694 | JGI IMG/M metagenome (GOLD analysis project Ga0209208, IMG submission 187694) | Host-associated microbial communities from peat moss isolated from Minnesota, USA - S1T2_Fd - Sphagnum fallax MG (SPAdes) (version 2) | ecosystem: Host-associated > Plants > Peat moss >...
GTTCTTAATATATGCTTATAACAATAATGGTGCATTCACACTTGATGTTAAGTCAGTGTTAAATGAAAATCTAGGTGGCATCCTAGGTGGCACACAATGTTAAATAGGTGATAGCTTAATGTTAAGTGAATGTTAGCTTAACATAAAATTTTCATTGTAAGTAGCATTAACTCCTAAATGACTAGCATGATGTTAGAAAACTCAACATTGGAGTCACTAACATCAAGTGTGACTGCACCTTAAGGAAGAGTAAGGATGTTTAAGGGCTGCATATGCTGATAAAATGGGTTATTAAGCAATACTCTTCTAACAATTCATGCCATCTCAAAATATTGGTATTTTCAAATTTCAAATGGAAGTACACAAACTATTAACTTAAACATGTAAAATCATTATCATTGTTTGGATAGAGAGTATTTTGAAATCATCTTAGCAATTCACCACAACCAACCATTGTTTTTCATTTGTTTACTCATTAAATCATGCATCCTTTACATATTATCAATGGAAACCTTATGGGATTGCTAATGATTTTTTTTTTTCGCATTGACAAGGCTACCATTACACCATCAACATCATAATATGATTTCAATTTAAACTTATTCAAGTTTTTCACAAAGATAGGAAAACACAAGGTCATGACCATGTGTTCATTAGAAACACAAGATGAATACGAAAATTGATGCAGAAAGTACATAATTATTGTGTCAATTTACAACAAGGTATGGAACTCAATTTAACACCAAATTTGGTGTTAAACTTAGTATCATACTAAGATTTGATTTTTTTTTAATTGATGCACCTTTTTATACTATTGTTGAGTTGTAATAGTCATTTAATGCTACATAGTTTTTATGTATTTCATTTTGGGTATTACTTTTTTTTTTCCAAAATCATGATCACTTTACTCACACAACCTACAAATAATCTCATGTTAATAACAAGTCAAATTTCACAATAAAAAAGTTTTGTTTAATTTTTCAAAAAGATTTGTGCATCTATAATGACAATAACATTAATAGGAATATAAGCAAACACATCTCCAGCTTGTGTTTCAATTATGGATAATGCAATCAAACTACCTTCACTAACATTTTAGCAACAAGACATCACTAATTTGATTTGAGGGATGAATCCAAAACAAAAGTGAAAAGAAGGCACCAAGTCAAGGTGGCTATAAGGAAAACTCTATGTTAATGAACAAGTTCACTTTTTTAACATTATTTACATGGATAAATATTTTAGGTAGTTTAACCTAAGTAAGTACCTACCTATGTTACCTTAAATTATTTAATATACAAGCCTAACCTACTTCAGCTATCTTACTTAAGCTAGCATATCAGTGTATTTAGTAGTTACATGTGTTAAACTAACTTAGGTTAGGTATAATATTATTAACCTTTGGGCAGAAATTAATATAAATATATTACATAAACAATCATAACAAGCCGATGTATACTAGTTTAGGCATATTTAGATATATATGTCTAGTTAACATAATTATACTAGCTTAGGTTACTTATGCTATTGAGACTAGCTAACTACACATGGGATTTTATAATTTTAATTTAGGATTTTTTTTTAATGTTATACCAAAAAATCAACCAATTACATTTTACCATCAACCTATATATCTTACCTACCTTACTTAGCTTGCTAATTACACTATCATACCCTAACTTACCTATAAACTATCTATCTTAGATAAATTCAATGCCCATAATAATAATAATTTATTAATTTACTTACCTACAAGTCCGTATTTTGTTGGTTAACCTCCCTTATTTAGCTACCTATATCCTAGCCTCCTACATACTTAACTAGCCTAATAGTCAATTAATTATTGGTAATTATATATGTATTTACTTTCCTATTTGTCAGTAGTTTTTTTCAATTTTTTGGTTTCAAATTTTTTAATTTTTTCTAATTTTATAGGTTGCCAAGTGGCAACAATTTATCCCAAAAAAATCTTACAACCTACCCTAATATAACTTCCAATTTCCCTAGAAAAATAGAACATACCTACAACCTACACATACATGTGAAATATTTATTTTCAAATTTCATGAAACTACATGTCATATATTACCACATGTTTCATTTCATTACACTTTTGTCTTTTTTTACTAAAAGTGTTTGTCCTTGACTACATGTTTTATTTGATTTCATGTCTTGTTAATTATACCCCTATGTTTTTTTATTATCCCAATGTTCATTTTTTTGTCATATTCAATTCAATTTTCAACAATAAAAAGGTCATTTGAGTCAAATTTGAACTAATCAATGAGAAATGTCATTAATTTTATAAACTTCTAAAATTTCTCACATTTCTATTATAAAAAACACATCAAGATTGTCAACAAACAAAAAAAATCACTTTTTATGTCAATCAATTTTTGCAACTTTGGAGAAAGAAATCAACAAGAGCCAATACCCAAAAAATATATTATAATAATAATAATAATAATATAATATAATAAAAACGAAAAGGGGAGAAAAAGCCACATCATTTTGGGGGAAGTTTTTTATAAGCAAGAAGAATTAAAGCCAATTTTTTTAATGAATATTTAAAAGGAAAAAAGAAATAAGATTTGGTTTTTTTGAAATTTTGTAAAATGTGACTCAGTCAATAAATTTATAATAACAAATTAATGAAGAATGAAACAACAAATGCTTCGAAACATTCGTCACAACATTAAGAAGTCCAAACCCCACCCCCCAAACCTTAAATCCTATTCCTACCCCAAAATGATGCAATAAGCTTCCTTTGCAATAGCTTTGTCATGACATGAAGGTGCCACGAGCCCTAGCGTGACATAACATAACGAGCTTTGTTTCATGCCCATCCACCCTAATTTCAAATTACCCTAAATTTCAATAAATGTAGGTGGCTATTATATGGTCATGCCCTAACAATATGGCATGTCACATGTATATGTCACGCCATATGGATATGGCATGCCAAAACCCCCGACATGCCATAATGATTTAGATGGTACACGGCACTTCGTGAGTTTTTAGTTTAATTATTAGAGGGGGGGGGGGGGGGGGGGGTGTGCATGGTTTAATTAGTTTGAGGTTCCTACTAAATCATATCAATTTTGGGATTTTGCTAATTCATGAATGTTGAAACAAATTTTTAATTATGAATTATATTAGTCTTATTGGAATTTTTGAAATTATTATTTGAATGTAGAATTATAGAATAGATTGAATAATCCTCAGTTTATGAATGCATTGAGTAATTTTCATAATAAATAAAATAGGCTTTGTTGATATATTGTAACCAAAAAAGAGAAGGCACGAAACCGAACCGACACCCTGACTAGATGACAAATCCACACAGAGACTAAGTTTCTAGGTTACTGACACAAAATCGCAACCTCTGATCTTTCCTTCTCAGTCTTCACATAGGGCTGCGTCTGCATACACCCACGAACCTTTACCCATGCCCAGCTTGTACTCAAAGATCATCAATAATTCTGATCATAAGATCTAGCAATTTGCATCTTCATTTACAAAACGTCCAAATACAACATGCTTCCGGTCTCTAGTGGACTTATTACAGATCGAACATTAGACAATGCAACGACTCTCAGACCATAAAAGCTCTCAGTGCTTTCTTGTCCATTAAACCTTCTCCCTAGCTTTGAATTTCCAGCTCCTCAGCCGCCGTCGTTCCAAACCGCCTCAACTCATAATTGTAGCTCCCTTCCCATCATAATTCGGCGCCGCCTCAACCACGCGTGATAAGCCTCCATGCTCATTTAGTAGCAGTCGCCATTCATTCCTTCCTGTACAACATCTCACACACACCAGAGAGATTTCCCATGCACTCCCATGCAGTAGTAATGGAGAGACAGCCGCCACAAAAAGAAACGACTAATAAAGCAAACTTAACTTCCAAGATCAGGAAGTGTTCACACTGGTGTGCTGACTTAATTTCGTGTTACATATGTAACCCCTCCGTTTTTGAAAGCTAAGTCCCTCAACCTCACTTAGTCTGGTGGAATGTGATAGATATGGAGATCTCAACGAGACCTTTCCCACTAATGTCCATCAGCATCTTGGACAATGCATAGTCGACTGCCCTCTTCAAAGTCAAAGTTTCCCTTCCCATCAAATGCCCAACGTACTGATATGGACCTTCCCAACTTGCAGATAAAGCTCTTCTCTTTCCTGGTTTCTTCATCTTCACCATCATCACCCCTGCAACCAGACCCTCAAACAGATGCTTACCTTTCCGGGTGGCATAAGTTTTCCTTTGTTGCTTCTGTGCTTGCTCCACATTGAGCAAAACGTTTTCCTGGATGTTTACAATGAGCTCCATTTTTTGCAAGAATTGTGCTGCAGCAACCTTCACATCCGCACCAATATCAGTCTCAACAGTCAGATTGTGCAGGTAATTGTTTACCCTAAGACGTGGTGTGCGACCTGTCAGAATCATGAAGGGTGAAAACCTTGTACTAGCTTGGATCCCACATCGGTACCCAAACAAAATCTTAGCCAGATGCTCATCCCAAAAATCCACATTGCCTGGTGTTGCAGCAAGAACAGTGATGCCATGCTTGATGGTCTTGATCATGCGCTCCGCCATCCCATTGCATTGAGGCCACTGAGGTGCAATGCGTTGATGCTGGATTCCATAGTCCTTGCACATCATCTCAAATTATGCAGCCCATTCTCCACCATTGTCAGTGAGTATGAATATGGGTATTCCATATCTGCAGATGATGTCGTCCTCCAAGAACCTGGATGCAGTCTTAACACTATGGTCAGCAACCGCCTTTGCCTCGCACCACTTGGAATAGTGGTCGATTGCCACCAAAATGTACCTGTTTCCTGACTTGGTTTCAGGCAAAGGTCCTGCAGTGTCCAATGTAACTCTATGGAATAAGTCACAGATGGGAATGCTCTTCAATTGCTCATCCCGAGAGCGGATACTACCCTTGCTCCTCACCAGCTGGCACTGTTGGTAGCTTCTGACCACTGCCTTAACATCTTCAATTCGATGATGCCAGAAGTACCTTCAACGAATCTCAGCCAACGTCGTTTGTTCCCCGAAATGCCCCAGATCTTCATGCATTTGACTTACCAGGGATATCCTTTCCTCTGGCTTGGGTACGAGCAACCCTTTGAAGTAAAGCTTCTGCTCCTTCCAGCAGTAATTGCTCACCCTCTTTCTGGCCCTCTTGCTCTCCTCAAGGTCCACTGAATCAGGCAGTACACCCCGTCCTTCACTAGTCCCAGACAGATTGCATCTTCCCAAATGTCGATGCACTTTGCATCCATTTCCTGGTCCTCCTCCTTATCAGATTCTGTAGGACTCAACTCATGGTCCCTAAACTCAGCTAGTTCCTGAGCCTCCAAAATCAGATCCAGTTGCTGTCGTTTGTCAAAGTACTAGTGTCTCCTCCTCTTCATCACTATTCGTTCACCATCATCCTGCACAGGTCCATCCCCAACTGCAGCTTCTACCTCACCTGAAACAACCTCCTCGAGCTGCTCTTCTCCTGATACAACGTCAACCACATACAACTGATGGCTGTCGTCATACCTACAGTGGTTAATCCCGAAACAACAGGCACGGTGTTGTACCAATTCCTTATCCTTTCTCCTCATACCGAACAATTCTTTTTCCTTGCCTGTCCAAACACAGAGAAACTCCTCATCTCCTCTAGATGCATCAGTTCGAGTACTTGCAATGTCTTGTATCTCTTCACTGAAGTCATCGTCATCAGCAGCTAGTCCAACTGGATTCCTGCTCAAAGCATCGACGTTTGTATGTCTGAGTCCTGGTCGGTGTATTATCTTGAAGCTAAAATTTTGCAGCATGTCCACCCACCTTCCTCTCTTGCCATGCGCATCTGATACAGTGGCCAACCATTCAAGCGGCTTATGGTCTATGCGTAGAATGAAATGATTCTTGTGCAAGTATTGCCTAAAATGCATGACGCCCCAAATCAGCGCGTAACATTCCCCTTCCATGGGGTGGAACTTCCTCTATGCCTCTATCAGGCTTTTGCTGGCATACGCTACCACCTTCTCAAACCTGCCTTATTTCTGTGACAATATAACTCCAACACCCTTGGGCAACCAGTCTACATCCAGCCAGAATGTTCTTCTGAAATCTGGTCGTGTGAGCACAGGCGCGTCCAGCAACGCTGCCTTCAACGCTTGGTATGCCTATTGATAGCCCACATCCCACACAAATGCAACATCCTTCCTTGTCAACTCAAACAGAGGACCCACTAATCTCAAATAGCCTCGAATGTACTTTCGGTAGTAACCTATCAGACCTAAGAATGACCTGACACTGGTGACTATCTTCGGTGTTGGGAAATGCATAACTGTTTCGATCTTCCCAGGATTTGGCCTGGTGCCCTCCTTGCTTACCACATGGCCCAGAAATGTGATGGACTTAGCAACAAAGCAACATTTGTTTGGGTTCAGTTTAAGATTTACTTCCTTGAGTTTAGAGAGAACTGCATTCAGATGTTGTAGATGCTCCCCCCAACTCTCACTATGTACATTGAGGTCATCAATGAATACCTTCAGAAATTTGCTACCCAAGTCCTTAAAGACTTTTGACATGGTTCGTGTGAATGTACTCGTTGCATTCTTCAGTCCAAACGGCATAACCATCCAGTCATACAATCCAGTCTTAGTAATCAGAGCGGTCTTCTTTATGTCTTCTGCAGCCATCCGAATTTGCCAAAAACTTGACTGCAAGTATAAGGCAGTGAACCATGATGAGTTTCCCAGCTGATCAATTACATCCTCCACGAGTGGCATTAGAAATGAATCTCGACACGTTTGTGCGTTGAGTGGTCGATAGTCTCCACAGAAACACCCGCTCCCATCTTTCTTCACTGGCAGAGTCACTCGATAGGCATACTCAGAGTTGCTAGGCCTCATCTTACCCAAATTTACCAGGACATCTATTTGCCTTTTTACTTCAGCCTCCTCCCAGTAAGACAATCGACCAGGAGATACTCTGCAAGGTGGGAATCCTTGCATATCTATACAATGCTCTCCAATGGTGCAACAGCCAAGTTCTCCCTTGTTCCAAGCAAAAACCTCTTGGTACTGCTCCAGAATTCCCCAAATCTGTTGTTGTCCTTCATCATCCAATTCAGTGTCTATCCTGATTCGCTGGCAGATTTCTCTCCACCTATTGTCCATTTCATGATGGCTGGAAGATGCCAATTTCTCAGCGGGTTTGCAATCAAGGTTACCATCTTTCATCTGGACAGTCTGCAACAGCACTGGAATCGAAGAATTGTGGGCTGGGCTAGGTTGCTGCAACAGCAATGGGACAGGTGAATCTTGTATGGATTCATGCACAGCCTGTCTGCTTTGTTCTACATCAGAGGCCCATCTAATCCAATCTGCGTAAACATCTGAATCGGTGACCTTTTCTGTCATGAACTCGTCACCTTGCTCTTGTAACATCAGTCGCAGCATTTCTTGCGGCCCTTCTGAGTTCACCAATTCCTACAAATCAGCATCTTTAAACTCATCCTCGCAGTCAATTTGCTTCAACTGATTAGATTCCGAATCATAGTATTCACTGCTATCAGTGTCATCATCAAAATTTGAGGCGTATACATCGTCTTCCTTGGTCACAATTGTCTGACCCTGTTCTGGCATCCAGTCAGAATCTTGATTGGTGCGTGTGTCTTTCCAAGTGGTCGACGCCTCCTGCTCCAGAGCTCCCGAATTCATCCTCTGTAGCAAGTTCACCACCGTCAACGGCAACACCTCCACATTGGTCCCAGGATCATGTCTCACTTGTAGCAGACCTCGTTCCACATCCACTACTGCTCCAATTTTCATCAGAAAGTCCAGCCCAAAAAGCACGTCGTAATTATCTATGTCCACAACCATAAAGGTCATGGCGCACTGTACGCCTCCTACCTTGACAGGTATCTCATCAATCCTTCCTAAGGCCTAAGTGATCACTCCCGATGTTGTCTTGTAGGTTTCAGTTCCTGTCACAAGATGCATCATGCCCAACTCTCTAACTACAGCTGCAGCCATAACAGACATAGAAGCTCTAATATCCACTAGACCTTCTACAACGTAGTTATTGATCTCCACCAACAAATGCAGAGTCTTGCTTCGATGGGTCTTGTTGATGCAAATTTTCCTTAATGACGGAATCGCAAAAACTATTGACACTTGATTCTCAGTTGCTTTTGAATCCCTCTTTCTCCTTACTAATTTCACCAAACTCTCAAGGTGTTCTAGTTCTCCAGGGATCATCAGAATGGTCTCCATAGGTGAGAGGGAAATCTTTCCCTTTATGAAGTGTGAAAGAATTTTGGATCTAACTGACGTATCCCGGCCTACACCTTCCTCTACAGCTTCAGGGATTGGCCCAACCCTTTTTGGTGTTACTTTGACAAGAGTTCTCCTCCTTGGCACTCGGGTGTAAGAGAACAGGCTTTCATTACCACAGAGCTTGTTAAGCTGTTGCTCGGTCGTTGCCTCATCATTCAGCAACACCTCCAAGAAGTTTGTTGCTCTAGATTGCGATTTCCCATCCTTGGGCTTCTTCTAGCACCGGTCCTTAGAATGCCCCAACCCTGAGCAGAAAGAACATTTTATGCCACAATTTTCTGTCCTATGAGGCATTTTGCACTTAGCACATTTTGGTTGTGCTTCATTCAGCCTTGGACAGGTGGTGGCCATATGGTCCCCTCCTTTGCAGATTTGGCATCCTCCAAACATGGTGGAAGACGATGATGCTTTTGGATTCGGCACAGCCCCTTTGAAGAAATTGATGAGGGTATTGTTTAGAGCAGTGACATGTTTCTCCATGATGGTTTGGGAGGACTCCTCTTCTTGTTCCTCCTTCAAAGGTTCACATGGAGTCTCCCCGAGTTCACCTAGAACTCTCTCCACTTCCGTTGTAGCTCCAACTAATTCATCAATGTCGGCAAACGTTCTCACCACACACAATTTTCGAATCTCTAGCCTCAACCTGGCCAGGAATCTTCTCTTCTGCTCGGCATCTTGTAGCCGGCCCTTCTAAAACAATTTGTCAAGGTGTTCAAAATACTTTTGAACTCTCTCCTTAGGTTCTTGCTTGATGGCATCCAACTTCATCCTAATGTCATCAACATCAACATCCCCATACTTCTGTACTATCAGCGTCCTAAGTTCCGCCCAATCGGCCGATGCAGGCTGCAACCTCTTGAACCACTCCTTGGCACGACCCCGCAGGTTCAACTTGGCAATCTTGAAAAACTTGTCTCCATTCAGGTCTCGCACCTCAGCAGCCATGGTGAGTTGCTCTGCCCAATCATTAAAATCTTCATGGTCTCGTCCCCAAAACAGCTCATCCATTCCCTGGGGACTAGTCATTTTGTAAACACGCAATAACAAACAAACAAAAATTGCAACACCGCCTATAATCACACGGTCCTTGAACAATAAATAGGTGTCAACAGAATCAATAAGTTTCTGAGCCTCTGCAGCTCAGTTCTGACTCTTGAGAAAAACAGATGTCATCCGAGCTACACATCAAACTCAGACTGAGCTCCCTTAGCTACTGATCTCAAAGGTGCAAAATTGGATGGAAAAATAAAAAAACACTGCTCATCTGCGGATTCCTGCTGGAACTGGCACTTCCCTTCCGGATCGCACCACACTCTTCAGCTTATGAGACGATACCTCGATCTAGCATGTTCCACCCGGATAAGACGATCTTCAGTCTGGAACAGATCCTCCACACCAGGGATGTAAAATCTGGCAAAATGGTTAGGTGAGACAACAGCCTTGGGAATCCAAATGTCTCCCAACCTCGGCACACCATGTTGTCTCTCAGCGAATATAGGCGTTACTCTACGCAATGTACGAGGTGTAGTAGTATTGTGTTTGTAACTATGAAACTGACATCCATCCCTCTGTTCCATTTCTCACCTTCAACCAAACTTCAGCGCGCGTATGAAAGCCACTATGAGCTATCTCTACTGCTACGTCTCCGATTCGGGCTTCCTCTGGATCTATTCCTACAAGTGTTATCACACCAAAACCCAGGAAACGCAGCACTATCGCTCGTCTATGTGGTCCTCCCTGAATAGTCAGATAATCAAACCTATTAACGATTCGTTGTTCACAAACGTCCTGCGTTAATTCTTCTTCTCCTACCTCATCTGCACCAGATGAAGACATGATACATTCTACCTAGACCTCGCCAGGTTCTACCGAAACTACCGAACCAGTTCTGATACCAAAAAGGAGAAGGCACGAAATTGAACCGACACCTTGACTAGATGACAAATCCACACAGAGACTAAGTTTCTGGGATACTGACACAGAATCGCAACTTCTGATCTTTCCTTCTCAGTCTTCACACAAGGCTGCGTCTGCATACACCCATGAACTTTTACCCATACCCAGCTTGTACTCGAAGATCATCAACAATTTTGATCATAAGATCCAACAATTTGCATCTTCATTTACAAAACGTCCAAATACAACATGCTTCCGGTCTCTAGTGGACTTATTACAAATCGAACATTAGACAATGCAACGACTCCAAGACCAAAAAAGCTCTCAGTGTTTTCTTGTCCATTAAACCTCCATTTTGCTCCCTCACCAGAATGCAACAAAAACAACCATAGATCACTCTTCTCGATTGAAGACTCGTGATCTCGCAAGTCCAACTACATACATAAGACCTTGATACAGAACCAGTTGAATGCAGTCCTACCAGAGCTCCTCAAGAAACTAGATCTCATGTGTATGTAATCAGAAGACTTGAAGTACTGAATCCCTTCTATTATTCACTCTGCTACTACTTTTGAGAGCGAATACAAACGTGGGCTGAGCTACTAGCGCAGCGGAAATGTCGCAACCCTACTTTGGCCAAGTGTGGGGGTGAAGCCCAACACTTGGAAAAAGTGAGGATTTGGAGTCCTCCGGGACTCCCGAATGTTCAGAGTTCGACAGCAAGGCCCAAAACACCTCGCATTAGGGTTTTCTTGGTGTCATTGGAAAGGTCTTGAAGCGTAGATATCGAAAATGGCCTCGCATTGGCCATTTGGACATCTACAGCCCAAGTTAGGGGCAAAAGAAGGGCCGGGAGTCAAACTGGTAGTTCGACTCCCGACCACAAAAAGTCGGGAATCGACCTCTTCCCGACCTCCGAATTGAGAGTGTGATACGTCGTTGGAAAGATCTCGATGAGGGCTACAAGTTTGGTTCAGACCTCGTCGCGATCCGATCTCGTAGTCGGGAGTTATGAGCTTCCAAAGTCCCGGGACTCCACCCGGGACAATTTCGGGACTCCAACTTGGGAGTCCCGGGAAAAAGAGCCATTTGGATGTAGTCTCGGCGGGGCGTCGCAGAGAATACTATATGGGGGAAGGTGGTGGCTTCCCCCGAGTCCGGGCCGTGGTGTGTCTCGTGGTCCAAAGTGCCCGTGGCTTGTCCCAACACCCAAGGGTGTCTTCGAATGTGAACTAACCACGTGGGTGGTTTGTTTTGATGCAGTTTCATGCTTGATCTACTAAACCTTCTTCCTAGTCTAATCCCTGGGCTCCCAACTCGACCCTCTACCCCTTTCTAGAGTTGGAAGCCGGGAGCGCCTAGAGTTGGAAGTCTGTAACCAACCAAAATCCTCGTCAATAAGCAAATCTACTCATCTATCTACACATCTTTAAGGTTGTCTCATACAATCTGCACTAGTCCAACCTCCACAACACGCTCTCCTCCAATTCCAAAAATTTGCCGCTCCAAAACCTTCTCCCTAGATTTGAATTTCCAGCTCCTCAGCCGCCGTCGTTCCAAACCGCCTTAGCTCATAATTGCAGCTCCCTTCCCATCATAATTCGGCGCCGCCTCAACCATGCGTGATCAGCCTCCATGCTCATTTAGTAGCAGTCGCCATTCATTCCTTCCTGTACAACATCTCACACACACCCAGAGAGAGATTTCCCATGCACTCCCATGTAGTAGTAATGGAGAGACAACTGCCACAAAAAGAAACGGCTAATAAAGCAAACTTAACTTCCAAGATCAGGAAGTGTTCACACTGGTGTGGTGACTTAATTTCGTGTTATAATATCACAATGCATATTGTTGTTTGCAAAATTTAGTTGTGATACATTCTTGTTCAAGCAATTGTGATTGTTTAAAAGAAGCATACTTCCTCCCAAGCAAATTATAAAAGTGTGTCCATTAGCCTTCATTCTAACATACACATATGGCTTGTATTAAATGTGGTGTTACCAAGGTTGGGGAAGGGGCATATATTATGTAGTTTTTGACCACTTTGCATGCATTGCTAGGAGTGGCAAAGGATAATATTGCCAATTGTGTGGACTCTACAATTAATATTTCAATTTGTGAAGATATTACAAAGTTGCATGGTAGTGCCAATTCTAGGCTTGTTGTTTGTCAAAGTTCAATATCAAATTGTGATAGATTTCTTATGGAAGATTTGTGGTCTACCTTAATTAAAGAGACCAAGAGATACCAAAGAGAATTGTCTTTGAAAAAAACATTTCCCTTAAATTGTGTATTCCATCAATTTCATTCTTAAAGATAGTCATGAAGATTGCCACAAACATGGGTTAGATGGGTTCTTGGGAAATCCCATTTGTTGTGTTTCATATGTGTTTTTTTGCTGTTTTCTAAGCACAAAGTTTTTTAGTTTGGTTCCAAAATGAAACCAAAGAAGAAATGGTTCATTAAGAAAAAAGCTTCAATTGTGTGTATTGTAAAATAAACAATAGAAACCAAATTATGATTTGACAACCCACAAAGCACTAGAGGAGCATAAAATGGTTAACAATTCATTGCTCATGATTTTTTTAGAATTCCCAAAGAATTTCTCATTTTGTCACTCTCAATATTAATAGGAGATGGTTTTCAATCGTGTCAACTTGGTGTGTTTTTCATATGCTTCTTGGACACGGTAAAGTGCACAATTTGGTGTTTCTTTTTTTTAATTCTCACTTTGATATTTTGTTTTCCTCATCAACAAGTTTTCAAAAAACTAAAAAGGATTGAACTTCTTATTGATCTTCTAAATTTTTTAATAACAACTATGTTATTTACTTTTTAAAATTTAAGAGATAAAAGTGTTTGAAAAGTTATCGTGGTGTCATGATCTTTAGCATTACATTCACAAACAAATTGAAATAAGACAAATGGGAATATGTATATCCTAAGTTAACCTTCAAACATCAA
>Ga0209208_10008986_pt1 | contig 13206 bp, 3 predicted proteins | sample S1TSphfallax_3_FD_187694 | JGI IMG/M metagenome (GOLD analysis project Ga0209208, IMG submission 187694) | Host-associated microbial communities from peat moss isolated from Minnesota, USA - S1T2_Fd - Sphagnum fallax MG (SPAdes) (version 2) | ecosystem: Host-associated > Plants > Peat moss >...
TTTTTGCCAGCACTATCTACCAACACTTATTTGGAAGAAAGGTGTCATTGGAGGTGAAGAGTTAAGGCTATTGTTGGGTGGGTATGTTGACTTTAATATCAGTCACATAAGGGTAAATACAAATGATCAAAACATATATCTGTTGAGTAAGTGTATAAGCCTTTAAAACAAATTCAAACCAAGGAAGGGCAAAGGGCACCAACGATTTGCAAAAAATTTCAATCTAGGTAAAGGTTTAAAAAATTATAAACATGATAGGGTTAAATATTTCATGATTTATCTCATGTGAGTATAAGTGGGTAAATGTATGGCAAACAAATATTGACACAAATATGGCACATTTCAAAGTGAAGAAAGACAATTACTTTGTGCAATCAGCATTGCAAACATGAACATATTAAATCTCAAACATCCTAAAAAATAATCAATCAAATATAATCAAATCAATCAATAATGTAAAAAACATATTTAAAAAAGCTTTTAAAATGAAAAATGCCAATAACATCTAAAGGGATTTAAAGAGCATATGGTAAGAATTTTGCTATTTGAGGTGATCAATATAATGAATAAAATAAAATGCCACAAAAACATAATACATTCATAATTAGTCACCATAATTTGAACAAAATTTCTTCATAATCACATGCATTGCAATATATGAAAATGCATATATGCTACATGATGAATTTGGCATATATCCTTTATTTACTCACTTCTAAGCAATTACCCTCCCTTGAGTAAATTTGTGAACCTCCACAATAATATACTAGTCAAGTAAACTAAAGATAGGATAAGCCTGAAATATTTACCATCCGGGTAGGGTAATTAAAAAAGGGTATCAAAAATAATTTATCAATTGGGTAGGGTATGAATTTATCCTGTTATATATCTATACCTACAGATAATCTTACTGTGGATTCATCTAACAAAAATGTTGATTAGTGTGGATGAAAGACATGAGGTCCCCCAGACTTAAATGGCAACAAGACTGAGCATTTAAAGCTCTTGGCTGTCCTAAGTACATATATGCAAGTCATGAGGTCCCAAAGATCAAACCTAAAGGGTGTGATAGACACATTAAATAATATGTCCCAGCACAGCACATTGAATGTGCTGGAGAATAGATAGTATCTTTCCTTGTAATAAATGAGAGAAAGAAAGCTGTGATTTTCATCCTTTGGCAACTCATCAAAGAATGGAATTCCTGTTACAGTAGTACACACTCCAGAAGGTGTTTTTTGAAATCCATTCCACCTCTATTGTCATCAATGCTAAGAAACCTCAACGTTGGATCTTGAGTAGGTGGTTCAAATAGAGAGAATTTTGGAATACCAAGTGGGTACCAAGTGTTTATTATTGGTCTTTGAGTAGCTCAAAATAGAGAAGATTTATAAGGAGGATCTTGGATTTGGGTAGCTTGTGTTTATTAGGTCTTCAGTTCATATACAGATTTTCTGACACTTTGGTGATTTGGGTGCTTGGGTGCTTGAAAGTGGAGTGCAAACTTTGATAATAAGATAGTGTAAATAAAACAGCACTCAGAGATCTCTGGTTGAGTCAAATCAACATTTATACAACCATCTACATTGGTAATGTTCAACTATATTTTGAGCTCATGTTTGTGTTCAGCTTACTTTTGTTTAGCAATTGAGATTAGTGTTTTTGCCCTAATATAGGGTCCAGTTTGTTGTAATGATATGAAATTTATTCTTCCTTTTTGCCACACTTTCTGAAATATAACATTTTTGGTTAACAAGTTTATAGAAGGTTATTTTAGATGCTGTTTTGTTGTACCTCAAGATATTCAGTTTGCCATTTGTTGTGAAATTTCATTATGTCAATTCTCATGCTTTACCAATGTAAAGGGTAGTTGATAAAGTGTAACAATTTCAAAATGAAACCTTGAAGTTGCCTGGTTTTCCACATCATTAACATAGAATATATATATATCTAGGGCATGCTTAAACTTAAAAAAAAATTGTGCACATTTATTAAGGATAGGTTACATTGCAAAGCACTTTCCATTAATTTGGGGGGGGTTTCAATTTCCTTCCCTATTTATTATTCTGAATAATCTTTTAGAATGCATACCATTCTTTTCCTTTGCATTTACCTTTATATGGGTTAACTCAAAGCATATCCTCACTATAATGTAATAAAGGAACTCAAAGTTTTCTTAGAGCTGCTTGCGGCTATCATACTGAAGTGTCAAATATGTGCATCTCATTACATTCCAACTTTTACCTTTAGTATTTGTAGTTGAACAATAACTAGCCATACAAATCACAATAGAGGAGTGCTTAGAACTAACCAGAAGAGTTATATCGGGCAAGCTATGCAAATCGGTTTTCAAAGTTCTTGTAGTTTCTTTGGTTCCACAATTAGCGTTCTAATGCCTAAGCTTAACAACCATACTAAAAGAACATCATTGTCATGGATTTCAACATACTACACACAAGTGTACTTCAAAAGTCACACTTATAAGCTTGCAAATCTCTTAGCTATTTTAATTTAATTTAAACCCTAAAACAACCATAGATTTCCAACTTGAATCTTTTTGGAATGTGCATTTAGGATTAATGCAATTTTAACATATTTAAAAATGTCCAAAATCACTAGATCATTTGTGGCATCCCCAAATTTGAAAAGTTGGAAATTGGTTTTCTTGAACCATTACATAGCTTTATCCTTGAGATTGAACTTTCCCACTTTACATAGTTTGTATTAAGTATTTTTCCAAAAATATGTTTCCATTGCACGAGAATCCAATCTAATCATAAGGTGTCTTCATATTCTCTATCCAATAAATGTTCTTCCATTTCCTATGAATTACCATCTTGATTGAACTCTTCATCTTCTTCACTTGAGTGTTCACATTCTAACAAATCTTAAATGTTACTATTTTGAAGAATGCACATCAAAATCTCCAAGCAGTGCTCACTTCTAACCTCCCACTACCAATAAACTTGCAAATTTCACATGAAAGGAATTGTCCCCAAAATTAAAGCCCATTGTACCTTGCATGGTCAAATTGTATCAACTATTGTTGCCTTGTCTTTCTCTCTTTGTCAACTTGAAGTGTGGCAGATCACCAAACACCACACTTGAACTCGAATCAAAGCCACCCACACACATCAACTAATACAAAGTTCATGGAAAGGACATCCAAATTGGGGCCACAACATTGTATGAACTGCTGTCTCCGGATCACACCAAAACCTAGTTATATTCCACTTCAATGTAACTCTACTGATTAACTTCCTCTACAATAGTTGGGGACTTGTAAACGATCTGATAAAAACCTGGAGAGTTCAATATATTTTGGATATGCTCATTTCAGAACTCCAGCATCTTACCCATAAGGTCTGTTGCTTAATTTCTTGCATGTTCATGAAACAAGAACATGCACAAATATGGAATAGACATTGGTAATTAGGAATTACTTACAACCAAGCATTATGGGTTAAGTTGTCAATCTTGTTACTCCCCAATAAATGATTCAGCTTCTCACATCCTTAACCACATTGGCATGTACAGATCACTTCTGCTGGGCTTTACCTACTCAGGTGAGGGCTTATGGCAATGGATCCTTAAGTTGGCGTTGCTTCTTCAAATGCATGTGTGGAACCATACTGCAGTTTTGGCGACTCCCATTCAGACAACTTTCCAACACCCAAAACTGGAGTAACTACAGATGGCCAAACCTTGACATGTACAAAGATGAAGAAACGTACCAAAAGCATGAAGAAAACTCTATACAGACTAGGCATGTAATCCATCAAGAAGAGGAATGAGCACACATCAAACTCAAATTAAGACAATGCAGAGTACAGTTTGAACCTTGCAAGAGGGAGAGCAGAGAGAATCAACACCACTCAAAAAGATTTATGAACGTAACCTTTTGAGGACAAAGTGTGCTTCATACAGCTCCTCAATTTGGAATCCAGAAGCCCATCTTATATGAAAGACCAGTTTGAAGATTCTGCCAGCTGAAACACCAAACATAAAAGGAGTTACTGGTTAGGCAAACCTCTGTTTTGTAAGAGTAATGTATACAACTGAACAAGAATAAAAGTGACATGTTTGATCCTGCAGATCCACAGGATGACCCCAACAGCAGAGCAGAAATCCTGAAGCAATCCAGACACTAGTGATCTTTCCATTTTGATAAGAATACTCCAGTGAATGGATTTGGAACACTGGAAGCTCAGATGGCTTTCACCATGTAAATGTAAGTGATATTGATGGTGGTGTTATAGCACCATAAGGAGTTGTTTTCACAAGAGTAAAAGGAAAGAGACTTAGAGACACAAAGTGACACAGAGGGAGAGATTTAACGTCCTGTTTGTTGCAATTCTTGAAAGTCTTAAATCCTCTATCCTTGTTCATGCTAATGAAACATCAATTGCAAGATCATGTGTAAATTGTAAACCAAACCTTCACATGGATATTCAAAACTCCAATGCTACAAGAGAAGGAAAAAAGCTTCATCAACATATACAGAACCTGGTCCAAACATCTCCTAATATACGTGCTGCTGAATCTGTATTCCATCATGCAGGAACACATAGTAATGCCCATTGTTGCATGCAGACAGTTCCTTGCTCAAACAAGCAAATTCCGTGAATAAGAAATAGGGTAGAGTAGCACTAGCCATTACAAAAGAAAATAGATCATCCTCAAGAACCAAGTCTACCTTGGCATTCTTTGAGTTTGACAGAGAGACTGAGAATCTGAGCATGCAGTTAACACCTGTCATTGCACATGCAAACACTTTCTTTACCTGAACTTTTTTTTCAATTCCTGAGAAAGACCTCTAACCATACAAAGGAAACAGATAATGATCAAGAACCAAGACCTCGGCACTCTTCAAGCACAGAGAGCTTGAAAATCTGACTACCCAAATCCGTTCAAAATTAAGTAAGGACTTACAGTGTGCTGTAGATTAGGTCACCAATTGGCATCCAAATGAATTAAAACAACTTTTTTTGAAGAACATGCAGATGAAGAAGAAAGAGCAGCAAAAAAACTCCAGAAATTGTCTAGGGATTTGTTATGAAATTGTCTTATAATAATATGCAATGGTAGTGGTTGCTATGAACAAATTCTGGACCGATGACCGTCTTTGCCCTACCTTGCACTTGCAGAACTTGCCAACTCTACTATCAACCTTGCACTCAAAAGGATATAATCTTTTTCTTGTTCAACCATGCTCTCTGCCAAAACCCACAAAATGTAAAAGCATCACCTCTCTTGGTGCATCTTCTCACTTATACAATTACATGAAGAATGTGATTTGAGCTTTACAAAGTAAGCATACAAACTTCCAAGGAATAGATCTGCCTTCCATACCCATGTGCCATGTGCTTTATCTCTTTCAAACATTCCTTGGCAATGCAACAATCCAATTTCCATTATCCATCTTGTCCTTTAATCCAAAATCTTACAGTAGGTCCAATTGCATGATGAGATCAAAGATCTCATCCACCTGATTTCAACCACCCAAGTTAGAAGAAAAGAAAGTTTACTGGAAGTGTGCAACATTCCTGTTTAGAATTTGTTTCATCAGGTTCAAGATCTGATACATGGGCAATATAGCTTGAGAGAATAACTACAAAATCAAGAGGTTGATCACTGGTTTTGCTTTGCTCAACACTGAAAAATCACAAATCATTGAAGTGAAATTGCTGTCTTACATATTGAAGTTGCAACATTTCTTTGGTAGCATGTGGATATTTAGTTCAAGATGTGGTGAATTAAATGAGGTGTTAGATTTGGGGAAAGCTTAGAAATATCAAGATAGTTTTGAAGAACCTGATTCTCCACACAACTTTTGAGGAATCTTCTATTGTTTTAGAGAATATTAAGAGGATGCGGCTTGGCTAAAGAAGAGCACTTTTTGCACTTTGCACTTTGTTTAGGGATATATTTTATTTCACGTACAAATACTTCACATGACAGAAGAAAGAGATTTACTCTAGTGGCCAGATCACTCAATGAAATTATTGTAATTCATTTTGGGATTTAAGAAAGTACATAATTAGCATACATAAGATTCAGGGACAGCTCCCTGGATTTCTGCAGCACCACAAGGTGATGTGATGGGTGCTGTTGCTTTGCAATGCAAGTGTTGGGGTCCAACGGTGATGTGACTGCTCATCTTCTCAAGGCTTTGTGTTGGACGAGGGCAGCAGACAAAGAAGGAGACTGGATGAGTGGAAGTGGGTGGAGAAAATTTAGAGAGTTCAAGTGTTTCTGTGTTTTTCTCCTACTGCAATGAATTTTATGTTTCTTTCCAATGTTCTTGTGCAATGTGAGTAGTTTAAACCTCAGGGTAAGGCTCAGTTCAAATGAGGGTGACACTTGAAAATCAATTTTACTAGGTGTTGCTGGAACTTCCTGTCATGACCAAGTTTTCATCTCTTGGTTGTCACTGCTACTCTGATTGATGACAAATATTCAGTAAGCATGGTATGCTTTAATGTGAAGGTTCTTGTGAACTTGAAAGATGTTGGAGTTGTGTAAAGAGCATATAGCTGAAAAGGAGTTGTATAATTTTCATTGCTATGTGATACTAGGTTTACATCACTGGTGTTTTCATGATGGCACTTGATTTCATGTTGTTTTTCTTATGCATTATCAAAGTGTTGGAAATTACAGAGCTAACAGATTCCAATGCAGTCAGAGATACCGTACATGTTTTGCAATGGTCAAGACTTGAGCCCATGCTTCAGTGGTGATGAGATGAGAGCATAATGTGTGACATAAGTGTTCACTCTGCAACCCTGCAGAGGAACCACTTGTGGTTATTGTTTGTATCCTTCCATGATGAATCATGGTATGTAACATGAATTCATAGGATTAATCTACAGAGATTGATGTGCAAGGTCCAGGTTTGATCTTGATGTAGAATTCCAGATTTTTCTCCAGAACTAATTCAATAGGATGTGCTAATATTGCTGGAGTCTGATGGTGAGGTGTGAAAATCCATAGAAACAGAAATACTTTGTCAGATCCATGTCAATGTTTAATGACCAATTTGTAACTGGAAGCTGGAGCACAGTTCTCCAATGAAGTTCTTGTGCTTTTGACAAGTTTGCTCAGTGAATGTAAGAAGACAAATCATGAATGTGCTGTGTTAAGAGTATTTGTGCTTAAGCACATGATGATGGTGAGATATCAGTTTCAAGAGAAGGGATTCAGAGAATATGTTGAATTGACTTGTGTGTGCATTACAAAGAAGTACTAATGCCTGAGTGAATAGGAAATGGAAAAAGTCCTATTCAGAAGAACAAGACCAGCACAGCAAGTGTGTTGAGAATGATGAACTCCTCTGGTGTGGCTGAATTAATGTAGATAGCTTACATACATAATGCTGCTCTTCGGAAGTATGTACCGGGTTTGAGAGGTTGCCTGAAGTTCCATGAGCTAGTACAAGGATTGTAGATTGCTGATTAGTTCTACATAACTCTTCCTTTTTTGCTTACAGCACCACAATCCAACTAACTGCCCCATCTACCTAGTCAAGCTTTAGCAGCCTGATATGGGGTTGGAAAAGAAGTTTTCTCTTCCAAGTTATATGTTTTATGGTCCATCTACAAGCTGGTTAGAACTCTTCATCTACCAGCAAGAGGGTTATATTGTGGTGCTCTTGAACCTTTGCGCACTGTAGATTATGTATAAGAGAAGGGCGTGTATTCAGGTCCTTTTCCTGCTTAAAGCAGAGCTCAGATGAGTAGGGGTCCACCACAAATCTAAAGATTTTGGGATCACTCATCAAACAGGCATTACACCCCTACTCATCAAGGCCTTCACTACTAGTGTCAAGTCTTGGGGACTAATTTCGGCAGCTGCAGCAATAGGATTGCCTGATTTGGGTTCAACTTTGGGCTCCCCTCCTTGTGTAAAGTGGGTCTTAGTTCCCAGTAACAACAGGTGAACATTTTCACAAAATGTGAGACCACATGAAAACTACATCCTTCTGTGTTTTATTTAGTTTTTTTTTTTCAGAATGGCTAAGATTATGTGTTCTTTTGGGTTTTTCTAGTCTCCACATTTTGACTTTTCTTTCCAAAAATCATCAGATTTCTCTATTGGGTTCCAGGCTTGTAGCATGTAGCCCAAAATGTGAAGGATGATTAAACCCTTAATCCAGAATCTTCTGCTATGTAAAATAACAAATTTTGATTTTTTAAAAAACTTGGATAGGCTGACAAGTAACTTCCACCAGTCGGAAGTTATCCTGACAGGCTGGTGGGTTACTTCTGACAGGTGGAAGTTACCCCTGAGAGGCTGGTACCAAAACTGGCAATCTTAGGGCCAGTGAGGGTAGGGAAGACCGGCTCATCATCATCACCTGCCTGTGACCGAACACTTATTTATATCTTGATCATATGTGCTTCATTTCGAGTGGTTTAAAATGCTATGGGAGCTTTACCTGACGCTCTAGAAATTATCTTTGAAGTGCAAGGGAAAAGGAGTAATAAAAAAATAACAAGAAGAAAACTAAGCTTTCTAACTTACAAAACATGTTTTTTTTTTTTCCTTTCTTTTTGGAGTCTTTCTACTTTCAAACTTCATAACTTTCTTATTTCTAGTTCATTTTAAACGATTTAAAGTGCTGTAGGAGCGCCACCTGAAATTCTACAAATCATCTTGAAACTTTAATAGCAACAGAGCAACATACAAGGATTTTTTTTAATGGTTAGGAACCAGCTTTGGCAATGTTTGGTGATTTTATTTATTTTTGAGTTCTTGACCCCCTTTACTTGGGGGGGAGGGGGTGCGGGGGTGCATAAATTTTAACATTTTCAATCCGTTTTGAACAATTGTTAGTATATCAGATGCGTCAAGAGAAGGAGTTCAAGTTTTGTTTGGACACCAGGAAAAACAGAGCCCTCCCCTTGGACCCGGCCTGGCCTGAGCGCTTAAGTGTTCGGTCATCAGCCGGTCTATCTTACCCAAAATACAAATAAAATGAAATAAAACGGCTGTGCTTTAGGCCACAGGAAGAGCCAATGAAATTGCGTTTAGAATGCGAAAGTCCAAAGGGCCGGCGTTGCACCTTCCTCCTCGTCTCTCCCTTCCTCCCTTCCTGCGTGGTTTTAGATAGACACAAGTTGCCGATGACAAGAGTCTAAGAAACTTGTCATGTCTACATTCAACAGCTTGCAAACAACAGCAATATCATCAATCTTGTTCAACAAACATTCCAACCACCTAAATCATCTGGGACCACTCAACTTACACATGATGCAAGCTGAGATCATCCATTTCCTGGAGGTTCTCCCAAACATTGGCAAAGGTTGAGATCTATGTCTATTCTTGTGACAACGTTGTTCACAGTCTATTCGAGCAAATCTTGCACCCAGGATGGTGGAAAATGTCACAGTGTAGCCATACATATTAGATTACAAGTATACATAGTACAAATCTATGTGCAGCATTCCCAGAAAAATGTAAGAGACGATGACCAGACCCTGCATTCCTTCTCGTTGTTTTCGCTGTGATGAAATTAGGGTCAGACCCACTATTTCAGCTGAGGAAGCATGCGGCTAGATATGCAAGAATATTACTAAGTCTTGTTCACTACTACTGTATATGCAACTATGCAGGAGATTTGCTGTGAAGTTCAAACAGTAGGAGAAAGAGTCTGCAACAATCACATGATCCTAAGAATCAAACAAGTCCACGAACATATTAACTCACAAATCTCTTCAATCCTGCTACTAGATTGTATCTAAGATCACAACTTGCAAATGATGCTCTATGTTTTCAGTCAAAGACTCACCAATAATATCCTCCAACAAGCAGTGATGTACCGGAATTTGCAAAGACAGCCTCCCTCTTTGATCAAAATTTTCGAGACTCGATGAGAAGAGTCTTCAAGCGCAGATCTGAAGCGCAAATGCAAACACGAACTGCACAAAAATAAGCTCTAAACAAGTATTGTTGAAACACATAATGTGAGATATGATGGAAGGTGCGAATACTTTTAATGTGCTGAGCATTTCTGTCATTAAGTCATTCCATGGTTGTTCATCAGGCTTGTGGTCGCATACAATGCAAGTTCAAGAGGCTCTTACTGAACGAAGTCATGATCACAGGTCCCAGTGGATGTGTGAATACAGAGCAGCATAATTTTGCAAGGGTGTGAGACAAAAAGGAATCAGTTCCTGTGGTATTGGCGGAAAGCAACCAGCTAGGTCCAGTGCTTGTTTTGGGAGATGACCAGCTTTGCAGCTGTGCAACGAACAATCAGTTGAGGGAGACAAAATCCGAAGTTGTCACTAGATGTGTGCATTGGAGGAACAGCCACCCCAAAAGCATAACAGTCTTGCTGATTGACTTCTCATCTCTTATTCAATCCCATTCATATGTCACAGGTATGCAGAGTGCACATAGCTCACACTGGCCCTCTCCTGATGTAGAATCACATTCATGCCCTACACCTAGTAGCTACTAGTTCGTAATTGGCATTGGAGATTGAGGTTCTAGGACTATTGCATATATAGGTAGCCAGTGAACTCATGTGAGATGTCAGGATGCTGTGCATGAACGAAGTAACAGAAAATGTTACTTGGAGGCAGGTTGCTACATGTGTGAAGTTCATAACAAGCTCAGAATCTTGCACGTGCACAGGAGATCAGATGGACTTGTTAAGAGCTGCTTGGAGAACGGAGCCTGATGATTCTGCAGAAACAGCTTCTAGCCGGGTCTCAAAGCAAGACGAGACAAAGCAAGATGAGACCCTGGGTTTGAGCAGTGCTCCAGGGACACATAATTCATATTCTAATGCAATACTATCACAGATTACAAGTAGCATGGAACCATCAGTTCAGCTGCCTGTGGGAAGCCTGGAATCCATGGACAGGGAACTAGGGCGTGGGCGAACAGACTTGAAGTTTCTTCAGCAGCAGCCTGTGCTAAGCCCAGAACCCATGGACATGGCTTTCCAACAGGGGGAAGAAGATTCAGAGATCCTGGAGCTCCTATTCAAGCAAGGCAAAGGCGATTCAGAGCTCCCACAGGTTTGCCTGGACCTACATGCAAAGGCATATAACCCCAATGGAACAGAATACTTGACCATCAGAGAGTGCTTATGGCATGTCCCTGCATCAAAAACAGGTTCTCCTTCACTGATTATGAGCAATGCAGATGATCTTATCTCCTACCTGAATGGGACATCTCTGATAGAGACTTTACAATGGATATCTCAAGTGCGAAGGGTCTCTCATGAAGAAAGGCACAGAATTGAAGCAGCTGCAGGTGCCAGAGAGCACTGCTGGGATGCTGTGCTAGATGCCATTGGAAAATGCCAAAGCTTGAGGAAATTGCAGATATTTGGACAAAAGTTTAAGATTGAAGAGGTCCAATGGCTCTGCCAAAGTCTACTCAGCAATCAAGTGGAGGATCTAACTCTCAGGTACAATGATGGTCCATGGATCAATAATCCATACTTACAGTATGAAGAAACACAGACTATATGCAAAATGGTGGCAATGAATCACAATCTCAAACATCTTTCTTTTGATGACATGCATGAACATATATACGCTTACTTTGGCTCCATGTTGGCTACAAATTCAACACTTGAGAGTCTGTTTCTTGGAGGGTCGCCATGTCTCTCATTTGAAGTAGAGCTGCTCCTTCAGCCCCTTACTGGTGATGGGGAAAACTTGCCACTTAATACAACTCTTAAGCGCCTCACCATCAACGCCACATATGCAACTGAAGCTATTGTAGCTATGTTGGCCACTAACAACAGTCTTACTCATCTGACACTACATGCCATGCCTGCTGGATATCTATCATCATCTGATGTATGTATGATTGTACAGTCCTTGAAGACAAACAAAACTTTCCAAAAACTTACCATAATGGGGCATTTATGGGATGATTATGATCCATGGGAACATAAGGATCTAGAGATTGATGATGCATGGGGTGTTCAAGGTCAGGATGATGTCTTTGCTGGGATCATGGACCTTCTGCAAGTAAATCCTCGGCTGAAAGATATTGACATTTGGGCACTTGACAAAGCACAGAGAGAGGCTATCAAAGCACAATTGGCAACAAATCTGGAAATTGTGGAGAAAATGGATGACTTTAAAACATCCCAACAAATCCCAATTGAAGGAGAGGTTTCACGAAGGATGCAAGAGATCAACCTATTCACTAACCTTGAAGCCAGTGTTACCAATTTGAAGGTAAGCCTGTACAAAGCAAAGCCCATGTCTAGTTTTTGAAATTTGGGATTGCATTCTTACTATGTATTTCCAGCAGTTCTTCAAAGGATTATGTGAATTACAACATGACATAAGCATTTCATGCACAATATCCTACAATTAAAAAGTTCTGAGTTTTTACATAAAAGAACATGCAGATTTACACTATATAGATTTTGAAAACGAAAAAACTTGATATGGATGATTTTAGTTACCTATAGTTGCTTGAGTAAATTGACATTGGCCATGACCTAATTATGATTTAGGTTATCAATGAACACATAAACTAAAAATGATCATAGGATGTGTATATGATCAAGTGAATTTTATTATTACACTGATGTGGTTTCGTATTATGTAAGTGTATGACTGGAAATTGGTTTGTAGGAATCTTCTAGCTTGACAACAAGTTCTTCGATTGTTGTACAGGAGGTAGATGATATATCCCTTGATATGGGTGAAGAAACCAATGTGGCACCAACATTGGCATTCTCAAGTACCAACATTAATCCCATGTTGGTTCAATGGGTTCAACAAGCATTCAACCTCATCACCAAGTCCTTGAAGATAGTCCCATTCCTGAAAGTTCACCAACCAGTTGAAGATGGAGCTTCTCTTCATGAGAAACTTATCAATGCGAAGCAAAGACTTGAAAATGCTAGTAAAAAAAACCCTCAAGGCATTATTGTTGCCACTGAAATTCAACCCCATCAAGAATGGATAAAATTTTTGTTTGCATATGTGCAAGGCATGGCTAGCACCGTGGGGGTGGGATTGGACTATGCAGTAGTGTTTTGGACTCGAACAAATGAAATCCTTGTGGAAGGAATCAAGGAGGAGGAATGGCTTCAACTATGGACAGAAGCTTTTACTAAAGGAAGTTCCTGGCATGAATCAATCATCACCTACATGCCTAAGTGTGATGCTGCAGGCATTGTGACAATTGATTTTGAATGTGACCAGATGTTGAAAGACATTG
>Ga0209208_10008987_pt1 | contig 13204 bp, 9 predicted proteins | sample S1TSphfallax_3_FD_187694 | JGI IMG/M metagenome (GOLD analysis project Ga0209208, IMG submission 187694) | Host-associated microbial communities from peat moss isolated from Minnesota, USA - S1T2_Fd - Sphagnum fallax MG (SPAdes) (version 2) | ecosystem: Host-associated > Plants > Peat moss >...
CAGTGCGCAGGGAGGATCTCCGGAGAAGCTGTGGAGAATAAGCGGAAGCCCAAAGAAACCGGGTACCCCGCCTGCTCCGTTTTGCAATGAAAGAAGAAGACCATCATGCCATCTGCACGGCGATGCTCTCTCTTCTTCTACCCTTGTTCTTCTTCTTCTTTCTGGCTCCACATTTGTTCTTGAAGCTTTGCGCATGCATTGCTCTTCTTTCTCCGGTACTTGGCTTCGTCTCTCTGGTCCTCGATTCAGCGTTTGTCACCTTCATCGTTCTTCTCTACTGGATTTGTTGTTGTTGTTGTAGTTGTTTCATTTCTTCTTCTGGGATCGGTGTTATTGCGAGCAGGAAGAGAATGACTGGTCGCATCGAGTTTAATGCAGCAACAACAACACGGATAATTACCAATTCTTTAGTTTGCAGTCCAAGAGCTTATCTGTATCTGGAGATTGTGATAGGAAGGGAGAAATGATACTGCAATCTGGAGAACACCAAGCAGAAGCGGAAGACAAAAAAAGAAAGTCTCCAGCTCTTAAAGATGCCACACACAATAGGTAGATGGAGCTCTTAGGGCTGAAGGATGATCCAGAGATCTGGACACACACAGCGACAAAGAGCATGAGGAAAGGAACTAATTAAGGATGAAGGAAGCAGCCAGAGCTTTTGTTGGTGTTGTCCTCTTGTTGTTTGTTCTCAGGCATTTTTGCTTCTGAGATTTTGTCCACCAGGAGGAATGAATCCCTTGTTTTGTGCAGACAAGTCGAAGAAACAACTAACTGCAGATGCCAGTGGTGGTGGCACAGATGAGTGTGAAGAAGATGTTTGTTTTGCAAGATTGGTTTCATGCTGTTGACAATGTGGTTACTCAAGTAGGTATCTCAGCAAGGCGTGGCAAATCTGTTTTATGGTTGAAGATGGAGTTACGATTCAAAGAGGATGGCATGCCCAATTTGATCAAAAACTCTTGCAAATCTGCTTTTTGGGTTGAAGATGGAGTTGTGATTGGAAGAGCAGGGTGCCCAATTTGATCCAAAAAACTCTGGCAAAATCTGTTTGGGTGAAGAAGATGGAGTTGTGATTCATGAGAGGGATGCCCAATTTGATCTCAAACTCAGATAAATGTGTTTGGGTTGGAGATGAAGTTGCAATTCAAAAGGATGATGCCCAATTTGATCCAAAACTCTGGCAAATCTGTTTCAATGAAGATGGAGTTGCCATTCACAAGAAGGATGCCCAACTTGATCCCAAACTCTGGTTAATGTGTTTGGGTTGAAGATGGAGTTGTAACTCAAGAGGATGATGCCCAACTTGATCCCAACTCAGATCTCACTTGTTTTTCTTATGGAACAGGCCATGCAGACTTCAACTTGCCAGATTCTTTACTAAGGAGAACTGCAGCCATTGCTAAATCACCTTTGAAGATTGCATAGAGTTGGCAAGAGGGTGAAAAGTCTCCGCGCTTGGGGTTGATGGAAGGGATCCTTTCCATCTCATTGCACAAGTATTTTTAGTTTCCAAATTCAGGTATCCAGATCACTTCTCCCACTTTGCATGATGTGACAGAATGAGTGTGCAATTTGAGTTTTTACTATGCAAGCCAAGCTCAATTCTTTAAAGGCCTATTTAGAGCCTGATTCTGACAGGCATATTCATGAACATCAGATTGAGCTGAGGATCATCAGGTAATTTGATCTACAACCAATCCAAGTGTTGCTTCAGTCCTGCACAAATTTGCTCACCTTCATAAATACTTATGTTTGCAAAGTAAGAAAGTCAGATCATATGTCATCTGGACTCTTGAATCACTGTTCACTTTTGTTTGCTATGTATAAACATCTTGTCTGCTGTCAATATTGGCTTTCCCTTTCAGAATCACACAAAAGTCTTGTTTCTGGTTATCTTTGCAATCTCTTTCCCATCATGTTCATGTTCCTTTGCAGGTAAAGGAGCTTGAATTGGGACAAGTGATTATTCAACAGTCAACCTCCCTTGGAACTCTGACCCCAGAAGCACAACGGTATAGCAAGTTCTCTTCATATGCACCGCAAGCTGAACTACCAGTTCACAATGTGCCTGCAGGAAACTGGGCAAAAACCCCTTGTGCCAGGTCACAGGTTTTCTCCAGTGCAGGAACTTCCTTTTGTGTGCAGAGAATAATGATGTCCAAAGTGACATAATAAGTGCAGCGGTTCTTTCACATCCTCTCACAGAGATGTTTTTTGATCCCACGCCAACAAGAAGAAGATGAAGATGAAGATGAAGACAAAGATGAAGACAAAGATGAAGATGAAGATCCCTTCCATCAAAGGGCCTTTGGTCTCTTTAAATATTTGAAGAAAGTGATTGATTAGATCCTTTTATTTGCGTTTAACGAACTTGTATCATTTAATCATCTTTTTGATCGTGCCATTTATTTTTATTATAGAACATCTATCTTTTCAATGAACAAAATTCTATGTTGCATCAAAATTCATACCCAACAAATTGACATACACGGTAATTTAGTATTCACATCAAATATTTTGGCCTTGAAATTCCTTTGTTGAAATCAAGTGTAAGTTATTGCAAACACGTGAAAGGTGTAGGTTCAAATTGTGTCACAATTGAGTTTACCGTTACAACTTTGAATTGTGAATCTAATATTTGAAAAGGCAAGATATATGAAAGGACCATCAACAACCATGTCAAGATTTGTTGTACTAAAGTATTTTTGTCAATTTTGTTGATTCCATTATTGAGTAAGGAAGGAGAATGCTTTAACATCTTGCAAACATAAGCAATGTGCCATAGTGAACACGTGAAACCATTATTAGACAAGACACACAATGTTTTGGTGGAGAGTAGATTATCTACCCACTATTGGCAATAACTTTAAGAGATTTAAACTAAGGTAACCCAACCACAACCCAAGTTAAGAAGGGGAGAATTTTATTGTAAACTCTCATGGAGTTTCATAGTTCCATTTAGGTGGCCACAAAGAACTAGCACCCACCAATGCACCTTCCACTAGATGCCCATTATTACTCAATTGTGGATGAATCTCAATTAAATTAATATTTGGTTTCACCTTGGTAACCAATTTTGTAGTAAATAGGTCTAATACATAGGTAGGTAGGTAGGAAAATAGGTAACTACTAAATAAGTAGATGGTTTATACATATGTAAAGGTTGTTTTTATTACCTACCTATAACAACTTGTTTGTGAGTTGTTAATAGGTAGATTAAAAGAAAAAGCAATTGAACTAGCCACCACAATTAGCTAGGGAATTAAAACCCAACAAAAAATTGTTTCATGTAATTCATCCTTCATGATGTACTAGTGGGTGTTGGTTCGCTATAGCCCATTTGTGCATTACAGTTGCCATGTGAAAATAAGGGAAGGTTGTGAGATTAGCCTTGCACTCATGACCAAGGTTGATGTAAGTCAAAGGTAAGGCCAAGGCATGGTGTAAATAAAAGGAAATGAAACACAAAATGAGGAATGTGTCAAAATTGATAAGGAGAATTCCCACAATTGTCAAGTTGCACTCCCATTTTAGGAGGTGGAACTCTTATGGAATCTTAATTTTTTAACAAGGTTTCAATAATTCAAACATGTTTGAATTTGACTAATATTGATATTGTTGAAAATATTTCAATGGTTCTTACAAGATGGTAAAATTGAATTCCCAAAACAAAAGTGTTTCACAATTATTGTTATTTGAAAAATAAAAACACAATCTGCCAGAAGAATTTTTTGTTCATTCAAAGTGCAATTTTAAAAGGCAAATTATTTTTAATTGAGGAGCTTGATCTAAATTGAAAACATCTTGATGTTACTTATGAAAAAATGATTTTCAATGTTCCAAAAAAGTTATAAGGCTTCAAAGTTGAAAGACATCAAAGCATTTTGATTTTGGAAAATGACTTTGTGATTGTTAATTATTTTTTCATCTAAAGCAATATTATTTATATTAATTGCATATAGCCTAATCATTAAAAGCAACAACAATCAAATTAAAAACATGAAGAAAAATGTTTTTGGGAAAAATATATATATCAAATCACCCCTATTGTGTCAATGGTGATAGTCACTCATCCACACAAACAACATTTGTTGCCACAAATTGTCATTGACAATGATGTCAACACCACCCAATGGCTACATCTAAAGCACATATCTTAAATCTTCTAACCACCAAGTTCCATTGTCACCCTCCTTTGTTGCAAACACCATCATTAAACTTTAGTTCACGACACATGTTTTCATAATTTTAATTTACTATATAACGTTGTGACTAGTGAAGCTTTTCATTGTTATTGTTCAAATTTGCCACTTGTTAGGATGTAAGGGGTGTACAAGAAGACTAGTTTTTAAATTTTGCATGATTTGCAATGTTGCATAAAATAAAAGAAGCTTTGAAATAAATTGTGGGAGCCCATTTGTATTTGTGAATGTTGTTACACAATGTTATCATTGTGATGAAATCACAACTAGTTCGAACAATCGACTATTTACACCACAACAAGTATTAAGTGGGATCCTCCACTTTAAATGCCTTGTAAATTGTTACTATGTACACAATACATCATATGTTTTGGACTTACATGTGAATGTGAGTGTTGAGAATTGGGTAACTCCATGTGCATTGTGTATTAACAATTTACATTAATGTTTCAACTTAGGATTCAAAGTGGGGGGGAACTTCATGGCCCACAAGAATTGCCTATTGTAAAAGATGTCAAAACCAAAAAACAAAAATAAAAATTGATGTTGTTCCAATATTTTCAATGTTCAAACAACATTGTTGATAAAACCTTGTTGGTGATCATTCCACACTTGCAAAATAAGAACAAAATTGTGCTGTAATCATCAAAGGGTTTTAACTTTAGAAGCAAGGACAATGATCTTTATTGCATGCTTCATGTTAATTTTTTAATGGTTTTGGTGTGCCCATTGGGGTTACCCATTTACATTGACGCGCTCCCAAGTCATGGGGTGAAACCCACTTGAGGGTTTCACAAAGTCAAGTTGCGGAAAGTTGAGACTTGGAGGCACGCTCCCGGCTTCTAACTCTAGAAAGGGGTAGAAGTTCGAGTTGGGAGCCCAGGGATTAGACTAGGAAGATGATTTAGTAGATCAAGCTTGAATCTGCATCAAAACAAACCACCCACGTGGTTAGTTCACATTCCGGGACACCCTTGAGTGTTGGGACAAGCCACGGGCACTTTGGACCACGAGACACACCATGGCCCGGACTCGGGGGAAGCCACCACCTTCCCCCATATAGTATTTTCTGCGCTATATTTCAGGGACTACATCCAAATGGCTCTTTTTCTCGGGACTCCCAAGCTGGAGTCCCGAAATTGTCCGAAACTGTCCCAGGTGGAGTCCCGGGACTTTGGGAGCTCATAACTCCCGATTGCCAGGTCTGATTGCGACAACGTCTTAACCAAACTTGTAGCTCTCGTCGAGATCTTTCCAACGCGCTGTCGCACTCTCCATTCGGAGGTCGGGAAAAGGTCGATTCCCGACTTTTCGTGGTCGGGAGTCAAACTGCCAGTTTGACTCCCGGCCCTTCTTTTGCCCATAACTTGGGCGACAGATGTCCAAATAGCCAATGCGAGGCCATTTTCGATATCTACGCTCCAAGACCTTTCCAATGACACCAAGAACACCTCAATGCGAGGTGTTTTGGGCCTTGTTGTTGAACCCTAAACATTCGGGAGTCCCAGAGGACTCCAAATCTTCACTTTTTCCAAGTGTTGGGCTTCACCCCCACACTTGGCCAAAGTAGGGTTGCGACATACATCCCTTACTTCAGGGACTTTTTAAATAATGTCATATGTGCAAGATGACAAAGAGTCAATGAAAAAAATCCAAATATGCATTATAAACCTAGTTGCAAATGTCAGGAAGTTAAGTGATTTAGTTATTATGGGTTAAGATGATGAGCAATGCTAATAAGTTCCAATATTTTAAATTCCTTGTTTATTCATTAGTTCAAGAAATATCCAAAATTTTGTCTCAATGATGATTATATTAATTAAACATGCTAAAGTTCATTTACACAACTTGTAGAAGTTTCATTTCTTTATTTAATTGTGATGGGTTTATTTGAATTTAAAAGTTAGTTACAAATTTGGTTTGATGTAAATTTGTCTATTGTTTGAACCTTGTTCCAATGTCCTTGTGAAATTTGGGAAATTAATCCAAGACTAACCACCTGCTTCAAGTTTCATGTCCCAAACTTTTCTTTTTGGTGATTGCATAATTCAAACTTTCCTATCTTTTATAATTGTTTAATATTTCCCTTGATAATTCATAGTCTTTTATGTCATGTGGACTTGGTCATTAGTGTTTTAGACTTCAATAGACATTTAGTTTTTTAAATCACATATTTAATGTTATGTGTGTGCATGTGTGCATGTGTGCATGTTTGAAATTAAAGGGAAAAGGCTTAGTGAAAGAATAATTTAATGAGGCTAGGTTTGATTAGTTTTGTGATAAAAAATTTAGTGACACACTTCTAGGTTTGTTAAATGATATTGATGGTAAAAAAACCTTGTTAATTTCTCAAAATTATAATGAAATGAAAACCCAAGATATATTATTTAGCTCCCAAGGTGGAAATGACATGAGAGTTTTTGGATGGGAATAGGACAACCTCCTAACTTGAGTAAAAGACATGTCAAATTACACAAACTAAAAAGAAAATGCAATTTATGTAATTTTCAACCAAAATCATGCATGGATAACTATAAGTTAATTTGGATTCCCAAGGCATGCCATGGGCCAAACTAAGAAACTTCCAAATCATGAATAAAAGTGGGGCTCCTTCCAAATGACATTTTCCCCCAAAACTACCAAGTTATGAATTTTGCCAATTTGGAAGCCCATAACTTTTTTTTTTCACCTTTGATTGGAAAAATTTCAAAGGAAAAAATATAACCCTTGAAAAAATATTTCCAAAAAAATTGAAACTCCCACGTGCATTTTCAATTTGGAAAGTTTGGATACTTGGGGTGTCCCATGATTTTGGGGGAACATTTAAGAATCAAACCTTGTCCCAATTATGTCTTCTTTAGATCATTGGAAATATTTCAAATAAAGAATATTATAATGAGGTTGAGTTGCACAAAAAAAGATGTAGGAAAAAAATATATGGCCAAACTAACTTTTAATCAATTATGCAACCTTTTGAATGGTCAAATCAAATCCAATTGATAATCTTCATATGTTGTTGAAATTTTCTTTTCAAAGGTTACAACTTTTTATTTGAAATGTCTTGATTTGGAATTCATATTAAAATTTACGAACTTAAAAAGTAATTCAAGATTCATAACTTGACAATTTCAAAACTCCCACTTTGGAATCCAAGGATTTTTTTCCATTTCAATGTAACCCCTACCTCCATCTACATATTACATTATATGGAGGAAAGTGTCGATTCTTCCCCAAATTCATATAATAATGAATCTTATGTATGTGAATTGCCCGTGATCCATTTGTGCACTTGTTTGACTGCAAATGGTAATAACTTCACTTTTCTTGGTTCATACAATTTGATTTCACCTTGAGTTCAACTTCACAAGCTCATCTTCATTCCATTGTGAAGCTTGTACACACACCTCTTGTTTTAGTGCATGGAGATAAGAGTGCACCCAAGGTTTTCAAGTCTTCCGTATCACATCATATCAAAAAATTTACCTTATGACAAGCTTTTGAGGGTTGTGTCCAAAAGGGCCCAATTTGGAAAAGGTTTGGGGGCCACAACCCTTAAACACCTTTCAAGTCCCAACTTTCAAAGTGGGAATCTACTAAATACATTCACATGCAAGGATTGATGGGACATACTACTTTACATTTTCCCATAGATATGCAAGTATGTTTAAGTATTACACAATTTGGCCCCTATCGTGGTATGTTCCTATTATCATGTTCCAACCTACATTTGTGTTTGATCTCCTAAATTTCAAATAAAGATTTTTTGGGGAATTTAAAGATGATAATGCATCAATCATTATTATCCTTAAAATATTACTTAACATAAAAGTAAAGGGCAAAAAATTTATGGGCTTCATTTGTTCAAGGTTTATATATTCATTATAATTCCCATGTGCTATTTGTTTGCTTATTAATCATGTTGTATGTTTCTTGTTGTACATGTCTAATATAAGAGTGTGTGAACTTTTTGTGTTTTGGTAGTGTTTGTGTAGTTTTCCCACAATTAAAGGTTTCAAGGGAAGGAAAATCTCTTTATAATCATTCATGGTTAACCAACAGTGTGGTAAGTTTACCTTGCCCTCCAAAACATCAAGGTTAAAGGGGAGGATTTAACATTTTTTGTCTATAACACAAAATTTAACATGGAGTGTAATTGAGTTTGAAATTCCTTGAAAAAATTTGGAACTAAAGGTTTAAAATTTTGAAAATCATTATTCAAAACTACCCCAAACATGCCATCAAATATCTAAGTGAAAAATATACTTGCATAACACTAGTCTTGACATTCAATAGAACTTGTGATCTTAGGTTTTACCCACACAAACACATTTTAAATTTTGATTACACTTGATAATTGTTGTGTAAGAGCCAATCTATTGTTTTGACTATGAACTAAAACCCCAATGGCTTGACAAGAATAACTTTTCCTTACAACCAATAGCATGCCTTCAACAATGATTGCATAATATGTAACATTTTAATCAAATAAATGAAATGTGTACTTTCAAGTAAGGTTAATTGTTAACCAATTCACAATTTAATCTTTTTTTAAATAATTTTATTTATTTGTAGTATTCAAAACAAGATAATGTGGGTGTAGATACACTTAATAAACATGAATAATTGTTGTGGAAGGTGAAATTTGACTACATAATAGTGTTTTTTGCTTTTTAATTTTGAACAAAACTTTGGTTTGGCATGAATTTTGTTTAAAATTTGATGTGAACTTTGACCAATTCCAATGTATTACTTAATTAACATGATATGGATAGGGTATATTATTTGCCTTCTTTTTTAAAGTCAATATACATGCATCATGTGGATACGTAAGGGTATGCAATTATAAAAATTATGCCTTATCCATACCCTTGGATAGATGTATAACATATCCATACTCAAAAGGGGATATGCATCTTAAAAAAATTGTTTGTGGGTGTTTTTATTTTGTCAATTGTTAGGATGTATTGTTGCCATGCCAATTAGTCGGTGTTTTTTTCGAATGTGAGATCAACAAACTATTGAACATGATGATCAATCAATCTCAAACATATAATGGATATTCCACAAAAGTCTCACATATTTCATTAATTTAAAAATTCTACATGTGTGTATGTTTTGAATATGGTAATTGATATCCTCGTTTCATTGAACAAATCAAAGTTTTTGTGTTTATACGTATTTGTTATCAAGGGTGAATCAAACACATTTATTTTTGTCTTCTAACATAGATTTTATGCATGATCTCATTAGGTCTAGCCTTTGAAAATTGTCCCACTACTTCCAAAATGAGGACATTTTTTTCATTTTAATTAAATAAATTAAAAATACATACCCATTTCCACCCCAAATAGGGATATATGACAAGGGTTACTTGGACCTTACCCCTATACCAAAACCCACAAATTTATCATACCCGTACCTTATTTTGATGAAAAAAAAATGTTAATAAACCTTTACTCAATGGGTAAACCCATTGAAAAAAATTACAGCCTTGAACATATATTAAAATTTTCACAACATTGGTAATAACTTCATATGGATTTTTTTTCTTACATTTTTTCCCATGATACCATGGTGATTTTTTAGTTAAAATGGGGGGTATTTCAAATAGTGGAATATAGATGGAATGCTTGACACTTTAGTCCATCACATTGTAATGCACATATTTGAAACAAAATATGGTGGCAATGAACCTTTAAAAGGTATGTCTAATAGAGAACCAATATAAACAAAATGAAATTTAAAAATGGACATGGCAACCATGTTACCCTAGAAGCAATAGAGCATGCGAAAGACTTTGGGTTAAACATGATAACACTGCCATCACACACATCACATGTGTTGCAACCATTAGATGTGTCTTGTTTCAAACCTTTTAAGATTACATTTTGAAAAGTTAGGGATGCAACTATGTATAGAAATAATCACATGGAACTAGACAAAACCACTATAGTTGGATGAATGGATTAGGCTTTAGAACAATCATTCACCAAAAAATATATTAAATATGGGTTTAAAATTATAGGAATATGGCCTTTGAACCCAAAGGTAATGGATAACAAGACTAGACCATTAGAGGTTTACATTGTAGTAAATTTAAACAATGTAGGGAGTGAAAAGGAGTACACAATAGAAAATGAAGTTGAAAATAATCCTCAATGGGGAAAGGAATTTGATGTTACATAACTTCTCCATATAATTGAAACATATCAACATCCAACATTTGAAGATCCACCTATCTACATGCTAGAAAATGACCAACATTATTATGTAAATATGCCCCAAAGCCCTATATTGATAGAATAGCAACCAACAAATATTGATGTTTTAAACCTATATGAGGGTAGTTAGGCAATGGATATTCAATGCCTACTACAAGAAATTTAACTACCTCCAAACTTGACCCAATAATCCATGAGGGTGCATACCTACTATTGTTGCTTCATTTATCTGCAAAACGTACCAAGGGGAAAAAACCATTAGTTGATTATTCTTAGTCACATTTTATGACTAGTTTTAAATACCTTGGCATCCTTAAGGAGAAAAATAATGGAAAAGGCAACTGTAGAGGAAATCAAAACTTACAAAAGAAAGGATAAGGAAGATATGCAAGTTAAATGAGTAGCATAATTATGTTTTGTAGTAAAACAAGCAACTTGAAAAATTGTTGAAAAATATGTTAGAATATAGTTCACTACAACTTGGACTCAAGCCATTGTTGTTGAAGTGGGTGATCGTTTTCACCATGATTTTCAAGTAAGTCTCTAAGCAGATTTGTGCAAGTACATGGGGGTGAATATATCTAGGCTGCACAACATGGGCTCAACAACAAGTAAGGATGCATGCATGGGCTCATCAACAATCACAAAGGTGCCAAACATCAAGGCTGCTTCCTTCCAATGATTGAAGAATAAACAATACAATTGGATCTATAAAGAGAAAGGTAATAGTTGTTAAGTGAAGGGTAGGAGTTGAGCGTCAATTGAAAGAAAGTTAACAATAGAGCAACAACTAAACAATAGATGAGAAAAAAGGTTAAAGTGCTTGAACAATAGTTGAAAGAAAAGGTTCAATTGAACAACAACCGAGATAAAGGGTTCAATTGATAATTAAAAGGTGACAAAAGTGGGGACCATCAATTGGTTTGAGGTACATTGAACTTGGATAAAGAACCATGAACAATAGGTAACAAAGTGGAAAAGATTAATAAGGATTTCCATGTTAAAATTAAGGTTTAAAGAAAGGTGAAAAAACTTGTAGGAAAGGTGAAGACAATGACGAGTGCTCAATAGTAGTTAATGGGTATGGTGTTAAAACCTTGGAAGCTCCTAATTAGTAGTGGGGGAAAAAAAAACGAAAAGGAGGAAAAAATTTTGTGCAACAAAGTTGCTTGCAACAAGATCAACAAAGGTCGTTGAAAAAATAGTAATGTTCTGCCACATAGCTAAGAGTAAACTTCTAATGAAGTAGTTGCCATTGTTGCAGGAGGAAGCTACAAGTCCTAGTCCTATTGGTTCATCGTTTCACATCATTACTTGGTTTGTTCCCATGCATCAAACCAATGTTACAACATCATCTTCTTTCCCACCACAAGTAATAACACAAACATCAACAACTACCAAAACCTAAGAACAAGAGCAATAGGAGGAAAAGATGGCACACAATGGAACTTGAGACATTTGAGGTTTACGAAAATCAAACTTGCTAGGAGGAGGAGCACTAGCAATAGTGCCCTTGAAGAGTTCTTCTTCTTTGCACACAAGTTGTTGGAACCACGATTGACCCATTTGTAATTTGCTAGAAGAAGTACATGAAGATGCTCAAAGCTCCCTTGCGCACTTGAGTTGAAACAGATGAAAGAAAGGGCACAAATCACCATTGTTGGCAATAGTAGCAGGGAGCACTCAAATAGATAGAGTTTAGAGAGGAGGAAGCGAATAGGAGAAATGCAAAACTTTGTGGGAGTGACAGAAAATTTGCACCCACAAACATTTGGAAGAAGGGTGACAAATTTGGTGAAGGGGACAATATTTACCCATTATCTTCGATCTAGAAACCCTAATTTGAGTGTGATCTCAGCCCTATGATCAAATATGAAGGATGACTTCATCAAAATGAAAGATCCTCATCTTCATCCAATTCAATGTAAAAGTAGATATAGCGTTCATTAGTGAGCAAGTGTCTCTTTGGTGTTAGGCGACTAAACAAGCCATCATGGGCTGCCATTGTTTCAGTAAATTTTTACAACCTTGCCCCAAACTTTGAAGGAGTGTATCTTCCTCAACTTTGACCGGTTTTGAGCGATTTAAACGCCAATTGGTGCGCTTTCTACTTGGCTACATTTAATCTTCAGACCACAACTGGAAAGGAGGCAGATTGAGTGAGAGACACTATGTGTTCAGTCACCAGCTTGTTTACCCTAGAACTTGAGTAACCATGGACAACCCATACTTTGTTTGCCACAGGACACATTATTGATGCATTTAAGAGCATTTGGTGCTTGAAGTTGCAATGCAGCAAGCAACAATGATGGGCAATGACTTGCTAATAAAAATTGCCTAACCCCCATGGATGGGTCTCTTGTTTGGCAATTTGGACATGGTCTAAAATTGGGAACCAAAAAACTTGGTGTTTTTGGCCTTTGGTCTCTACTAAGGCAAGGATATTATTGTTGTTGTGTTTAGATTCATTATAGAGTTATAGTAGCCTTAAGGGGAATTTTGGCCCCTACTAGGTAATAATAATAATAATAATAATAGGTCTATTTTTATATATGAGGCTTTTTGAAAGATGAAATTTTTTTTTGGACAACACAATGGACTTAAGTGTCTCTAATTGTGAGCCATGTTTAGCATGACAAACACCAAAACACTTGGGATTAATTCATCCCTAGTTGGGAAAAAAGGCTTCTTCTTCTTTATGTAGTAGGGTAAATGGCCAAGGCCAAGGCTTTGATTAATTGTTTTTTTGGAGGTGATGGGCCAATCAAAGATACCCATCAC
>Ga0209208_10008988_pt1 | contig 13204 bp, 8 predicted proteins | sample S1TSphfallax_3_FD_187694 | JGI IMG/M metagenome (GOLD analysis project Ga0209208, IMG submission 187694) | Host-associated microbial communities from peat moss isolated from Minnesota, USA - S1T2_Fd - Sphagnum fallax MG (SPAdes) (version 2) | ecosystem: Host-associated > Plants > Peat moss >...
AGATCGCCGCGCGCAGCTTTCGCCAGGTTGCCCGGCTGCATCCGGGCGTGGAGGACAAGTACCTCTTCCACGAGGCGCTGCAGCTGATGCAGAACACCCTGACCGCCGACCTGATCGCCAACACCCGCGCCAATCTGCAGGCTGCCGGGATCGACAGCCTTGCCGAACTGCGCGCCAGCGCGGCCCGTGTGGCGACCTTTTCCCCGGCGATTGAAGCCGAACGCCTGCAGGAAAAGAAATACCTCTATGACACGCTCTACACCTGTCCGGAATTGGAACTCGAACACGACAAAGCGGAAGAGGTGGTGACCGAGCTCTTCAACTTCTGGGTCGAAAACCCCGCCCAACTACCCGAGGGCTATGTCGAAGAGATCGCCGACGACGGTGTCGCGCGGGTGGTTGCCGACTATGTCGCCGGAATGACCGACGCGTACATCCTGCAACACTACGCTACCATCAAGCGCCGGCCACTCCGCATCCGGTCGTGATAACTGCAGCTGGCGATCAGACTCTTTTACAATATGCGTTATGGAGAACCAACGCCTTTGGTTAGAGGCCCTTGCGGGCCTCAAAGCGCTGTACGACCTCGCGCAAGGCATACCCGACTACAAGCGAAGCCTGCAGCACTACATGAGCGATAGCGTCACCATCCGCGCAGCTTACCGGGCGAACGCAACCTACACTACCTACTCTGAGCGCGACCTTCGAGCGATTCTGCAACAGATCCAAGCCTGCCGCAATAAGTTCATCGCGGAAGGGGTGCGTTTGGACCGAGGCGGCTGCCTCCATCTCATCTTCCAGGAGATCAAACGGGCGAACTGCGGTGTGCTGCCCGAGGTCGACGAGTGGGTGCAGATGTATCGTCAACTGAACCCCAAGGAGTAGGACAAGTTACCAGACCTTGCACGCCGGCACATGCACCATCGGCTGCCCGGTCTTGCATCCGAACGCCCTGGCGAACTGCGGCATATTCGAGACCACGCCGTTGATCCGCGCAAAACCGGGTGAATGCGGGTCAGTCGCGGCCTGAACCCGCTGGTTTTCCGGGCGGTCGTTCTCACAGGCCCACTGTGCCATGCCAACGAAGAAGCGCTGATCCGGCGTAAATCCATCCACCGTCTTCAAGTCCTGCCCGGCGGTCTGCTTCTTCCACGCGATATACGCCAGCAGCGTACCGCCCAGATCCGCGACATCCTCGCCGCTGGTCAGCTTGGAGTTGATGTGGATGTCGTCCACGATCACGTACCCCGCATACTGGTCGCGCACGCAGTTGATGCGATCCTCGAAGCCCTTCGCGTCGGCCAGCGTCCACCAGTCGCGCAGGTTGCCCTTGGCGTCGAACTGACGTCCCTCGTCGTCGAAGGCGTGCGTCAGCTCATGCCCGATGGTTGCGCCGGTGTTGCCGTAGTTCGGCGCGTCGTCTTCCCTGGGGTCGTAGAGCGGCGGCTGCAGGACGCCCGCCGGGAAGTTGATGTCGTTCATCTGCGGGTTGAAGTAGGCATTCACCGTCGGCGGCGTCATGCCCCATTCGTTCAGGTCGACCGGCTTGCCCAGCTTGTCCCAGTTGCGCTTTTGCTCGAAGAGGTAGGCCTGCTCCGCGTCGAACAGGTAATCGTCCGGCTTGACCTCGAGCGACGAATAATCCCGCCACTTGTCCGGGTAGCCAATCTTGTTGCGGATCGCATGCAGCTTGCGCAGCGCCTCCACCTTCGTCTCCGGGCTCATCCAGTCGAGGCCCTGGATCTCCTGCGCCATCGCGGCTTCGATCTGCTCGGTCATCAACTGCGTCTTCGCCTTCATCTCCGGCGAAAACGTCCGCGCGACAAACTCCTGTCCCAGCGCTTCGCCCAGCGACCGGTCGACCGCCTGTGTGCAGGTCTTCCAGCGCGGCGGCATCGCCGGCACGCCGCGCAGCGTCTTCGAGTAGAAATCGAAGTTCGCCTCACGGAACGGAGCCGAAAGATACGTCGCCGCGCTGGTCAGCACATGAAACTTCACATAAGCCTTCAGGGCATCGACCGGCTCCGTCGTCAACTCGGTCTGCACCGCCTTCATGAACTCCGGCTGCGAGACGTTCAGCTTCGCGACACCCGGCGCGCCCTGCACCGCGAAGTAGCGTTGCCAGTCGATCTCCGGGGTCAATCCCGAGAGTTCCGCGACCGTCATGATGTGGTACGTCTTGTGCGGATCGCGGCGTTCAACGCGGGTCAGCGAGGACTTCGCAAGTGCGATCTCGATCTTCAGAATCGAGTCGGCGTCGGCCTTCGCCTGCTCCGGCGTCTCGCCGGCCAAACCCAGCAGCTTCACGATGTAAGCGACATACTGCTCGCGCAGCTTGACGCTCTTGGGATCGGTCTTCAGGTAGTAGTCGCGGTCCGGCAGGCCCAGTCCGCCCGCGCCCAATTCCACAATTTCGAGCGACGAGTCGACCGCATCCTGCCCCACCCGCGCCGCGAAGAAGAAGCTGCCGGCCAGCCGATGATGCAGCAGCGCCAGCGCTCCAGCCACCCGCTCGCGTGTGGTGATGCTGTCCAGGCGCTCGAGCGCCGGCTGCAGCGGCTTGATCCCCTCGGCGTCGATCGCAGCGGTGTTCATGCAGGCGGCAAAGTAGTCGCCCACCTTCTGCTGCACCGGCGTGCGGTTCTTGGCGGTCGCGTCCTGCTGCAGAATGCCCCACAGAAACTGCTGGTTCTCCATCCCGAGCTTGGCGTAGACGCTCCAACCCGCCTGGTCTGCGGGGATGGGATTGTTCTTCTGCCATCCGCCGCAGGAGAACTTGTAGAAATCGACGCACGGGTCGACCGTCCTATCGAGGCTCGTCAGATCGAGCGAAGGCGAATACGGAATGGCCGAAAGCGGCTGCGGCGCCTGTCCCAACGCCAAACTTCCAACCCCAAACACACCCGCAGCCACAACCGCCCGCAACCAAGTCATGCATTCTCTCCGTGGAGCCATCCTACAACCCACCCGCGCTCTCTCGAAAATCTTGCCGCCGGGATGGCTGGCGCGGCCGCGATCCCTCTTGTCGCGCCAGGAACGGCTTTGGTAGCCTGCCGGAAAGCTCGTCGGGCGAAGTCGCAGTCAATCCGGCACTCGGTCAGCTTCCTGGGAGGAACCGCGTGTCGCATCACCCGATGTTGCCTGGGCGCCGCCCAACGCAACCTTGCAACCTGCTCCAGCTTGTCCTTCTGGTCATTCTCTTCGGAGCGGTCCCGGTGGACAGCGCCGCCCAGCAGCTTCAGGAAGAGCCAACCCACGGCGCCTGGGGCGACCAGCGCGACGGCACCTACGCGAATCCCATCCTGCCCGGCGACTTCAGCGACCTCGACGCGATCCGGGTCGGTTCCGACTACTTCGCCATCTCCTCCACCATGCAATATTCGCCCGGCATGGCGGTGCTCCATTCCCGCGAACTCGTAAATTGGACCATCGCCGGCCACGTCGTCGAAGACCTGACCCAGCTCGACCCCGCCCTCAACTGGGACCGCATGAGCCGGCCCGGGCGCGGCATCTGGGCGGGTTCCCTCCGCTACCACGACGGACGATTCTGGACCTACTTCGGCACGCCGGATCAAGGCATCTTCATGAGCACGGCCGCGCAGGCCACCGGCCCCTGGACACAACCGAAACTGGTTCTGGCCGCCGCCGGATGGGACGACCCATGCCCATTTTGGGACGATGACGGCCAGGCCTACTTGGTGGCCACACACTTCGCACCCGAGGGTCCGGCCCGCACCACCTACAACATCCACCTGTTCCAGATGACACCCTCAGGCGAACGGCTGCTGCCGGACAGCGACTCGATCCTGCACCGATCGAAGGGCAGCGAAGCCAACAAGCTCTACAAGATCGATGGCCTGTATTACCACCTCTTCAGCGAAGTCGCACCCGAGGGCCGCGTCGTCATGATGGAACGTTCGCGCAGCCTGAAAGGACCGTGGACGATTCGCCAGCTTATCCACGTCAGCGCGGCCGTCGACAAGGAGCCAAACCAGGGCGGCCTGGTCGAGCTTCCGTCCGGCAAGTGGTACTTCGTCTCGCACCAGGGCACCGGCGATTGGGAAGGACGCGCCGGGGTTCTGTTGCCGGTGACCTGGGTCGACGGCTGGCCAATCCTCGGCAGGGTGGGGCCGGATGGCATCGGCAACATGGTGTGGCGTGGCGCGAAACCAATCGCCGGGTTTCCGGAGACGAAGCTCTGGGCGAGTGACGAATTCGCAAGCGCAACCCTCGGCCCCGCCTGGGAGTGGCGCTATCAACCGCGGGCGGAGATGTGGTCGCTGACCGAGCGCCCGGGCTACCTGAGGCTGTACGCCTTTCCGCCGCTCCGCGCGGGAGACTTCAATGGCATCGGCAACGTTCTGACGCAGCGCGCCTTTCGCACCCGGCACAGCGAGGTAACGGTCAAGCTTGATCTCGCCGGCCTGGCGAATGGCCAGGAAGCCGGTCTGGCGCACTTCGCCAGTGCCTCCTGCACCCTGGCCGTAGTGCAGGAGAACGGCGTCCGCCATCTGCGCTACCGGCAATCCGATGGACCCTCCCTCGATGGCCCGGCGATCGAGGAAACAACGCTGTTCCTGCGCTCCGAATGGGGCTTCGACGGGATCGCCAGCTTCAGCTACAGCCTGGATGGAGCTGCGTTTCGCCCGATGGGCAGCGGGTGCAAGCTGACCTGGGGCAACTACCGCGGCGACCGCATCGGTCTCTTCACCGACAACCCCGGCCGCGCCGCCGGTTTCGTGGACTTTGCTTCCTTCGCGTACCGGAACGCGCGGGAGTGAGCGCTCACCGCACCTTCCACCGGTTCGACAGCGCCGCCAGCTTGTCTTCCATGCTCAGCACCGGAGCCGCCACCTTCGGCTGAGGTTTGACCGACGGCTTCTTCTCAAAGCGTGCAGCAGGCGCAGCCGCGGGCTTCGCTCCCGCCGCGCCGGCCGCCTTCATGCTCAGCGCGATGCGCTTGGTCTTCACATCCGCCGAAAGCACGCGCACCTTCACGATCTGCCCCGCCTTGACGACTTCGGCCGGATCTTTCACGTAGCGGTTCGAAAGCTCGGAGATATGCACCAATCCATCCTGGTGCACGCCGATATCGACGAACGCACCGAACTTCGTCACGTTGGTGACCACGCCTTCGAGCTGCATCTCCGGAACCAGGTCGCCGATCTCGTTGACGCCCTCCTGGAATGCCGGCGCGACGAACGTCTCGCGCGGATCGCGCCCGGGTTTGCGCAGCTCTTCGAGAATGTCGTTGAGCGTGAAGCTGCCCGCGCCGAGCTTCGACTTGTCCACGCCATCGAGCAGTGCAGGGTTGGCGATCACCTCCGCCACGCCCGCGCCGGCTGCCGCGGCGATCTGCTCCACCAGCGCATAGCTCTCCGGGTGCACCGCGGTCGAGTCAAGCGGCTGTTCGCCGCCGCGAATGCGCAGAAAGCCCGCCGCCTGCTCGAACGTCTTCGCGCCCACGCCAGGCACCTTCATCAGCTGCTTGCGCGAGGTAAACCGCCCATTCTCGTTGCGATATTGCACGATGTTGAGCGCGGTGCGCTCGGTGATACCCGCAATGTAGCGCAGCAGCGTCCAGGACGAGGTATTCAGGTCCACGCCGACCTTGTTCACGCAGCTTTCTATGGTCGCCTCGAGCGACTGCTGCAGCTGCCGCTGGTCGACATCATGCTGATACTGGCCTACCCCAATCGCCTTTGGATCGACCTTGACCAGTTCGGACAAAGGATCTTGCAACCGGCGTGCGATGGAGATCGCGCCGCGCACGGTCAGGTCAAGATCGGGAAACTCCTGCCGCGCGACCTCGCTGGCTGAATAAACCGACGCGCCCGCTTCGCTCACCATCACCTTGAAGATGTTGGTCAAGCCGTTTTCGGCAAGGAAGTCGCGCACGAACGCGTCGGTCTCGCGCGACGCCGTACCGTTGCCGATGGCGATCGCCCGCACCGTGTGCGCCTTCACCAGCGCCGCCAGCGCGGCCGAAGCCTTGGCCGTCTGCCCGGTGTGGATATACAGCACGTCCTGCGCCAGGAAACGCCCCGTCTCATCGACCACGGCGACTTTGCACCCCGTGCGCAAACCCGGGTCGATGCCGAGCACCGAGATCGGGCCGGCAGGAGCGGCCAGCAGCAGATGGTGCAGGTTGTCGCGGAAGACGGTGATGGCTTCGGTATCGGAGCGCTTCTTCAGCTCCAGCCGCAGCTCTCCCTGGATGCTGCTGCTGAGCAGGCGCGACCAGCAGTCGTCGATCGCAAGCTCCAACTGCGGCGTCCAATCGCCCTCCGCCCGCAGCAGACCGTTTCTCAGGAGGCCGGTAGCGCGCTCCGCAGGCAGTTCAATCAGGAAGTACAGCACGCCTTCGGTCTCGCCGCGCCGGATGGCGAGCATGCGGTGCGACGGAATGGTCTTCACCGGCTCGCGGAAGTCGTAGTACATCTTGAACTTCGACTGCGGGTCCTTGGCCTCGCCGTCGACCGAGACACGGCTGACGATGACGCCTTCGTCGTACAGCAGTTGCCGCGTGGTCTTGCGCAGTTCGGCGGTCTCGGCGATGCGCTCGGCGACGATGTGCCGCGCGCCTTCGAGCGCTTCGTCCACCGAAGCCACGCCTTTGGCCTCATCGACCAGCGAACCCGCCAGTTCCAGCAGGGTCGTGCTGGTTGGCGTCTGATTCCAGAGATAATCCGCCAGCGGTTCGAGTCCCTTCTCGCGCGCGATCGTCGCTTTGGTGCGGCGCTTCGGCTTGTAGGGCAGGTACAGATCCTCCAACTCGGACTTGTCCACGCTCGCTTCAATCTTCGCTTTCAGCTCATCGGTCAGTTTGCCCTGCTCCTCAATCGACTTCAGAATCGCCTCGCGCCGAGAAACTAGGTCCCTGAAGTAGCCAAGCTTATCCTCGACATCGCGAATCTGCACCTCGTCGAGCGCGCCGGTGGCTTCTTTGCGATAGCGCGCGATAAACGGCACGGTGCCGCCCTCGTCGAGCAGCCTGATCGTAGCCACCAGCGCGTGCATGGGGACGTTCAGCGTCCTGGCAATGTGAAGGAGAAGTTCGGCGGAAAGCGGGGTCCTGGTTGAATCACTCATGTACCCCAAGTTTATTCGCCGGCTCATAGGAAAACACGGCGCAGTCCTCCAGCACCGCAGGAAGCGGCTCCCGCCTTGAACACGGGCTCACTTCACTTGCCGCTCTCGCGCGATGAGAGGCTTCCCTGCCCACCCACGGGTTCCATGGCAAAACCATCGATCACATGTGCTGCGCCATAGACGGCCCATGCAGTGACAAACAGCCCCGCGCTCAATTTCCACCAAACAACCACAAGTAATAAGCTCAGAAGCAACGTTAGGTTGGCTACAACTCCCATCCGACGCGCACCCTCACGAATTCCCATCGCTCACCCTCATCAAAGCACCTTAGACCTTCCGTTTCAGCGATGCAACAAGGGCATTTCGCGTTCAGAGAACAACTGAACCCGTCAACCCCGCCACCTGCGCCACCTCATGCGCTGCGCACCAGCGCTTCAGCCCATTGGCGATATTCTCGACCGCGCGCGGATCAGCGTAGCTGGCGGTGCCGGCCTGCACCGCGGTCGCGCCGGCCAGCATGAACTCCACCGCGTCTTCCGCGCGCAGGATTCCGCCCATCCCCACCACTGGAATCGAAACCGCACGCGCCGCCTCGTAGACCATGCGCACCGCGATGGGTTTGATCGCCGGACCCGACAGGCCGGCGGTCACGTTCGCGATGCGCGGCCGGCGGGTCTCCACGTCGATCGCCATTGCGAGAAACGTGTTCACCAGCGAGATCGCCTGCGCTCCCGCGTCCTCGGCAGCCTTCGCCATCACCGCAATCGAGGTGACATTCGGCGATAACTTGACCATCAGCGGGCGCGCCGAGACGTGCGCCACCGCATGCACCAGGTCATCCAGCAGCCGGGGATCGGTGCCGAAGACCATACCGCCGTGCGAGGTATTCGGGCAGGAAGCATTCAGCTCGTACAGCGCAATGCCGGGAGCGTCGTTCAGCGCCAGCACCACCTCGACGCAATCGCGAATGGTGAATCCGAAGACATTGGCGATCACCACTGCACCGGAAATCTGCCGCAGCCGCGGCATCTTCTGCTCGAGAAAGGCGTGCACGCCCATATTCTGCAGGCCAATGGCGTTCATCATGCCCGCGGCGGTCTCGATGATGCGCGGCGACGGGTTGCCCGCCATCGGCTCGCGGGATAACCCCTTGGTCACGAAGGCGCCGATCCGCTCGAAGGAGAGGATCTCCTCGAACTCGACGCCGTAGCCAAAGGTTCCGCTGGCGGCGATGACGGGGGACGCGAGTTCCACCCCGGCGATGGAGACGCGCATGTCCGGGCCTTTGCGGGGCGGACCGGCGTGCGTGGGTTGCGGCATTCGCTTATTGTATGGCGGACGAGCCGCCGGTCAGGGCTGGGTCGGCTTCAGCGCCTCGGTGAGCACGCGGCCCACGGCGGCGCTCGGATGGTTGACGCCCAGAATGCTGGCCAGCGTGACGGCGATATCCACCGGCGCGACCGGCTCGCGATAGATGCCCGGGACGAACTCCGCGCCGAAGAAGCCGAGCGGCACATGGCGGTCGTAGCTCCAGGGCGAGAAATGCGTCGTCTGGATGCCGTTCAGGTACTCCATCTGGTAGGCCTGCGGGACCATCATCACGTACCAGCCGAACTTGTCCGTGTAGCTGTGCGCGATAATGCGGCCGAAGTCGGTGTTCGGCAGCTTGTTGTTCGCCAGTTCCACGCGCGAGCGCAGGAAGACGACATTCGCATCGGTCGCCAGGCGCGAGTCCGCGTAGTTGCGCGTTCCTTCGTCGATGGTGTTGTTGTTCGGCGGCTGTGGCGGCGCGCCCAGGCTCTTCACGATCCCGGGGGCCAGCGATTCGAAGGCCTCTTCGGCCGCCTGCTCGGTCACATGCAGCGTGGTGAACGGCCGCGGATCGAGCTGCATATAGGGGAGTTCCTGCGTCGGCAGCAGGTAGTGATTGCTCGCGCCGGGCGAGAACTTCGCATTCAACGCGGCATCCATCTTTTCGTCGAACTCTTCGAGGTTGAGCGTGGCCGACGAGATCCCGAGCCGCGCGGCTTCGGCGGGGATCGGCGCGATGCCGTGGTCCGCCGTGATCGCGATGACGACGTTCTTGAGGCCGATCTTCTGATCGAGCTGGGTGAAAAACCGGTCGAGATCGCGGTCGAGCGTCTGCACCATCTCGCGCTGCGAGTCGCTGTCCGGCCCAAACTGGTGGCCCACGATGTCGTTGGCCGAGAGCGAGACGGTCAGCACATCGGTGGTCTTGCCCTGGCCGAGGTGCTCGTATCGTCGAGACCGGCGTCCTTGATCGCCTGCTTCACGCGCGGGCCTTTGTTGAACGCCGTCACCCAGGCGGGCAGCGCGGGCATGTAGTAGGTGCTGGTGACGAAGCGGCCGGTGGCGTTGTCGATCCAGTACGCGGCGTTGGCGGATTGCCCCGCCGGCAGAATCGCGGCGCGATCCTTCAGTGAGATGCCGTAGAGCTTCGACTCGCCCGCGGTCGCCAGCCGAACTTCATCACCGATGGTGGACGCGAGCAGGTTGCGCGGGCTCGAACCGATGCGCGCGGCAGTCGGTAAGGGCTGGCCGGGAGGCGGCGCCGGCAGATCGTCGAAGGTGCCGACCAGCCGGTAGCGTTCGTCTTCGACCGACGAGATGACGCGGTCGGTATTGCGCGAGAGGTCCCACCACTCGTTCGAGCCGATGGAGTGCCCATCGGTGTACGCGCCCGTCCCGATCGTCGCGTGGCCGGGAGCCGTCTTGGTGTTGCCGTAGTCGTACATGCAGTCGTTGAAGTAGGCGCCGCGCTTGAGGAACAGGTTGAACCCGTTCGGAGCCTTCAGGTCGTCGCGATAGCGATCGAGCAGATCGCCGCGAAACTGGTCGACGACGACGATCACGACCAGTTTGGGCGAGTCGTGGTACACGTCGGCAAAGGCGGGGGAGACGGGCAGCAAACCTGACAGCACGACGAGGGAAGCGGCAACCGCTTTAGAGGCAAAATCGAATCTCATCCGCACAGGGTAAACGGTTCTGGGGAACGCTGTGTGAATGCCGGGCGGGAAGAAAGGCCGATCCTCCAAGACGTTGCTTACGCCGTCTTCATCTCCAGCAGCGAGCCCACCTTCGCCGCGGCTTCGGCCAGATGCTGGTGGTGCAGCGTAAACAGCGCCAGTTCCAGGCGGTCGGAGACGCCCGTCTTGTCGTAGATACTGCGCAGGTAGTTCTTGATCACCTGCTCCTTGGTTCCCAGCTGGGCGGCGATGTCCTTGTTCTTGCAGCCTTGCACGATCAGCGCCACAATCTGCATCTCTTTGGGCGTCAGCCGGTCGCGCACCCGCGCTCCAACCGCGTCGTGATTCTGGTTTCCGGAAATTGGAGCAATTTGCACGCAGCGTTGTCCGCGCGCGACCCGCCGCACGCAATCCACCAGTTCCGCTGCGGTGACTCCGCGTCCGATCACGCCGCAGATCTCCGGATTTGCTGTTTCGGCGAAGCGTTCCTCCGGTTCGACAATCAGAACCCCTTTGCTCCCAGCCTCTTTCAGCGCTGCGGTCACCGCGTTCAGATCGGCCTTCAGTCCCGTGGCGAAGAGAACGGTGGCTGCGCGGAAGCTGCGGATGCTTGAAAGGAGGCGTTCTGGATCGCTGACCTGCGCCACGATGCGCATGTCGCTCTCGAGCGCGAGAACGCGAGCGGCACCGGCGCGAAAGATAGATTGACAATCCGCGAGAATGATTCGGTGCATCGGGCCTCCTCTGTGAACCAATCGTGCGCCAACATCCCCTTCATCGGCGACCGGCCCTTAACCTATCGGCATGTCTGCAATTCGTACACAATCCCTGACCTGCATCGTTTGAGGCACAAATCCTGAACCGTCCTGCCGTCCCGTTCATCCAAAACCTGGTAGTCTATCGCCCGTCCTCAACGCTAACATCGGGTTGGAGACCGCTGAAGCCGGAGCCTTTCGCAGACAGAAAATGGCCAAACCCGTCCTACTCGCCGTTGATGATGATGTAAGCGTCCTCGAGACCGTGGTCCAGGATCTCCGCAGGAAATACGGGCAGCACTACCGCATCTTGCGTGCGGCCTCCGGCCAGGCGGCGCTCGACATCTCCCGCCAGTTGCAGGAGCGCGGCGATAGCGTGGCGCTTTTCCTCTCCGATCAGCGCATGCCCGGCATGACCGGCGTCGAATTCCTCGAACGGGCGATGAAGATCTATCCGGACGCGAAGCGCGTCCTGCTGACCGCCTACGCCGATACGGAAGCCGCGATCCGGGCTATTAACTCGGCCCGAATCCACTATTACTTGAACAAGCCCTGGGATCCGCCCGAAGAAAAGCTCTATCCGGTGCTGGACGACCTGCTGACGGCGTGGAACGCCAGCAGCAAACCCGCCTACGACGGACTGCTGCTGGTGAGCGCGCGCTGGGGTGCGGGCGATCACGAGATTCGCAACTTTCTCTCGCGCAACCTGATCCCGTTCAAGTGGCTGGACCCGGAGCGCAATCCCGAGTGCCTGCAGCTGCTGTGCGATCGCAAAATTGGAGATGACAAGCTGCCGGTGGCGCTGTTTCCCGACGGCTCCTGGCTGGTGCAACCCGCGGTCACAGAACTGGCCACCAAGGTTGGGCTGCGCACCCAGGCGCAGCAGGAACACTACGACGTGATCGTCGCCGGAGCCGGCCCGGCGGGCCTGGCGGCGGCGGTCTACGGCGCTTCCGAGGGTCTGCACACGCTGATTATTGACTCACTCGCGCCCGGCGGCCAGGCAGGATCGTCCTCGAAGATCGAGAACTATCTGGGTTTTTCCCAGGGCATCAGCGGCGAGGAACTGGCCAAGCAGGCCTACATCCAGGCGCGGCGGCTGGGCGCGGAGTTCATCACCCAGCGGGTCTGCTCGATCACCTCCGCCAACGGTTACCACCTAGTCAAACTGGCGGATGGCCGCGAACTCTCCTGCCCGGTCTGCATCGTCGCGACCGGCGTCGAATACTGCCGGCTGGATATTCCCGGCGAGGAGAAGTTCTACGGCGCGGGCTTGTTCTACGGCGCAGCCCTCACCGAAGCCTCTTCCTGCGCCAATGAGGACATCCACATCGTGGGCGGCGCGAACTCCGCCGGGCAGGCGGCCATGTTCTTCTCCCGCCATGCGCGCTCCGTGCACATGCTGGTGCGTTCCGACAGCCTGGAAAAGAGCATGTCGAAGTACCTGATCGACCAGATTCGCGACACGCCCAACATCGTGGTCGCGACTCGTACGCAGCTGGTCGCTCTGCAAGGCAGCGAACACGATCCCCACCACCTTGGCCGCATCACCCTGCAGACGCCCGACGGCATTGTCGAACGCAACGCTTCATCGGTCTTTGTCTTTATTGGCGCGTCGCCGAAGACAGATTGGCTTCCTGCCGATATAGCACGCGACGCTAAAGGCTTTCTGCTCGCCGGTCCGGATCTGAAGGCCAAGTCCAAAGATGCCTGGAAGCTGAGCCGCGATCCTTACCTGCTGGAGACCAGCGTACCGGGGATCTTCGTCGCGGGCGACGTTCGCCACGGCTCGGTGAAGCGATGCGCCTCCGCCGTCGGCGAAGGTTCGATCGCCATTCAGTTCGTCCACCAGTACCTGGCTTCGCTCTAGTGAAAACGCTCATGACGCCAACCACGCAATCCGAAACCGCTGCTGCAACCTCCCTGAGTGATGAGGTCATCGCCCAGCTGCGCGGTGTTTCCGTCCTTGCCTCGCTCAGCGACGATCGCATCCACTGCCTGGATGGCGCGAGCCAGGTTCATCTCGACGCGGAACAGCTTCTGGTGGCGCAGGGGGAAATCTTTCGCAAGTTCTGCATCCTGCTGCGCGGCGCGCTACGGGTTTCGGTGACGCTCCCCTCGGGACACGAACAGGTCGTCCACGTGATGGAAGCCGGCGCAACGGTCGGCGAGGTCCCCCTGCTGGCAAATATGCCCTGGACCGCGTCCCTCCGCGCCATCCAGCCCACCGAAGTACTCGAGCTGGATGAAGACCAGTTCTGGAGTTTGATGACACAGTGCCCGGAGGTCCGGAAGGCGATTTTGGGCGATATGGCAGTGCGCCTGGAACGGATCCAAAGCAACACCTTCCAGCAGGAGAAGATGGCGGCG
>Ga0209208_10008989_pt1 | contig 13203 bp, 7 predicted proteins | sample S1TSphfallax_3_FD_187694 | JGI IMG/M metagenome (GOLD analysis project Ga0209208, IMG submission 187694) | Host-associated microbial communities from peat moss isolated from Minnesota, USA - S1T2_Fd - Sphagnum fallax MG (SPAdes) (version 2) | ecosystem: Host-associated > Plants > Peat moss >...
TTTTTTACTGATCACCAATTAACAAGCACAAACCCATGGGAGAAATTTGTAATGGACATGTTCATTGTTGCAAAAAGTCATGGTATTCTAGATTTATTGTGCTATAAGTCATATTAAGAACTTGTATTTTAGGTTGAAAGGAAAATGTAAGATATAGGACTAATTTCCTTTCAATTCAAAATTTTAAACTCTTCGAATACAAGCCTGGTTGAAGCCTAAGTATGCACATATGATAACATATGAACCTTCAACACAAGAATTGACACATGGAAGGCATTGATGTACATAAATTTTGACATGGGAGATGACACTAACATGAACACCCCATGGAAATTTGGAGCCTATATCACATCAATTTGGACAAGCTTATATGAATGAAGGATAATTTTCTCTTGATGGTATTCAATGATGGTTGCATCGGCCAAAGTGAACCAGCAACCACCAATGCACTAGTTGGCCGTTCTGTCCATTGGATGGGGTGCATTTTTCATTCGACACCAAATGGGGTTCATCATAGTCCATTTCTTTTTGCTACTAACCACTGTACTTTTCTTTTTTTGGGTTCTTAGCCATTTTCCCTTTGGACTTGATTCACATAACTACCCTATTCACCTTCGTACCTTCATAAGTATTACACCAACCTTGTATCTTATTTATTATCCCTTATTGACCTAACTACCCTACATACACTACCACCCTATTGACATAAATACTTTACAAACCTAGTCACTTTGATAAGATAACTTGTTTTTTACGTACTAACTTGTTTAACTACCTTGGTAGTGTAACTTTCTTCCTACCTATTAATTTGCTTACCTACATGCCTACCGACCCTAATAACCTATGTACTTTGATCTTTGAACTTCCTTTCTATTTATTAACCTACCTACTAACCCAACTAACTACCTACCTATATACCTATTTACCTACCTATGCACCCACCTTCCTACCTATCCATTATGCTTACCTACCTTTCTGCATTTTTTATTTTGCCAAATACCAAATTAACTACCTATTCACTTTTTCCAACCCCACCCCCCCCAATCTTACTTATCAATTTATTAATGTTTGCCTTAATTCATGGATGATAAACATAGGTCCCCATCTGTAAGTATTACAAACAATTTATAGTGGAAACAGTGCCATACTTGTAGCCATTTTGGTTTAATTAATGCATAGTTTACTAAATTGTGTTTACTTAATATATTACGGAATGGACATTACAAATACATATTTTCATGTAATTATTATAAGTATATACTAATGGATTATGGTTTAAGTTCAGGGTTGGGACATAATTAATTAGTAAGTTTTTCACAAATGTATAATGATTAACCTAAACTAGGCTAAATTTGGGGGCAAATTTTTAAGGTTTACACATATGTGAAGTAATATAATTTCATTTTATATCTTTTTTAAAGATACTGGAAAAAAAATAGGTTGGAAAAATCACACAAATGTAAAATATATGTCTTTTCTTTTGGTTTTGTACGAAATGTATTTGATTGATTTTGAAGATTAAAGTGTTTTCTTTCAGTCAATATATATTTATAGTTTAAAAGCTTTAAAATTTGGTTTTTAAATTTTTTCCTATGTTTTTTTTTTAAAAAAAATTTGCATTATATAATTTGTATAGTTTTTTAGGTTTAAGGCAATATCACTAGGATTTTCTTTTGTTAAGGTTTGTACAGTTAGGGTTGTAATAGGGTTTATGGCAAAATTTCATTTGAATTTTTAGGATTTTTCCTTATGATTTAGTGTATAGGAGTTTGGTTCATATATTTTAGGGCCTTAAGGTTCATACTCTAAACTTTGTTCATAGTATTGGTTTTTGATCTTATCACTTGTTTAGATCTATACCATAATTATGAATCTCCTTTGTTTCCATATCTTCCATAGTTGTTAAAGTTCAATATTTTCTAACTCACTTTTGTGTGACTTATGATCTTTTAGGGTTGTGTTTTCAATTGGGAATATAAACTTTGGTGGAACATTGTCATCTTTCATTCTTAAATGTGTGCATTTTTCTCTTATTATTTCTTTTGTTTTATGTTTATATTTTCACAATTCAACCTCTTTTCATTTCCTAGCTATTGGATATAGAATGGGTGTCAAGTTTCATTAAGTATACAACCATAAATAAAGGTTTTATACCTTTACTCGAATATTTCATATTCAATATCTCTTTGTAGTTTGATTTTTTCATACCCATATGCGAATAATTCATTTACTCCCCACAACCAACTTGGGTTTTACAGCTAATGCATTTTGCACCTCTCAAACAGTGTGCATTAATGATCATTATGTGGTTATTGTTAAATGGGGTTTTCAGACATTGTGGGTTTAAAATACAATCCAGGTATTACATATGTGAATATGGCAAGGGTTTTTTCTATGATGTAAGGTTTAATAACTCAATGTGGGTATCACCAAATTTATTTTAGTATATGGGTTCATAATGCAAGTATTGTATGTGATGTAATTGGAGTAATAGGTATTTTATATCATGACTAACTAGTAAACCCATTTTGCAAGCAAAATGATCAAGAAAAAGGATTGACAGACAATGGATTTAAAAATTTCTTGTATTCTTATGATATTTTTAGTGATGTTGCTTAGGTTCCCAATCATGTTCACCTAGTTCCCAATGTATTTCCCAAGGGTGTTCCCAATAGCAGTTCACTTTATCTTATATCCTTTGTCCAAAGTTCTTCCTTTTGACTCACATTTCACGTATTTGAGCTAAAGGCGAGGCACTCCATCCTCACATAGAAATTGTTATTTTGGGTAACCTTCAAAGTTTCATATTTTTGAAAAAAAAAAAAAAAACTGAAACTTAGGAAGTAAACCCATTTAATGAATTGAAGAAGGGATGGTGTCAAAGCCTAAGATTCATTTCACACTATGAAAGATTTCTCAAAAATATTGTGTTTGACAATGGACAACAAAAAACAAAGGAAAAAAAATCCTAGGTTTTTAGTCTTTTATGTGGTTGTAAACAACCTAGGAAACATTAAAATTTGCACTAGGAGACCTTAATTTAGACTTAAGAAGGGATCTTTATCCTCCTAAATACTTGGCCACGTCGTGAGAGTGAACATTCTAAAGGTTTCACTACTATTCGCTTTAGCTAGGGGTTCTCAAGGGAAGGAGGGGGGCTTTAGCCAATCACAAATTACCAAATCAAGAATTTGCTGACACCAATTATTTTATATAAGGTAGATGTGGCTATTGTAATGGGAATTCCAAGTCACAACATCGATTTTTAAGGTAGCCATGTATATAGGTATTGCATTTTGGGTTTTTGTACAATGATGAATGTTTAGAAAATTATAAATTTTCTAGTGTAGGAATGTGCTACTTCCTTCAATCATGGGAAGGGTTCCAAAATCACATTCCATTCATGTCCAAAACCCCACCAAGTCTCATTTCTCAAACAAGGACTTGGTGTGGAGGTTTGGAATACGCCATGGAGGGCAAAATAAAGTGATCATTTAATTTGCTTATGTTCCATATGTTCACATCTTGGAATTCTTGGAAGGTGAACGAAGGGATACAAACACCCCTGTGGAATGGAATGTTTACAAAAACTTTCCAAGCCAAACAAATGTCAAGCAACTAACTATCATAAACCACCTTGGGCATATGTGGTAAACATTTATGGCATTAACCTTTTCAATTTCTTTAATTCATATACCAAAGATGTAATCATTTATGTCTTGAAAGTTTTTTGGTCTAAGTATTAATGTGAATATGGACCAAAGGACTATTGGGAAAACTCAACCCACGCTCGATCTATTGAATGAAGATGTTAACATCATTCTCAATGAAACATCTATACACGCAACCTAATGTGGCTAAAATCACGATTTATCATAAGGCCCATGAACAAATGATGGGTCATTCGCACATGGTGAACATGACCCAGAATCCATTTCTTGTATGTCTCATTATGCTCCAAGCATGTCACAAGCATTGAAGGACCACATATGGGCCCAATTAAACATAGGTTACACGACTAAAAATATATATGACAAGCATAAAATAATTTGGTGGGAATGCCGGTCAAAGTATGACACGAAATGATTTCATTCGGCTTCAAAACATTGCATATTTGGATTGGAAACATAAGAAAGGGAGTTGGCATTTACACACCAACCTTGTAATTTCAATTTAGTCTTGCACTCTCCAACATCTGGAGAATGTGTTCTTTTTCCAAAATGTTAGTGAAATCAACAGGACTCAAATCCCATTCACCATAAGTATTCAAACACCAACTCAATGTGAGTCCATGTTATCATATGGTCACAATGGTGCCATTTCTATGGATGCCACATTTCGCACACATGACATGAACTTCCATCTATTCACCTTGATAGGGTTTGATGATCATCGCACAGGTGTCTTTTTAACCTAGATTATTACAAATAAGCAAACAGTTGAAGATTTGATTGAATGGTTAAAACCATTAAAAGATAAGATGTTATTACACATGCCACATTGGAAACCGTAATGTTTTTTTGTTGATGATGCATTTTAAAAATTGAAGGCATTACAGTTAATTATATACCTAGTACCTATTTTATGATTATTTCCTTAAGTGTTTTTTAATATCTTTTATAAAATTCTTGATTATTTCAAATGTATTTTATGTTGTACTAATCACATCCACTCATGGTGATTTTATTACATATGTGTCCTTATTAAAATTGTATGGGGTATGGACAAGGTTCCATCTACTTTTGTTGTTGGCATGTTTTTAAAGCATGGTATTTACATGGTATTGAAAAAATCAAAGATGTGGAAGTGTGGGGTGGAATCCTCTAAGACCTTCATGATGTGATGTACATGTCCATCAATCATGGAGAAAAAATTAATGCTTCAAAGAGGGTGGGAAGGTTGTTGTGAAAGAAAAATTTCACAAACATAAATATTGCATGTTTAGAATGTGGGTATTGTTTCTAAAAAATTTAAGTGATGTGATTCCTATTACATTAGATGCAGGTATTGCACAATGTTCATTTTGATCCTTGTAAACCCCAGACAAATTAATGTTACCTATTCATATGGGCCTATTTAAATTTTGATTTTACATCCAAAATACTAAGAAGATTATGAAAAATAAGACATATATGATTAACCATATACCCATCAAACAAATGTGACTAGAAGAAAATATTATATTGATAAAATATGTACAAAAATGAGTGGATCAAACATTACTAAAAACCCCAATGGAAAAAAAAATTATAATATATCAAAGGACCAAAATTCAAAAATTGGGTAATCCAAAAAATGAAAGGGTTCAAAAAAACCTAGCTAATTATATAAAGTGAAAAACCTTAAACCATATCATTATCTATAATCCCTTGTTTAGTTCACTAAACAGATATTGCATTTATAGTCTTTTTTGCATGATGACAAGTGTATAGATAACAGCATTGCATTTCAACTTGAATTGCATTTACAACAAACTTTTCCTTTGTTATGCTTTGAACCTTATAAACACCAAAAAACCACCAAATTAAACCCTAACACACCTTGGATGAAACAAAATTATAAAAAAACAAAAATCAATGATTATTATTATTTATTACATTCCATGAATCATTTTTAAATTCATGGAAATCTAATACATCTATTAACTCATGTGTTTGACTTGCTTTAATGGATTCTCGATCCCAATTTTTAACATCCCATTCCACTTTCAGTCGTTGTGCATATACAAAATGAATGAATCAAATCATTTCTTGTAAATCTTCATCATTTTCCATCCGTGATGTTACATTTCGAAGCACATTTCCCACGTCCTAAGCATTAAAACCCATCACTTGCAATAATTACTTTGAAGCTAATTTGACCAAAGTTGATTTTGGTAGTGGTGGACATTGTTATGCAACAATTATTAATTTATCCCACTTGTGTTAGGTTTTGGCATGAATGCAACTAACAACTTCTTAGTCATTTCACCTTTGGATGACAATGGCATCCCCTAAGATGCAAGCATCATTTTTGCATGGTTTGGATGTCAAGGACCTCTTTCATAAATTGAAGGCTTCCAAGTTTTGGCCTCTTTTGTCACAAAACCATGCACCTCTTTCAAATGTTTGATCAAAAACCATTTGGCACAATATGCGATAATGTAAGTGTCAACTTTACACTTCCATTTTGACCGAACCTTCGTCCATTATTTGTCCTTTCGAACCATATTAGGTGGAAAAGGGGGTGCGAGTGGCTAAAAGGCTTAATTGGTTTCAAGTTCCGAACCTAAACTTGGAAATATAAAATATAATTACTTTGTAATAAAAAAATCCTAACCCTCACCTTACACGTAAAAAGTTCAAAAACAAAATACAAGTATTGTAAAACATAAATCACATAATCTATAATTCTTACAAATCCTAACTTTTCTTAGGTATTGCAAAAAAAAATCTGACAAAACAAATCTCACATCTTCCATCAAATGATGGACACTATTGATATAATTAAACTTAAAAAACATTGTACAATTTTTTAAATCTACATTTAATCTAATGTATGTAAATTCTAAAACAATCTAACCCACCATTTTTCAATCAAAATTCCCAATCTGTATTGGGAGTGATCTCATCATTTGAAATGTAAATTATAACCATTGTTAACTTTGAGCCACATAGATTGTTTGATTCATCAATTCTTAATTTTGATGAAACAACATTTTGGCCCCCAGGTCTCAATTATGATGGAGCAACATTTTGCTCTTCAAGTTTCAATTATGATGGAACAACATTTTGCTCCCAAGTCCCAATTGTAATGGATCAACATTTTGCTTACCAATTGTTTGTTTTGATGAAGCAACATTTTACTTCTAAGCATTCAGATCACGACCTTTTTTCAATTTCTTTCCTCTAGCCATTACAACCTTCAACATTCAAAAAAACCACCATTTCATTGTTAATTGTCAATTCTAATGAATTAAACAGAAAAAAGACTAGAAAAAGAAAAAAAGAAAGAAAAGGCAATGGCAGCTTGCTACCATCGCCTTCTTCACAACACCAACACTAATAGGACTCCGGCGAACAAGGTGCTGGATGAGAGTGAGAGTAGAAGTGCAGGCTGATACGATGGAATATTGGTGGTGCTTGAAATGACTTCAGCTACAGTTTTATAACAAACTTTGTGGACAGTCCAAGAATGCTCACGAGTCCAACAGAATTCAATCAGGTGCTTTGTGAAGGCAGGTAGGAAATTTAGTTCTGATGACATTACTTGGGCATTTGGCAGATTGCAACTTCTTGCAGACTCTTGTATAAATTATGTATAATTTAGTTCTCATGTAAAACCACGAGTCAGTCGAAGAAAGTAAGTATTATTCCAGAAACTGAAGAGAGTGCAGGCCAGTCAGCATGAGAGATTCAATCCAATATGAGGGCGCCTGGAGGCCCTCTCTGCCCTGTTAGTCAGCCCGCGATTGCAGCTGCGGTGCAGTTGCAATGTGGTGCGCAAAGAGCGGAGCAGTGATTGTGTTTTTGGCCAAAAATCGCCAAACGGCGACACAGTTTTCTGAAAACGGAATATTCTGTTGCAAATTCCCTGTTTTTTAGAAAGCATTTCGCCAAAAAGCGACAGAAAACTGGTTTTTTGGCGATGGTATCACCACATTTATGCCTACTGGCTACAGCTTTCAGAGTTTCTTGAAATAAATTCGCCAGTTAAGTAGAAATCTGCCTAGGGATGATCGCCACCCTGGCTATATCAGGAAATTGAAAGAAAAAACACTTGAGCGGAAGCGATAAGAGCATGTGGAAGGGGAAACACGTACCCGAGAAAATTCGACAAATGTAAGGAGCCTGCTTCGAATATCATTAAAAGAAAGCGCAGCCTGAAATTCTGTGCGCTCAAATATTCACGATTTACATCGTTTCCAAAAATGCTCCCAAATGAGAGCATTCGGAGAAACCACTTGGGAACTGTGGCTAACTATATTATTTATGGTGGAAACTTATTACGTTCATCCTTTTCTGCACTGTACGTTATGTAGGCACTGACTTTGGGGTTATCGTACCTTATCATGACGCTTGATTTGCGTTTTGCTTTAATTAACATCTCTTTTCTGAGAAAAACGGGTGTGGGTACCCCATGAATCAAACGTGCTAGCCACAATAGTCACAGCAGCTGTTGTCACTCCCTAAATAGCCGGGGTTATGTGAACTCTTAGGGGATGTTTCTTTCTTTCAAACAATCAATTCACCACACAGGAGGTCAAACTAAGGGTGGTGACCAGACAATGGTTTTCAACGTCATGGATGCACTGTACTGCGGCTGTAAAAAAATATTTAAATTAAGAAATGGTCTTATGGGTGTTGTGGAAGTGTATCCTGGCTAGTGGTGCACGGCCAGCAGCTGCCATGGCTATTATGACCAGAGCATTTAATAGTCATCGCCTTAGCGATGTTCTCCCCAGATCACCCATGTATGGTGCATGCACCTGGCCTTGTCGCGCTTGATTTGCAAGTCTTGTTTTATTATTGAACATCTCTTTTCTCAGAAATTAGGGGTTTTGCACACAAATGGGTTCTATGTACTTCTATAACATGAACAGGTTTAGGATCGAAGTTATGAAAGATTATTACATAACTATGCAATCTATGTTTTTGGTTGTAAAATTATATTTTCACCCTTCTCTTGGCTATGCAAACCTTGCCATTCTCCTACCATGAACTACACACCAACAACACCAAAACTATTCATAACAAAAAAAAAAGCTTTTCAAAATCTTCAACTTCCATTCTCACAAACTTTCTATTCATATCATAACTTTGTACAAAATGAAAGGTGTCCTACAAGGTCACAAACACCTCCTTAAATACAAACCAAAGGGAAACTAATCAAGAAACTTCCTAAAACTTATCCATCACATGGTTCCCCATGTGATTCCACAATTAATGATAAGAAAATAACATCACATGGTTTCTCATGTGATTCCACAATTAATCACAAGGGAACAAAATCACATGGGGAACCATGTGATTTCACAATTAATCACAAGGGAACAAAATCACATGAGGAACCATGTGATTCCACCATTAATCACAAGGGAACAAAATCACATGAGGAACCATGTGATTCCACCATTAATCACAAGGGAACAAAATCACATGGTTCCCCATGTGATTCCACCATTAATCACAAGGAAACAAAATCACATGGTTCCCCATGTGATTCCACCATTAATCACAAGGGAACAAAATCACATGGTTCCCCATGTGATTTCACAATAAACAAAAGAAAACACATTCACATAGTGCACATGACTTCCACATTAATATGTGAAAGTCAACGCATCATGACCAAACCTAACCCCTAAACTTTCCCCTTTAAACAAATTACCCAAATAATTATCAAATTACTCAACAAGTTACATACCCCTCCAAATCCTTTTTTAGTCCTATGACCCAGGTAGACCTTAGGTGTCTCCTTAAGTAGCCCCATTAAGTAATCTCCTTACTATCCAATAACCTAAGTAAGTCTTAGATGTCTCCTTCCATAGCCCCTTAGGTACATTTTATGTAACCTTTTAAATAGTTTTTATTTTTCCTATAATCTAGATAAGTGTGTGTCCTTGACTTATTTAAACAGTCTCTTAAATGTCAATCTTTAAATTATTATTAAGTATCTCAAGGCTCATTCACGATTTGGGTTTCAAAAAAGAGTGTTTTACTGCAATAGGATTACAAAGGACAATTTTAAATTTTCATAGTGTTTCATATATATTACAAATATACGATGACACCATGGTTTGCTATTCCAATAAAAAACATTGGTCCCTCGTGCCTAATGCACAGGTGTGTGTATTTGATGGTACATATTACAAAATTACAACTACAAACTACATTTTCAAAACCTCTCTATATACCACATTCCGCATGTATTCATCGGGACCCTGGCCACTAAAAATCTTGATGTTTGCACTACTTGTCCATGAGATAGCAACATACAACTGACCATGGTAAAAGACGGGAGATGGCAAATATACCCCAACATTGTTGAATGTCTGACCTTGACTCTTGTTGATTGTCATGCACAATCTTTATAAAGTACTATGGACCAAGGGAGGCCCAAAAGGAAAAAACTATACCCTGGGATATAAGTGAATTGCTAATTTTTAATAAATGATCAAAATATTTTAATAAGTAGCGTATGACACATTTATTTCTGCCAGGGTTTTCTTTGCTATATGATGTCATCCACGGATGGATCACGAGACCGATGAATGGATGGACGGGTCACGTGATGAAAAAAGTTTCACGAAAAATGACCACAACGTCCCTTACTATATGTAATGCATAGAGAAGCAAACATCGCAAACTCCAAATTGATCTTTCTTTGCCTAGAAATTTTGAAACATTACGCACTTCCCAAACAGAAGTATAGAGATGTTTTCCCTGTAGCTCAGCTTTAATGGTTATGGAAGTTCATCTTTGGGCAAAAAATATGTGATAAAATGTGATGCTATTGGGAACGTTTTGAGGAACACATTGGGAACTTGGGAACATGTTGAGAATCCACATTGGGAACATGGTGGGAATGCCAAAATCCCAAGAACTCCAGCTTCCTCCTCCCTTCCAACCTCTTTTGATTTTCTTGGAATGTTTTCTAAATAAGAAAAGGGTCTTGTAAGTTATGACTTTTAGACCTTGTGTATTTTCTGCATTGTAGACTGACATGCATTTAATTTGTTGCACTTACCCTGCTACCTTGGCTAACTTCAACACTAATTATGTTATTTCCAAAAAGGTTGAAAGTTTCCTGGAAAAGTACAAAAGGAAAATGTTTTTTTCAAGGAAAATATGGAATCATCATGAATGTTTTATTTGTGAAAATGAAAATTTCAAAATTAATTAATTATTCAACAAACATGTGTTGAAGTTGCCAAGGTACTATGGTATATAGTCATTGGTCCCCATGGAATTAGAAAATATCATACCACGTGCTGTCATGTGCCGCAAGCAACGCAATTTGAAGCATGAAGTGAAATTTGAACGACAGTTTGTGTGAAATTTCAGCAACAGTTTCAACCCCAAAATGTCCACCTTCATTGAAGAAGCACCTATATGCCTCACGCTTTTTTAATGCATGAGACGAATTAAAGGGGTAGCGGCAATAGAGTAGGTAAATAGGCTCTTTTAGGAAGGGGCCAGGTGTATTACCCACAACAAAAATTGGTGACAAACAGTTTCAGGAATAAAATTTTCACTTATCCAATCAGATGGCTCAATATACAGCCAGGAGGGCCCAGTTTTCTTACACCTTTGAAGGTGGGAGGAATTGTGATTTTTGGGGGGATTTTGTTGTTCCCACCAGGTTCTCAATGGTGTTCCGAATGATGTTCCCAATGCATTCTACAGGTTCCCATGGGGTGATGGGCCAATCCAAAAAGTTCAATCACAAACTTTCCCCAAAAAATAAAATTTAAATCACTTTGGACACACGCCCCATAACTAATTAATAAAACTAACAAAATAAGTACCCTCAGTTCTTAAGAATTGGCATTACTGTAGCCCAGGCAAAAAATTGGTGATGAACATTTTTGGAAAGAGAAATTTCATGCAGCCAATGAGACAGGTCCTTTCTTTTCTTTTTGAAGGGGGGAGGGGGTGGGGGGGGCAAGGGATTTGTTTTTCCCCCCATGTTCCCATCAAGTTCCCGAAATGTTCCCCAGATGTCCCACCCTCTTAGGGGCAGGTGGGGCAGGTTGCAAAGAGATTGCAAATGATTCTTCCTGGCAGAAAGGTAAATTTTGATTCGCAAGAAAATGGCAATGAAGAAGGTCCATGAAGCACAAAAAAAATAAAAATTGTTGATTGCATGACTCAAGCTTCAAGGTGGGTGAGGTCTCCTTGGGTCCGTGTGAGAAATAAATAAAATATTTATCCATAAATAATAATAATAATAATAAATAAAAATTCCCTTTCTTTGCCCTTTTTTTAATAAAACCCACAAGTCTAGTTTACTATTAAAAAACCCACCAAGGCCAATAAGATTTTCAATCTCCAAGTAGATTTTAACAGAAGAGTGCAAGGCACGCACAAAACGAGTGGGAAAAAAAAAAGTCAAAAAATCCACACAAAGGTTTTTTGGTTTTTTTTTTCCCAGGCACAAAAGGACCCAGAGCGTATAAAGAGTTGAGCTTTCAGGGTGATTGGGAACACAAGTGTTGTGGCCACTAGAGCTTCTCTTTCCAGATCCTTTGTTTACAATCTTATTTCTGCTGTCTTTGACCTTTGCGTTACCAGAGTCACAAGCATATTGAAAGCAAAAAAAGCAAAGGGCATTCATTTTTGGGATTCAAATTACAAGCTAATCTGTATAGTCCAGGATTTCAACAATTACTTCTGTCATCTTCGTCTTTTGTACTTAGAAGTTCAATACATTGAAGTGTGTGAAAGAAAGGTGATTTCTCCTCCTTCGATCAGCTTCTCAAGTAGATACTACATTCTAGATGGTGGATTGGTAGACAGTTCATGAAAGCACCCAAAAAAGAAAAGAAAACAGAGAGTTTGTTGTTTGTGTTCTGGCCGATTCCAATGGTTAAGCACATTGGTCTTGTGCATACAGAAGAGTTTTTGCAGATGCATCTAATATTATAACTTGTGTGTGCTTAGGACTTGCTCATGAATCTTGCAACTATCTGAGGATTAGAATACAAGAAGACCTAGTTGGTATTATATAGTTATTTTCAGATCCTTCTCATTGGAAATTAATCCTTGGATCAATCTTGACAGAATAATTGCCAAAATGGGGAAGAGCCGTGTTTTGGTGCTTGGAGCTACGGGATACATTGGGAAGTACATTGCAAAGGCAAGTCCTCAATTGGGTCATCCCACTTTTATTCTAGTTCGACCAGCCACTTTGGACTCTTCCAAAACGGAGCTACTCGACTCATTTACAGCAGCTGGGATCACAATCTTACATGTATGAGACACCTGGAATTACCCTCTTTTTTTTTTCAAGATATGTATACACCAAGGCTATTCATATTTTTGAGGAAATTTTTTGTTCCTGAATCCTTTGTGGGTTTATTCTTGTCAATTGTATTGATTTCATTAGTTAACTTACATACTTATAGGGAACATTGGAGTACAATCTGTTATACTTACTCTGATGTTCAGTAGCATTAGGGCAAGACTAGGATCTTTGTTTTTCATCTAAACCACCAGAAAT